>OHXI01000003.1_pt1 | contig 310905 bp, 237 predicted proteins | sample 1579941 | NCBI WGS metagenome assembly OHXI01 (sample SAMEA3882553, study PRJEB24775) | human gut metagenome | biome: human-associated habitat; feature: intestine environment; material: feces | place: Netherlands | collected 2009/2010
TATTCGCACGGTTGCGGCGGTTGGAACCCGGAGCGATGGCAGGCGTGACGCTGCCAAAACTATCTCAGGCCCTTGTGGCCGCAGGGGTACAGAAGATACACACGCATTATGGAAACCGATACCGCGTGGTGGAATTGTAATATCCCATCCATACAGAATTACACCGTTTGACAAAAAGTACAGAAAAAGCTAATTTCACTAAACAAAAGACAGGATTACACACTTCTACCCCTTGATGTGCAATCTGCATAAAAACGGCACAAAAGAAAGAAATATGCGCAAAAAACGCGTATTTCAAACGGCACACATCGTTTCATTCGCAACCAAATACGACAATAAAAGACTTATCCTGATATACAAGAACTTAAATAAAACAGAGTACCATATACAGCAGTTTTAATTATTTAAAAGTCTTTTAAAATGCAACTTTCTTAGCTGTTTTAATAAATATACATTATCTTTGTAAAGACAGCAAACATCAGTAAAGATGGATATACAAAATGAAATCGACAAAATGCTACGTAAAGGGCAAATTGATGAGGCTATCTTACGGCTGAACGAACAGATTCAGGCCACAGCTACCCCCTGCGACCGGCTTTATTACCTTCTGGGCAATGCCTACCGCAAACGTGGAGATTTCGCACAAGCCTTGAATTGTTATTTAGAGGCCATGGCCATTAATCCGGATAGTCCGGCTGTCGAAGCTCATCAAATGTTGATGAATATCATAGAGTTTTATCACAAGGATTATTATAACCCGTAAAAAAGATTTTTAGTATTAAAGTATCATGGGGAAATTCAGAGGTATAATCGTAGTAGACCGCGAACGCTGCAAGGGTTGCAACCTGTGTGTGGTGGCTTGTCCGCTCCATATATTAGCGCTCACGGAAAAACAAGTAAACAAAAAAGGGTATCATTATGCCGAACAAGTCCAAAAGGATTTGTGCAACGGATGTTCATCCTGTGGCGTGGTGTGCCCGGACGGATGCATTACCGTATATAAAAAGAAAGAAGAATAAAAGCTATGGCAGAAAAAGAAGTTGTATTAATGAAAGGTAATGAAGCCATTGCCCATGCAGCGATACGTTGCGGTTGCGACGGCTATTTCGGTTACCCCATTACTCCCCAGTCGGAAGTATTGGAAACGTTGGCTTTGGAAAAACCGTGGGAAACGACGGGAATGGTCGTATTGCAAGCCGAAAGCGAAGTGGCTTCCATAAATATGGTGTATGGTGCCGGTGCGGCAGGCAAACGCAGCATGACCTCATCTTCAAGCCCCGGCGTGGCCCTGATGCAAGAAGGCATCGCATACATGGCCGGAGCGGAAATACCGGGACTGATTGTCAACGTGCAACGGGGAGGCCCCGGACTGGGTACCATACAGCCCAGCCAATCCGATTACTTCCAGGCGACACGCGGAGGCGGAAACGGCGACTACAATGTGATTGTGCTGGCTCCGGCTTCGGTACAGGAAATGGCCGACTTCGTGGACCTGGCCTTCGAACTCTCTTTCAAATACCGTAACCCGGCCATGATATTGAGTGACGGTGTCATCGGGCAAATGATGGAAAAGCTGGTGCTCCCTCCATTCAAGCCACGCCGTACGGAGGAGGAAATACGCCGGGAATGCCCTTGGGCTGCCATGGGACGAAGCCAAGGAATACGCCCCAACGTACTTACGTCGCTCGACCTCGACAGCGCAAGCATGGAACAAAAGAACCTGCATTTGCAAGCCAAATACAAAGAAATCAAGGAAAAAGAAGTCCGCTTCGAATCCATCCTGTGCGACGACGCGGAGTATCTGATTGTCGCATTCGGTTCTGCGGCCCGTATCGGACAAAAAGTCATCGAAATGTGCCGTGCCGAGGGTATTAAAGTCGGTCTGTTGCGCCCTATCACCTTATGGCCCTTCCCGTCCGTGGAAATTGCCCGCTTGAGCCGACAGGTCAAAGGAATACTAAGCTTTGAAATCAATGCCGGGCAGATGGTGGAAGACATCCTGCTGGCCACGAACGGACGGACACCGGTAGCCCACTACGGCCGTATGGGCGGTGTCGTGCCCGCCCCGGACGAAGTGATACAAGCCCTGAAAGAGAAACTCATTAAATAAAATATTATGAACCGCGAAGAGATTGAAAAACTGATAGAAGAAACCGCACGCAAAGAACGCTCCAAAAGAAAAGGGGTATCCGTCCAAAAAGTACGCAGCATATTGAACGTAGTCTTTATGTTATGTGCCGTGGCAGGCCTCATCCTTTATTTTGCCTGGCCGGACAACCGGTTGGCAGGCATGGCCGTTATCGGTGCAGGCATGTGCTTCAAAATCATTGAATTCTTTTTGCGCTTCTTGTTTTAATCGTTTGAACCATGACTGAAGAAGAAATCATACGACCGGAGAACCTGGTCTATAGGAAACCTACGCTGCTCAACGACACTCCGATGCACTACTGCCCGGGGTGCAGCCACGGAGTAGTACACAAATTAGTGGCCGAAGTCATCGAAGAAATGGGTATGGAGAACAAGACCGTAGCCATCTCTCCTGTGGGCTGTGCCGTTTTTGCCTATAATTACATAGACGTGGATTGGGTGGAAGCCGCCCATGGGCGTGCTCCTGCCGTAGCCAGCGCCATCAAACGCCTGTGGCCCGACCGCTTGGTTTTCACTTACCAAGGCGACGGCGACTTGGCGTGCATCGGTACGGCCGAAAGCATACATGCCCTGAACCGGGGAGAACATATCGCCATCATTTTCATCAACAACGCCATCTACGGCATGACGGGCGGACAAATGGCTCCCACGACGCTCATGGGAATGAAAACCGCTACATGCCCTTACGGTCGGGAGGCGGATTTGCACGGTTACCCTTTGAAGTTCACGGAAATCGCCGCCTCTTTGGAGGGCACTTGTTACGTCACCCGCCAATCCGTCCACACCGTGGCCTCCATCCGAAAGACGAAAAAGGCCATCCGGAAAGCTTTTGAAAACTCCATGAACGGCAAAGGTGCCAGTCTGGTAGAAGTGGTATCCACCTGCAACGCCGGTTGGAAACTTTCTCCGGAAAAAGCCAACCAATGGATGGAAGACAATATGTTTAAATTCTATCCGCTCGGTGACCTGAAAGACACCACAGCAGCAAACGATTCACATTAAACGAACAAATGGTCATGAAAGAAGAAATCATCATAGCCGGTTTCGGCGGACAGGGCGTACTTTCCATGGGAAAAATATTGGCATACGCAGCCTTGGTAGAGGGCAAAGAAGTAACCTGGATGCCTTCTTACGGTCCCGAACAGCGCGGCGGTACGGCCAATGTCACCGTAATCGTCAGCGACAACAAAATATCGTCTCCCATCCTGAGTATGTATGATACAGCCGTTATCCTGAACCAACCTTCGCTGGAAAAGTTCGAACAGAGCATTAAGCCGGGCGGAACACTGATTTACGACGGATACGGCATCAGCACGCCGCCGTCGCGCAAGGACATCACGGTCTATCGTATCGACGCTATGGACGCAGCCGCCGAAATGAAAGCTGCCAAGGCTTTCAACATGATTGTCTTGGGAGGACTGTTGAAAGTACGTCCGTTGGTGGAAGTGGAAGACGTGCTCCACGCACTCCGCAAAACGTTGCCCGAACGCCATCACCACCTTATCCCGATGAATGAGGCTGCCTTACGCAAAGGCATGGAAATCATCTGTGCGACAGATTGAACCGAATCTCCGGATGGAATAAAGCTTAAAGGAATGTGTTTCCCAATCAGGAAAATACATTCCTTTTTCTGTTCTTGTATCTTTGTTACCGCGAAGATAGGATGCGGCTTGGCATAGCCAAACTTGAAAAACTTCGTTTTTCGTTTGTCTCTGCGCTCGCCTTTCGCTATCTTTGCACCCGTTATGAGACTGAAGCTTACTTTTTTCCTATACATTTGTTTGTGTATGGTGTTTCCCGCCATAGCACAAATGCCTGTCGGCACCCCCATGTACGGTACGGATGCCTACGGTAATCCGGTGGATGCCAATGGCAATCCCGTCCAACTCGACGCCAACGGCAATCCTATCGTCGACGGATACGGTAACGATGCGTACACTTGGGGGCGTGACACGACACAAGCCGAAGAGAAAATCATTCCTATCGGCTCATACGCCTGGAATATCGACGAACGCTTCGGCAACATCACCCCCGTGGACGTGGACACGCTGCCGAACAATTTCCAGAACTTCAACCTGACGGCCGGCCCTACGGGACAGTACAACTTTCTGGGAAACCTGGGTTCTCCCCGCCTGTCCCGCCTTTTCATGGACCGCAAACCGTACAGCAATTTCATCTTTGCCGACCCGTTCGACTATTTCTATACTCCGGTGAACGAATTCCAATTCACCAACACGCTGAGTCCCATCACCAATCTGTCCTACCACTCCTGCGGCAACAAACAGGACGGAGAAGACCGTTTGAGAGCTTACTTCGCCAGCAACATCAACAAGATTTCCGGTATCGGATTCAAACTCGACTATTTATACGGACGCGGATACTACAACAACCAAGCCACTTCTCTTTTCAACGGTTCGCTATACGGCTACTATCTGGACGACCGTTACAACATGCATGCATGGATTAGTGTAAACCACATGAGAATGGGCGAAAACGGCGGTATCGAAAATGACGACTATATCACCCACCCGGAAGATTTTACACGTTCCTACGGTTCAAGGGATATCCCGACCATCTTGTCGGAAAACTGGAACCGTAACGAAGACCAGACGTATTATCTCACACACCGTTATAATCTGGGATTCTACAAAGACATCGAACTGCCCGATTCGCTCCGTCCGGTGATGCCTGCCGATTCCGTATTGCTGAAAGGGCTGCGCGACAGCCTGCTCACCGTATACCAAAAGGCGGACACGGCATACCAACATGCCGTCATGGATTCGTTGCGCAACGATTTCATGGCTAAACAGGACAATCCGCAAGACTTCATACCGGTTACCAGCTTCATCCATACCCTGCGTATCCGGAACGCCAAGCACACGGTGTATTCATACGACACGCCCGACCACTATTATGCCGACTTGTTTTATGGCGACCCCAACAATATGAGTGACCGCACGCGGGGTTACTCCATCCAAAACACTTTGGGCATAGCCCTGCGCGAAGGTTTCAACAAATGGGCGAAAGCCGGCCTTACAGCTTTCGCGTCTCACGAATACCGTCATTATACCATGCCGGACCTGAACGGCGGAAACAAAATCATCCGAAGCTATTCGGAAAATAATATCTCGGTAGGCGGACAACTGAGCAAACGGGAAGGAAAAACCCTACACTACGACGTGACGGGCGAAGTGACGTTGCTCGGAGAAGATGTCGGGCAATTCGATGTGGAAGGCCGGGCCGACCTGAATTTCCGGTTGTTTAAAGATACCGTACAGTTGGCAGCCCGTGCATTCGTCAAGAACCTGAATCCGAGTTTCTACATGCGCCACTACCATTCGCAGTTTGCTTGGTGGGACAACGACCTGAACAAAGAATTCCGTACCCGGATAGAGGGAACGCTTTCCTTGAAACGTACACGGACAGCCCTCACCGTCGGAGTGGAAAACATCAAGAATTATGCCTACTTCGCCACAGACAAAATAGCTTATAACGACGAAGGGGGACAATTCGCCGGTTACAGCAACCGTATTTCCGTCAAACAATACGGGGGCAGCGTACAAGTGTTCAGCGCACGGCTTAACCAAAACTTCAAATTCGGTATCCTGCATTGGGACAACGAGGTAGCGTACCAGAAAACCAGCAATCAGGACATCCTCCCCCTGCCCGACCTTTCGGCCTACAGCAACCTCTACATCGTATTCCGTATTGCCAAGGTCTTGCGTGTGCAGTTAGGCGGAGATGTGCGTTATTTCACGGAATACTATGCTCCGGACTATGCCCCCATCATCCAACAGTTTACGGTACAGTCGCCGGAAACGCGGATGAAGTTAGGCAACTATCCCATTTGCAACGCCTACGTCAACCTCTTCCTGAAGCACTGCCGTTTTTATGTGAACGTAAACCATGTAAACAACGGAACGGGAAACAAGAACGCATTCCTCGTCCCCCACTATCCCATCAATCCGATGAACATCCATTTCGGACTCTCGTGGAACTTCTTCAATTAAAAAGCTTTCACTCATATCCATGAAACAAACCATCGACATCACCCATTGGAACCGCAGGGAGCATTTCGAATTCTTTTCCCAATTCGACGATCCTTTTTTCGGAATCACCACACTCGTAGACTTTACTAAAGCCTACGAACATATCAAAGCACACCGACGTCCCTTCTTCCTCTCGTCCGTACATTTCCTGTTGAAATGCGTCAATGAAACGGAAGCCTTCCGGCTCCGAACAGAAGACGGGAAGCTCGTACAGTACGATACCATACATGTATCTCCCACCATCGGACGAGAAGACGGTACTTTCGGATTCGGCTTTTTCGAATATCATACCGACATCGACATTTTTATCCGGAATGCGGAAAAAGAAATAGAGCGAGTGAAAAAAGGGTGCGGTCTGTCCGTTACCGAAAACACATGGCGACCGGATGTCATCCGCTATTCGGCATTGCCTTGGTTCGCATTTTCCGAAATGAAACATGCCGGTTCTATCCGGACCGGAGACTCCGTTCCCCGTATTTCCACGGGAAAGCTAACACAGGAAAACGGACGATATAATCTTCCTCTTTCTATCACCGTGCATCACGGACTCATGGACGGGCGTGACGTAGCGGAGTTTCTGCAAAACATAGAATACCATCAAAACCTTCTATAAATCCATTCGCCCGCACGGCGAATACCTTTCCCGAGCAAACAACTCCCTTTCCATACACCATCATGCCCCGTATCAATAAATGATTTGATACGGGGCATGACGGTTCTATTCTTACCAGAGACTACTGCAAACCCTGCAAACGGCGTTCTTCCTCTTCAAAAGAAGCCTTCTCCTGTTTCCTTGCCTCGACTGAACCATACAGGTAAGACAACGGGAAAAGTGTAAGCCAACTGAACACGTTCGCTATCACCGAAGCCAACATAAAGAAGAATACGACCAAAGCCGGAACGTATGAAGGCAGATCCGTTGCATCTCCTTCCAACACCCCCATCAGGGAAGCATGACCGGCGTATGCCAGAATCCCCGCCGGCAACCAGCTCACTGCTGCCAACACTCCCATGATAAGACCTCCGCAAAACAAGATAATGAAAAATGCTCCCCAGTACTGGTAACCATCTTTCATACGCTTCAGGCTACACCAAAAGTCGCGGCGTTCGCCCAACATATAGTCCATAATCACCATACAGTAAGGCACTCCCAACGCAAGCAGCAGGACATACGACACCACAGTCACCCAGACGTTGCCCGCCCCCAACCACAAAGTCACAGGCACGATAAGCAAAGAGAATACCACGACGGCCACCAACGTACACGTTAAAGCTCGCAGAGAAGCATTGAATATCTCACGCTTGGCTTCACCAAACCGCAACGCAGGCCACGCCCCGGCCGTAGCAAAACGGAAAACAGCCGTCATCACGTTCCCCATATAAAAGCTATCGGCCAACAGGGACAACACACTTAATATGATAAGAGTAAACAAGGGAAAAGAAAGCACGACCGGTTCGCTTGCTGCCATCCAACGTGTCAAAGCCACGGTAATCTGATTGAAAAACACGCCCCATAATCCCATTACCACCGCACCCGCGATGAGCGAAGGATACAAAAACCTCAATAAAGACAGGATATGACGTGTAGGCAATTTCAGTCCCTCATTCAGACAGCTCAGATAACTACGGCTTTTGAACAAGCCCTCATCCATTTCTTTCTTCTCTTCCATAATCGAATTTGAAACTTTAATGTTCTTTTGTCGGACAAAAATACCATATTTTTCCATACCACCGTGACGAGATAACATTTTTTATACCTCATCGGAAACGGCGCCACCGGCTTTATCCAAACTTTCTGCCGCCCATCCGCCGGAATATGCCGCCTTTTTTGTACATTTGCGTAAAGATTACATTTTTCATTGCACGAATATGGACGCGGAAATCATCATCAAATGGGGATTTATCGGATGTGGGGAAGTGACGGAAAAGAAAAGCGGGCCGGCTTTCAGTCTCGTGCCCGGCTCTAAAATCGAAGCCGTCATGAGCCGCAATAAAGAAAAAGCACGTTCGTACGCCGAAAGGCACGGTATCCCCAAATGGTACACCGACGCACAGGAATTAGTGGACGACCCCGACGTAAATGCCGTCTATATCGCCACGCCTCCTTCTTCACATGCCACTTTTGCCATCATGGCCATGAAGGCCGGCAAGCCGGTATATGTGGAAAAGCCCCTTGCGGTAAGCTACGAAGAATGCTGCCGCATCAACCGTGTCTCCCAACAAACGGGTGTGCCTTGCTTCGTGGCCTATTACCGGCGTTACCTGCCTTACTTTGCCAAAGTAAAGGAACTGATACGAAGCGGAGCCATCGGACGGGTGCTCAACGTGCAGATCCGGTTTGCCGTCCCACCGCGTGATTTGGACTACAACAGCCGGGAGCTGCCTTGGCGTGTGCAACGCGACATCGCAGGAGGAGGTTATTTTTACGACCTCGCCCCGCACCAGTTGGATTTGCTTCAGGAATTTTTCGGGCCCATCATCAAAGCCCAGGGATACTGTTCCAACCGGGAAGGACTATACGCCACGGAAGACAACGTCAGTGCCTGTTTCCAATTCCCGGACGGTACGCCGGGTTCCGGTTCATGGTGTTTCGTGGCCCATGAATCGGCCAAAACCGACCGTATCGAAATCATCGGCGACAAAGGACAGATTTGTTTCTCGGTATTCACCTACGACCCCATTGCCCTGCATACGGAACGCGGCCGCGAAGAACTCGTCATTCCGAATCCCGACCACGTGCAACTTCCTTTGATTCATAACATCGTCGAACACCTGCAAAAACAAGCGATTTGCACCTGTGACAGCGTGAGCGCCACACCGGTAAACTGGGTTATGGACCAAATCCTGGGCAAACTGTAAGATGAAGTTACGGAACGTACTGACAATATACGCCTGTCTTTCCTGTGTGGCCGCTCTCGCACAATCTCCTATCGGCGAAAGCCACACTACTGTTACGGAATTTACCGACAGTGCAGGGACCGCCATCCCATCTGACTCGCCCCAAAACCGGAAGGGAAACATCTTCAAACAGTTTTTCCGTGCGTTCAACGCCATGGACACGACTTATATTACCCCGAACAAATACAACTGGGCCTTCATGTTGCAAAACACGAACAGCTTCGAAACCTATACGTTACACAGCCGGGAATTGGGACAAAAACTGTCGTTCTCTCCCCGACCGGCCATCAAAATAGGACCTTATCTGGGTTGGCGTTGGATTTTTCTGGGATACACTTTCGAGGTTTCTTCTTTAGGTAAAGGCCAGCAGTCGAAAAAAACGGAATTCGAATTGAGCCTGTACAGTTCCATGCTCGGTTGCGACCTTATTTACCGGCGGACAGGAGACGATTTCCGGCTCCGTAAAGTAAAAGGCCTCGGCGAGGAGGCACGAGAAGTGGAAGGCGAGAATTATCATGGCATCAACGTGAAAGTGACCGGCATCAATGCCTACTACATTTTCAACCATAAACGCTTCTCCTATCCGGCCGCATTCGCACAAAGCACCGTGCAACGTAAAAGCTGCGGGTCGTGGAAAGTCGGTTTTGCCTATACCCGGCACGAACTGGATTTCGATTATAATGCCCTGCCGCCCGTGCTCACCCATAATCCGAACCACGAACTCAGCCAGGACTTTCAGGTAGATAAAGTCAAATACACGGATTTCAGCCTGAGTTGCGGTTATGCCTACAACTGGGTGTTCAAGAAAAACTGGTTGTTTTGCATTTCCATCGTGCCAGCCATCGGTTATAAAAAAACACATACAGCCGCCGTACAATCGGAAAACGAGACGGAGACTTCGGCTTTGGCTTCTCATCTGAGAAACCTGAATTTCGACGTCACGGGGCGTGCGGGACTGGTATGGAACAACACCAAATATTTCGGTGGCTTGTCTTTAATCGTGCACAACTACAATTACCGCCACAACCGCCTATCCATCAACAACACATTCGGCACACTGAATTTATATATCGGACTGAATTTTCATAAACGTAAAGCATACAGATAGATACACATGACACCAACAGATTCCCCCACCCCCATTCCAACCGAAGAGCATCCCTTGCAACCGTTCCTTCCGCCCCACGCACGCCTGTTGATGCTGGGCAGTTTCCCGCCCCAGAAAAAACGCTGGTGCATGGATTTCTACTACCCGAACTTCATCAACGACATGTGGCGCATCATGGGATACATTTTCCATGGCGACCGGAATTGGTTTGTAGATGAACGGGCCAAATGTTTCAAGAAAGAAATGATTGTGGAGTTCCTGCTCGACAAAGGCATCGCCCTGTACGACACGGCTTCCGCCATCCGCCGTCTTCAGGATAATGCATCGGACAAGTTTCTGGAAGTCGTCACCCCGACCGACCTTCCCCGATTGCTCGGACAAATCCCTCGTTGCACGGCCATCGTCACCACCGGACAAAAAGCTACCGACACGTTGTGCGAAACCTTCCATATATCGCAGCCCGCCATCGGAAGCTTCAGCCCGTTCGTGACGGAAGGACGTGAATTACGGCTGTATCGCATGCCCTCCAGTTCACGTGCCTATCCTATGAAATTGGAGAAGAAGGCTGTCTTCTACCGTAAAATGCTGGAGGAAATCGGTCTGCTGTAATATATTAACCGTAAATAATCCTTATGAGACAAATCAAAAAATGGATTTTACTCATTGCCATAGGAATACCGTCCGTTATTAAAGCCAACGTATATGCTCCATTGGCACATATAGAAGTTCCCATCTCCGACGAAGTTACCTGCGTCGCTTTCGATTATAAGGGAATGATGTGGATAGGCACCACGACCGGTCTGCTGAACTATGACGGCCATACATTCCGCCATTACAGATCTGCCTTGAAAACTCCCCATCTATTGCCCAACAACTATATCCAATGCCTGACAGCCGACCGTTCGGACAGGCTATGGATCGGGACCAATAACGGTATAGCCTGCATGGAACTCCGCACAGGACACATCAAACACTACCACCTTCCCAAGCAAAACCAACAAATCATATACACCCTATTCACTTCGGACGATGGTACAATCTATGCGGGTACGGATGGCGGCCTGCTCAAATATGACCCCGCCAAAGACCTCTTCGTCAGCCAAAACCTTGTTCCCGGAGAAAAGGCCGGAGACAATCTACTGGACAATACAGGCAACTACTACAGCGTAAAAGCCATTTCGGAGGACCGCCATGGCAACCTTTACATAGGCACTTGGAGCAATGGACTGATAAGAATAGACAACAAACGAAAGACTATAAATAAAATCGTCGGGACTGTCCAGAATGTCTATGCGTTGTGTTTCGACACAGCCGGACGGTTGTGGACCGGAGGATGGGAACACGGGGCATTTGTCATCGCACAACCTGACAGCACATTCCTCCCGCATATCATCCCCGTCAAGGGAACGGAAAACCAACGCGTCTACAAGATAGTGCACGATCCTGCCAGTCAAACCGTATGGTTCTGCATGCAAAGCGGCATTCTCATAAGGCATAACCAGAATAATGAAACGACATGGATTCCCAACAAGGCACGTGGTTTCCAATCCATTGCCTCTAACGGACATGGCCTGATTGTCGCAGCCACGGCTTACGACGGCATATATACTTACACGACCATGCCGTCACCCTTGGAATTTATTCCGGTGGACTCCGGCCTGTCGCAAACCACACCTTACACGGTCAGCAGCCTATATACAACCAATGGGACTGTTTTTTGGTTAGCCTCCAAACAGAAAGAACTGGCTGCTTTCCATATACCCGGCAAAAAAGGAAGCCTTATAAGCCACATGACCACTTTCGACCGCCTTCCCCGTACATTTCGGCAAAGCCCGTATTCTGCCATCGCCCGACGTACCAACGGGGAGTTATGGTTGGGAAACATGTACTACGGCATATTGGTAATCTCTCCCAATGGGGAAAAAAGGATTGTCAATAGTTCCCATTATAAATTCCTGAAAGAAGAAGGAGTGACCTCACTCTATTCCGACAAGAACGGAAACATGTGGATAGGGCAATGGTCCCACATTGCCGTAATACGGCCCGACAACTCTGGATATACCATTGACCTGCAACACCACATTCCCGGCTTTTATAAGAACAAAGTGAACCACATCACCCAAGACCATTCAGGCCGGATGTGGATATCGACCCATAACAAGGGCATCATCCGGATTGAAGAAAACAACGAGCACCGCAATGAGATAAGACTGACGGTCTACAATCCGCAAAACGGAAAGCTCCCCTTTGAGGGGGCCACAGCCTGCTTGGAAGACAAACAACACAGAATATGGGCTATCAGTTCGGAAAGCGGACTGCTTCAATGGGACAAAGAAAACGATTGTTTTAAGGCCGCCCCAGAGGAATATGGCATCGACGAGGAAAAAATTTACGCCATCAACATGGACGACTACGGTAACTTGTGGTTGGCAGCCGATAATTACATTATCAAGATAACCGATAATGGTACAACTCCAACCGTAGCCATGAGATTCTACACACAGGGTTACCCCGAACATGTCAAATTGCAGGAAAACGCTTCGTTCAAACAAGGAAAATACCTGTATTTCGGAGGCGTAAACGGATTCCTTCGTTTCAATCCGGACCAAATAGCCACCACAAGGGAAGGAGCCTCCCAAAAACTGATTACCGTTACCGATTTGCTTGTTGACGGTATACCTTTCAGAGACATGGACAGCCTTGACAGGCAGAAAACCAGTCCTTTCTTCCCAGGCTACACAAAAAAAATCACATTGTTCCCTTCCGCTGAAAAATTAGGAGTAGAATTCGCCATGTTGGAATACGATGGCAGAAAGCCTAGGAAATATGCCTATTGGTTGGAAGGATACCATACGACATGGAAGAACTGTGAAACCGGTAACCACAGGGCTTCTTTTGAAAATCTCCCCTCCGGGACATACACCTTGTATTTAAAGGTGACCGACAGTAACGGAAAGTGGTGCGAAATGCCCTACGGGATTAACATCGAAGTCCTTCCCCACTGGTGGGAGACATGGTGGGCCATTTTGTCATATCTCTTAGCTGCATCCGCCCTACTGTACGGCATGGCTTTATGGTACAGGCAAAGGTTGCGAACACGCAGCAAGCTGCAAATGAACCATGTCTTCACCCACCTCACTCATGAACTGCTCACCCCATTGGCAGTGATTTCCGCATCGGTCGAGAACATGCAGGGCAAGTTACCGAAAACAGATTATTCCATCGTCAGACGAAATATCCAAAGGCTGACCCGCCTTATCCGACAAATACTGGAAGTACGCAAGTCGCAAGAAGGCCGCCTTCAACTGCAAGTGTCGGAAGGAGACCTAACAGAATTCACACGAAACATTTTTGAAGCCATCTCCCCTTTGGCACAATCCAAAAACATCCGTATGCAGTTCCTCGAGAAGGGACAAGCTACGCCCAATACATACTTCGACCCCGACAAGATAGACAAAATCGTGTACAACCTATTGGCCAATGCCATAAAATACACGTGGGAAAACGGCCAGATACGCCTTACGTGCGATTATACACATAAAGGACACGCCACCCTCGCAGTGGAAGACACAGGCATAGGTATTGACCGGCAACGGTTAAAAAACCTATATCGGCAGTTCATGGACGGCAATTATAGGAGCATGAATACGACGGGCACCGGCATAGGTTTGTCGTTGACACACGATCTCGTAAAGTTACACCACGGAACGATCGCCTGCCAAAGCACACTGGGAAAGGGCACTACGTTCACCGTACAAATCCCCACCCAAATAGGAGCTTACACTCCATACGAAATCGGACAAACGGCAGAGAAGAAATATAAACAGGCAGAAAAGGAGCACATTGCCCTCAATTCCCAAACGGAAAAAGAAGAAAACAGCAAAAATGCTCCCGAAACAGCCAGCGACTACAAGATACTCATCGTAGAGGACCATACGGAACTGCTACAGCTCATGGCAAGGGTACTCGGCAAACGGTATGAAGTGTACACGGCCACGAACGGGGAACAAGCCCTGAACATTATCAGAAAGAAACCGCTCGATATCGTCATATCGGATGTCATGATGCCCGTGATAGACGGCGTGGAACTGACCCGGAAAATCAAAACAGAACCCGACTATGCACAACTTCCCGTCATCCTACTTACGGCAAAAACGGGCGATGCAAACCGAGACGAAGCTTATAAGGCCGGTGCAGACGAATACCTGATCAAACCTTTCGGCTTGGAGGCGTTGCAGTTGCGTGTGGAAAATATCATAGGCAACCGTGAACGCATACGCAGGAAATTCATGTCGCAAACCGACTTCAGCCCCGAAGCACAACACTACAGCGACCCGGACACCCTGTTCATGGAAAAGGCCGTGGAGTGTGTACGGCAACATTTGGACGACCCGGCTTACGACCGGGAAAGGTTTGCCGCCGACATGTGCATGAGCAGCTCTACCCTATACAAGAAACTCCGTGCCTTGACGGGACAAAACGTATCTTCGTTCGTCAACAGCATCCGGCTGAAAGAAGCGTGCCGGTTGACAAAAGAAAACCCGTACATACAAATCAGCGAACTGTCCGCACGTTTAGGCTACAACACACCGGCCTACTTCACACGGGTGTTCAAAAAAGAATTTGGCATGACCTTGACAGAATACAAAGCCACCCTAACGCATGGCGAGGACGGCACATCCTTCACATAAACTCTCGCCAATGTACCTCTAATTGTAAGCAAACTTCAAACCATAAAAAAAACTGCGCCAAACAATTTTTCAATCTACTGAAATCGAAAAATCATTCTCATGAGATTGAAAAATCGTTTGGCGCAAAGCGAAACACGAAATTAGGTCAACTCTTATTATTCTATTTTACAGCCGGTTACAAAAAGCACCAACCAATCCTATTTTCTATAGGAAGTAAATATTCCTGTTTCATTTTTTCTTATTCCAATACCGCTCCAGCCTTTGGTATTCTTTCTTAGACAAGGGAAGGAAAGAACCGTGCTGCGGATCGGCCACTCCCTTGATGTCCTCGGGCGAATGGAAATTGCGCAAGAACTTGTCGGCCTTGCAGATTCGGTATTTCGTCGGATGGGATGAGTACTCCACGTAGCCTACACGCCACGTGCTGTCGCCTGCCAAACGGAAAGCCGAAGCCCCCTCGCACTGCTTGTTCCCCTCGAAATCCACATAATCCCTGTCGTCCGGCAGAGGCCACGGCCCGGCCAAATTCTCAGACACGGTGGTGAATATTCCACGTTGTCCGCCCTCTTTTTTAATCATCATGTGGTATTTCCCGTCCGCTTCCACATAATTGATGTCCGCATCTATCGTGGCATATCCCCAGTCCACCAACACACGCGGCTTGGTAAGCCGGGTGAAAGAACGGTCAGCGTAAGAATAAAAGACACGATCGTACTTGTCTTCCCTGTCGTTGAGCAAGGAATAATAAACAAAATACCCTCCGCGCTTCCCGTCCGGCCAACGGTAATTTTCATCCCATATCACTTGGGGTGCCCACACACGGCGGATTTTGCCGTAATCGCAGTACACATCCGAAGAATCCGGGTCGCAGAAAATACCAGACCCCTTACGGAAATCGAACGTAACAGACTCCCAATGTATAAGGTCTTTGCTCCGCAACAGGTTGATACCGTAATTGGACCACTTCCGGCTTTTGGCTACACACATGTCCGTGGTGACCATCACAAAACCTTTCCCGCCTGACGCACGGGTAATATAAGCATCGCGCGCTCCACCCTCTATCCCCGAGAGCGAACGAGTGTCGTACACTTCATTCCCTTGGTTCAGGTCGTGCCACTCTTCTCCATCGCGGCTCAGGGCGAACGCCGTCCATTCCCCCCTCCGGCTCATGTGGCAATACAAATAACCATACACATCCTTTAATTGCGGCATAGCGGGCAACGATGCCCACAATGCACATAATAGCAACAGTTTTTTCATACGATGATTTTTGATGGGTTTCTATTTTCAAACTCCGCTTTACTTCGTCTTAATCCTGATGACCGACAAGGAATGGGCCGGCATCGTATAGCCGAAAGATTTCTTCACCTTGATACGAGACTCTGCCGGAATCACGGAGGCCGGTTTACCCGGTTCATTCTTGGCCTTGGCATCCCCGGCCAACACCGTGAGCGCGGCTTCCGTGCGGATGCGTTTGAACGGATTGAGGTCAATGTTTGCTTTCCGCTCCCGTCCGTCCATGTTGACGAGTTTCACGATGATGTCGCCTGTATGGCTGTCCCTGACGCACGAAGAGTAAAGCATGGGCTTCCCGCCGTCCTCCGTCACGACATCCGCATGGTACGTATCGCCACGGTTGAGGCTGAACAGTTTCTGTACATGGTAGTTTACGGAAGGATAGACTTGTTTCCCGTCGAAATAAATCAAGTCCGGATTCCACTGCGTGTGGCCTACCCGTGCCAACAAAGGTGCATACGAGGCGAACTCCACCACATCACCGTTACGTTCCAACGAGGTCATGTAGACCGCCTCGGCCAACGCGTTCTCCAATGCGCTTCCCCACGAGGCATATTCGCCAAGGTACACTTTGGACCCTCCACGAGGATAACTATCGTAGCGATGGAGGTTTTCCAAAAACCATCCCCAACCTTTATAATAGTGCTCGTCTACCACCGGCACTCCCAACTTACGGGCGATTTTCCACCCTTCTTCATAGTCCTTCCCCGCTTCTCCAGGACCTGCTGTCCCTACGACCGTGATTTCCGGATATTTGTCCTTGACGGCTTCGTAAATCATCTTGAAACGCGCTTCAAACTCCGGGGTGATATGGTCTTCGTTCCCAATGCCTATATACTCCAGGTTGAAAGGTTCCGGATGGCCCGCCGCCGCACGCTTGCTGCCCCATTCAGACGTGGAGGGACCGTTGCAGTATTCCACCAGGTCAAGTATGTCTTGGATATACTGTAACATGTCCTCCATGGGCACGCACTCCTGCCCGTCGCCGCGCCGCCGAGCCGAATTCTGGCAACTCACTCCGGCAGCAATCACTGGCAACGGCTTCGCACCGATGTCTTCGCAGAACTGGAAGAACTCGAAATATCCCAATCCCATGCTCTGATGGTAGTTCCAGATGTTCTTGTCTCCCTTACGCTGCTCCACCGGGCCAATCGTGTTTTTCCACTGATAGATGTTGTCCAAGCCGTCACCGTGCGCCAGACAGCCACCGGGAAACCGTACGAATGCAGGTTTCAAGGCTGCAATCGTTTCTGCGATATCACGACGAAGTCCGTTTTTGCGTCCTTTGTAGGTATCGATAGGAAACAAGGAAACCATGTCTACCGCCACGGTTCCACGCTTTTTGAACAGCAACGAGAGCGCAGCCGTGTCGGCATCCGAGCGGCTACGCAATACCATCTCATACTGCTTCCACGTGGAGGACGAAGCCGTGAACGACGTGTCGGCCACGACAGTTCCCTTATGATCCTTCACCACCACGTCTACCGGCATGCTGCCACCGTCCGGATTGCGGAGGAACACGGAAAAACGATAGGTTTCCTCCTTGCGCAGGACGATGCCGTCGTATCCTTTGTTGCGGATGCCTACGCCATGCTTCCCCACCGTTTTCACGTCCACCAGCAAATAGTGGGGGTTGTTCGGATGTATCGGTTCACGGGTTTCCAGAGAGATGGTCCCGATGCCGTTGCCTTCCCTGGCAAACTCCCAGGCCGTGAACGGATGCCATCCGCCTGCCGGCTGCTTATGCACGTCCACGTCCGACGGGGAATATTCAAAAGAACGGTTCTGTACCAGCTCCGCGTATAACCCTCCGTCCGCAGCATAATTCAAGTCTTCGAAAAAGATTCCGAACAGGTTCGGGCTGATGGGTTTTCCACCGGCCATGGTTGGCAACGAGGTAACCAATGATGCCCCTAACAATAATATTTTCATTTCCATAACAATGGCATTATAAGTTTAACGATTATTTCCGGAAGTGGCATAAAGCCCGACCACATTCCCCACGAAGCCCCCGGCCACCGTGGTAGAGAGAAAAGCACCATCGACCTTGCCTCCCACATTATGATAGACATGGCCGTCCGTCGAATAGGAAAAACGGAAATCTTCGCCCTGCGCCTCCACTTGCAAGCGTACCGGCCGTTTACCCACGATTTCAGACTCGCCCAATATCTCCGTCTTATCCTTCAACCGACGCACCAAGGTGATCATTGTCCGTCCGTCCTTTTTCGTCAAACCGAGGACTATTTGTGCGTTCCGGTTCTGCATGCAAGCTATGCCCGCAAGGTCAGACTCGCTCCTTGGCCGATAATCCACCGTAGCCCCAAACGAAAAATTACCGTGCATCTGGCGCAGCCATAAAGCAGACAATGGCTTTTTCTCGCTGATATCTGCCCCGAAAGGCTCGATCCGCAAACCGCCTTGGACGAAAGACACGAAATCCTCGGGATTGCAACGTATGCCGACCCATCGGTTGTCCAATGCCTTTCCGGCGAAATCATCCGTAAAAGAAAAGTTCCCACAGGGCAGGTATCCGTCTTCTCCTTGCTTGTTTTCTACCCCCGCCGGCATCTTTTGCTTGGGCTCCATCGGGATAAGCCCGTTTTCAAACACGGGAAAAGTACCGCTCCAATCCACCGGAAGGATGAACGTTTCGCGCCCGATGAGCGAATGGCCTTTTTCATTCGGACGGATACCCAAAAACACGCCATACCATTTTCCATCTTTTCCCTCCACAACGTCAGAATGGCCTGCATGTTCTATCTTGTTCTCACGCATCGGATTCAAGTAACGCTGGGTAAGGATGGGATTATTGGACGACTCGACATAAGGACCGTCCACCTTGTCGCTCACGAACACGACTTCGCTGTGGTATTCTCCCGTTCCGCCCTCTGCACACATCAGGTAATACTTGCCATCTTTCTTATAAATATGAGGTGCTTCTATCCAAAAAGGATGTTTGTCCAATTTCGTGCCGCCATCGACAATGACCTTGTCCGTCCCCGGCACAAGCTTGTCCGTCTCCACGTCATACTCCCACAGTTTGATTACACGGTGGCCCTTCCATAAAGACTTCTTCGGCCCGTCATTGTGCACAATATATGCCTTGCCGTCGTCATCGAAGAAGATGGACGGGTCTATACCGTTAAAATGCAACTTGATAGGGTCGCTCCACCCTTCCTCAGGATTCTTGGTCTTGACCATCATGTTTCCAAATCCGCCCGACACCTGAGTCGTAATCATATAAAACATCTCGTTGTGGGGATTGTAACGTATGGTCGGAGCATACACACCATTGCTCGTACCGGCATCGTGCACCTTGAGCTGCGACGGACGATCGAGCGCGTGCCCCACCTGCCGCCAATTTACCAAATCGGTGGAATGGAAAACTGGCACGCCCGGAAACATCGCGAAGGAGGAGCACACCAAATAGTAATCGTCCCCCCGACGACAAATGGAGGGATCGGGATAGCATCCCTGAAGAATGGGATTATAAAACTCATCCTTGCGCAAGGGATTTTTCGTAAAAACAGCATCATTCCCTTCATATACAACGGACGAGAACACCGGCCAATCCTTGGGTTTGCCTGCATCACCGCCTTTTCCATAAGAGGTCACCGCAAGGCAACCGGCCACACATACAAATAAATGCTTGAAATCCATTTTCTATTTTTATTGTTTTGTTTCACTGCAAAGTTATGGATTCCGTCCAAACGACACCGTCACTTATCGTGATTTTCCCATCACATAACGTGAATCCATAGGCACGGTACGGTAAATCCGATATGCAAACAGCGGGAATGCCACCATATAAGTGCATTCCCACTGATGAACACGTGAAATTTTCTCAAAACTTACCGGACAAAAACTTTTTTGATACTGCCATCCGCATATTTCACGATATTAATCCCTTTCTGAAGTTTGGGGACACGTATCCCACTGAGATTGTAAACAGCCTCCCGTCCTGTCAGAACGTTTTCCATCATCGGACTCTCCCTACCAGTACCGATGGAGGATTTGTAGACCGCTTTTTCCAATTCAATATAATCAAAGAAAAGGAAAGGATTTGAAGTGGATGTGCTGTTTGCTGCCGTAAAACCGAGAGAAAAAAGAACCTCGGAAACTTCCAGAACCGAAAACTCTCCCATTGTCCTGAGATTCCATTCTCCCGTATCAAGCGAAGCCATTCCGTCATACACAGCCGCATGGTCCGCTATCTTGTATCCGCACCTATTGGTAAACTTGACCGAGGGGTTGGCCATGTTATAAACGGCATAACTAAACCGGTATGTCCCTTCCGGTAAAGTTACGGCTTGAGTATAAGTATTCTCCTTGCCCCAACCCTGGTTGATGACTAGCATTCCGCCACGCGTTTCTCCCTTCGCATTGAACGAAGGAATGGACTGCCCATTGACTTTATTTCCCGAACCTACGGGTATCACGCCACCACATCCCCACGCATCCGTGCATAAAGTTCGCCACGCCGTCACTTTCTTGTGGTTGGCAGTCCCAACAGCAAGATTCGATGAGATAAAGTCCGCTTCTATATCAAAACTCGGATTCCGGAAAATGCTGTCGGTCATATTGACCCACACTATTTCTTCTCCGGCATCATCCACAAGACTGAGGTCTGCCTGTTCCAGAACCACGTAATCAAAAAACAAGTAAGGATTGTAAGTTGACTTTCCAATAGCTGGTATGTAGCCCAAGGAAAGCATCACGTCCGTATCTTCTATCAGCGTAAACGGATTCAATGTGGACTTATGCCATACACCAGGTTGGAGAGATGTCACATTATCATACATTGCAGAATGGTTACCTATCCGGTAACCGCACAAGTTGACAAACTCACCCGTGTTTGCTACATTATATATTGCGTATGACAAACGATAAGTCCCGGCCGGAAGTGTGATCTTTTGGGTATAATAATTCTCTACTCCCCACCCTTGGCTGATACCCAGAACCCCTCCGGAAACTTCGCCTTCAGCATTAAATGACGGAGCGCGTTTTCCATTAAGCGTGTAAGAGTCTCCCACTTTGAACACTGCGCCACAGCCGTTCGCCTCAGAACAGGAAGTTCCCCACCCCATGACATCCTTGTGGTTGGACGAGCCCGTCGGCACATTAACCGTTTGGAATTCACTACTCATATCAAATCCAGGATTTGTCACGTAAACATTTGTCACATCGTTCCAAATAGCCTTTTGAGAAATCACCAAGCTTGACACCTTATTTGAATATTTCGGTATTTTCTCTCCTATCGGGTAAATGGCTATGCGGTATTCATTTGTTCCGTTTTCCGGAGCATCCACATACGAATAACTCGGACCGTCCTTGTCATCCATGTCTTTTAGCCCAACAGATGCCAAGCGCTCGTATTGCATAGTACCCGGCCGCTTGCATACGACAACCATGGAGTCCAACATGTCTCCATTCACATCATTCCACTCAAGCTTGACCGTACGCGTCCCCTCATTAAAGCTGAAAGTCAGGTTCGACGGGGCACGATATACGACTTTGGGGATAAACTCATTTTCTCGATTGAAAGCCAAGCCTTCATGCATCTCTGAATAATACTTCCCCAATTTAGAAAGCATACTGCCATCTTTGGCATACAAGGCTGTACGAGGTTCTGCATTCCAATAAGAATAACGCTCCACGCGTGGGTTTGCATTAAGTTTTTCCAAAATGGGACGAGTACCATCCAACAGTATTTGCTGCGCTTCATCGGAAAAATCCTCAGGATCCGGCACACGTGAAAAAATACCGTTCTTGTTCCACCATGCCCCCCAAAGCCATTCTGAAATCCAAATGGGACGCCCGTTACCATACCTGTCGCTGACGGAGTTCAAGTTATCAAACTGCCCCTGAAGCCAGTAACAATGCAAGTCGATGGCATCACAACGCCAACCACGGGCATCTATAGAATCAATGAAAGCTTCTAAATGCCCCATGGAACCATCGTGTGAAGACTCTGAAAGCAACCTCAAGCCCGTACGCATCACATTCTGCCAATTGTCGAGCACTACTTCCACATCCTGTGGTGTGTCGTCTGCCGAATTCCCCGGTTCATTATTGTTTTTACTATGGCAAGAGTGATCCACAGAGCCGATTACGCTAATCGGAGGCCAATCCTCATAAATATGATTGGGGACACATTCCACATCCGGCAACAGATTCCTGCCTTCTCCCCAGTCAAATCCCCACGACGCATTGACAAGGCCTGTAAAAAAGGCGTCACTGCTGGCCAAACCTGCCTTTTTGGCATTCTGCCATTTAAAAATACGATAAGACGAGACACGGGAATCCATATTAGAGGGCATTTCTGCCACCTCAAGATCCTCCATATCAGCAATAAAGCAACGGCTGTATCCCCATCCTCCCACACCGAGGGCAAAAGTAACCATATATCCACGCTTCAACTTAAATGAACGAATCTTATTATTGAGGTTTGCTTCTGTCAGAGTCTTCATGAATCCCCCCGAGTGACCTTCCGTATAATCACTGCAAACTTGCCCACCATAATCCGGCTCGGTATAACATGTCAAAGGACGGATTTCTTTGCCATAAGGCAAAACAATGGCACCGTTGGCAAACATCTTTACTTGGCAGTTTACACCTTCTGCCGCCCTTTCCCCTTTCACGAAAATATGGTCCAACCAGTCGGCAATGAACTTGCTAGGACGTATGTCCTCAATAATGACTACCGCATGTTCCGTATTCACTATGTCCACGCTTCCAGTCATAGCAAACGGTGTTTCATCCGTAATCATATAATCCACATTTCCAGTCAACGACACAGCGTCCGCAACCTGCCCCACCCGTACGACCTCATTAGCCGAAAAGACATTCAAAGAGAACATTAAACTAATGGCAAACATCCACTTTTCTTTATTTGTTTCCATCTTTTTTATTTTTGGTTACACCACAAAATTATGGATTTCAGTTCCATATAATAGTCACTTTGCGTGATTCTATCATCACTCTGAGTGATTTAATGCTGTTTATCCCTGATTTTGTAACTAAACTACAAGTATACCGCTCAAACCTAAAAAATAATCTATTAAGCAAACAAAGAAAATGGCGGTCGGGAAACCATCTATCAATTTTCCCGACCGCCTCAAAAATAAAACTAATACTTGTATCCGTTAATAAAGATCCTCACCGATACCTCCGGCTCCGCAAATGCTAATCGGAACCATCTCCATATATTCCAACACAAAAGCGGCATCGCTACTTCCCGTAAACACCGAACGGAAGCGCACCGTATGCTCCTTGTTGGGGAGGATTACGACCTCACAAATCTTGCGGCGCAGACAGGAAGCGACATTGTACAGCACATTGGCAGACATGGGTACGTATTGCGGCTGTTCCGGAATATTTCCGGCGTTATAGCATATCACGCTCTTCCCCGCGCTATAGTAACCGTTGTTCTTCATGACACGGGCATTCTCCTCTAATTCCTCCGTCGTATAAATACCGTTGGAGTTTTCATCCTTGTTACGCCATCCGGAGCCTCCGTTATAAAGACCGGCCACACGGCTGTCCGACCCACCGTAACGCATGTCGATGGGAAGTCCCTGCGGCACGTCGTCCAAGTAAACCTGTGCGATGCCTCGATTCCCTACTCCGCCCGGATAGGCTATCCGTAACTCATACGTGCCGGGAGGAACATGGGGCAATTTGAACTCCACGTCGTAACTTGATCCTTGGACGGTAATCTCATCTCCGCCGAAGTCCCACCAACGCAACTTGGGACGATGCACCATGAACACCGAGGTCTCCGAAAACTCGACCCCTTCTATATATCCCTTGGGAGCATAGTAATTGAATCCCCCCGCCTTTCCGCCTGTCTCGGAATTGTCGGATGCCTCGCTATACCCCTCACGAGGATCACCGTTCAAACGCATGTCGTTATTGGTCAATTCCGGCCATACGGTCTGGAAATCTATTCTCAAGCGCGTATTGTAAACGTTGTTCCGTGTCGTCTGGTCGTAAGCCAACACGTCGTCCACATAATAATAGGCCACGTTGAGCGAGAAGTTATCCGCATCGGGCACCGTCACACGTGAACCGCGCACCCGCTCGTTCGAATTATATTCACTGGCCTCACTGTGGTTGATATAGAACTCACGAGGGTATTCCACTTCCGGGTCCGTGGTAGAATACACCTTTTCCAACTTCATGGACGAGAAATCGAGCATCGTGTTTATCCATTCCGTAGGACTGGCATAAGCCGTATTGAAGCCCCAACAGTTGATGAACTTGTCCGTGCTGGCAAACATACGGTCCAGGATATGGTAGGTCATAAAGATTTTCAACGGGTTGTGAGGATCGGTCAGGCTATTCTTGTTCCAATACAACTCCTTGTACGTCTTGCCTTCCGGATTAGTCGGATCCACCTTATTCAACCCGAATATCTCAGCCGACTGGTTATCATTATATTTTTCGACGGCCAAATCGTACAAGGCATCTATCTTTTGCTCCATCGACATGCCCTCGCTGAAAAGGTTCGCATATTTCTCATACAGCACACGATCCGGCACAATGAACAAAGTAAAGCCTGAGTAGCGGTGGTCCGGACGTTTTAAGGTGTAGGTATAATTTCCAGGCTTTTGATTGTACAGGAACTCGGGAAAGTTCGCTTTCTCCGCCTCGTATTCATCGTCGCGGTATTCCGACAAGGAATCCAACAGCCCTGTACGGCGGAGTGCCTCATAATAAATAGTAAAGTCCGCTTTGTTCTCTTCGAGCAAGGAAGCCCCCAGGCTGGTACTTGGGACAAGCACTTTGCTCACCGGATGGCACACACCGTTTTCCACCGAGTCGTTCTTCAGCTCATTGATAATAGCCGCCCTACGGTTCACAATACTCAACACCATGCCATTGGCGTCAACCGTGTCGCCCGTGGTCTGAATCACCAAAGGCAAATCCAGCTCATTCTTCTGCTGCGATGTTTCCGTCAGGTTATACGTATAAACTATCGAGTTGTCTATCATGCAGGCTTTCACAAGCGTGTCGCAATAAGCCTCCGGAATGTCCTCTACGGAAGCATAACCATACTCCTTCAAAAAGTCTTCTACACCTGCGTTTACCGGAGGAAACAAAGTACGCCCGCCACGGCTGGCCAGAAAGTCCATCTCGCCCGCACGCTCCACTATACGCGCAAACAAACTGAAGTCCTCACGGGACTTCAAATAGTCACTCATCATCTCCCCCGTAAAAGTGTAATAACTCGCAGCGGGCAAGTCATCATTACAACTGGACAAGAAAACCGAATGCCCGGCTACGAAGAAGGCACTGCATGCGGTTAACCATAATCTGAATTGTTTTTTCATACATTTAATAAATTTAGAACGAAATTAGGAATTATTGTGGAGGCAAAATTACAAGAAGTATTTAATAATACGAATTATTCCTGTCAAAAAAAGAAGAGAAACTCCAATTTTTAACATTTTTGTGTCCCCACACAGTTAAAATTGTGCAGGGACACAAAGAAAGAGGTGCGAACCTACATATAGAACTACAAGGTTTCCTAAAAAATCAATCTATCAGACCGAAATGACGCAAAGCTTTTTCTACTCCATCTTCGTCCACGGAATCAGTCACGTATGCGGCAACCCTTTTCAGTTCATCGCATGCGTTTCCCATGGCTATCCCGTATGGAACGTGAGACAACATCGTCACATCATTTCCACCGTCGCCAAACGCCATGGCCTCGTCTAATGACAGTCCTTCGTATGCCAGCACTTTATCAATGCCGACACTCTTGTCTACCCCACCGGCAATGACATCCGTAAAGAAAGGATGCCAGCGCATGGAAGTGCAGTCGGGCATCAGTTCCGTCATGAAATGCGGTTCACGGTCGGCTTTGAAGAAAGAAATGAGTTGTAAGACATCTTTTCCGCGGGCATACGAAGCCGGACGAACTGTCGGCATTTTGATGTCCAACAAACGGGACACCGCATCGACATCTTCGTTAAGTTCCGTAATGAACATCTCATCGCTGCAAACAAATATGACCGGATATGCGTCTGTTCCGTGTGTCAGGTGCTCCACGACACGCTCCACACTCCCCGTAGAAACCGCCCGGTGAAAAATAATCTCACCGCCGCGCGTAAAACAATGGGCACCCGTCACGGTAATCATGCCGTCGTACTCCAATTCACCCAAATTGTCAATAAACGGCACCGGACGCCCCGTAGCTATATAAACTTTGATGCCACGGCTGCGAAGGGCGGCCACGGCATCAAGGGTGGATTGGGGAATGCGATGGGTTTTAAAAGAGACCAACGTCCCGTCGATATCGAAAAATACCGCTTTTATCTTTCCCATCGGCTTATTTCTTATCCTTTTCGGAGGCTGTCATTACACCGGTAATATACAATTTCACCATAGGCTCCTTGGCATTGGTGCGCACCGTAATGCTTTTCTTGAAACGCCCCGGATATTTTCCGCTGCCGTTGTACGTCACCTCCATCTTGCCCTTCTCTCCGGGTTTTACCGGCATCCGGGTATAAGTGGGTACCGTGCATCCGCATGAAGCAATAGCCTGATGAATCACCAACGGAGCATTCCCCTCATTGGTAAACGTAAACGTACATTTCACGATCGGGTCGTCTTCCGAAAAGGTTCCCAAATCCTGGGTTGTCTTGTCGAATACAATACTGGCTTCCTTCACGTCTGACTTTGTTTCCTTTGCAGCCGGAGCCTTCGCGTCCGTCTTTTGCGCCCCGGCCGGAACGCCTCCCAACATGCACAGCAAAGACCATGCTATAAACTTTTTCATATCCTTCTTCTATTAAAATCACTGCAAAAATAGGTCCTTTATTTAAAATAAGGTAGCTACTCCACGAAAAAATAGGAATTATTAGCACATCAACCGCCTTTTTCGTAACTTTGCAAACTCAATAAAACTTAGGAAACATGTTGGTTTACAATACGACTTATCACGTGACTTTCGACGATGCCCGGAACTTTGTCATCTGGATTCATCAAGTCTATATCCCGCAGGCATTGGCTTCCGGCCTTTTGGACAAACCGCGGTTATGCAAGATCTTGTCTCACCACGACGAGGATTCCGAATGCTTTTCCTTGCAATTCGAGGTGGAAAGTTCGGCACGGCTGCATGAATGGTATGTCAAGCACGGTGAAAAGCTCCTTCAGGAAATGCAAAAGGTATTCAAAGATAAGGCCGCCGGGTTCACCACTTTAATGGAAGTCATCGAAGAACACTGATTCATGACGGACAAGCCAAACAGCGAAAAGATAATCCTGGGCATAGACCCAGGCACGAACCTCATGGGATATGGCGTGCTGCGTGTGACCGGAAACAAGGCGGTCATGGAAACCATGGGCGTCATCGACCTGCGCAAATATGCCGGGCCATATCTGAAACTCGGCCGGATATTCGAAAGGGTGACAGGCATCATCGAGTCGTACCTGCCGGACGAAATGGCCATCGAAGCGCCTTTCTTCGGCAAAAACGTACAGAGCATGCTGAAATTGGGACGCGCACAGGGGGTGGCTATCGCAGCGGCTATCCATCGTGACATCCCCATCACCGAATATGCGCCGCTCAAAATCAAAATGGCCATCACCGGAAACGGGCAGGCCAGCAAAGAACAAGTGGCAGGCATGCTGACCCGTATGCTCCATATCCGCGAGGAAGACATGCTGCCGTATATGGACGCCACGGACGGACTGGCTGCCGCCTACTGCCATTTCCTGCAGATGGGGAAGCCGGCCGTGGCCCAGCCTTACCACAGTTGGAAAGATTTCATCCGGAAAAATCCGGATAAGGTGAAAGGACAGATATAACACGAACACAATGCAACACATCATCGAAATCACGAACGGGGTGCCCCGTCATCCGCTTTACCGCATGAACCATCCGGTAAACCTGACCATCGCATCCGGGGAACAAGTGGCCATCGTAGGAGCCAACGGGAGCGGTAAATCACGACTGGTGGACATCATCACCGGACGCTATCCGCTTCTGTTGAACGAAGTCCGTTACGACTTTTCCCCCTCGCCGTTGAAATTGGTCAGCGAAAATATCAAATATATTACTTTCCGCGATTCTTACGGAGACAGCGATGACAGTTACTACTACCAACAACGATGGAATCAGCACGACATCGACGAGAAGACACCGACCGCCGGACAAATGTTGGAGGAGGCTTTCACTGCAGCCGAAAACAGTACGGGATACGGCATGGACGAAGAGGGAAAGCAACAGATGCACGAGCGGCGCACGATGCTGCGAGACAAACTTTATGAGATGTTCCACCTCTCCACCCTGTTGGATAAATATATCATTACCTTGTCCAGCGGAGAGTTACGGAAGTTTCAGCTCACCAAAACGTTGCTTTCCGGCCCGAGGCTTCTGATTATGGACAATCCTTTCATCGGACTGGATGCACTGACGCGGGAGCAACTGGCCGGACTGCTCCAAACGCTGATCCGCGAAACGGATCTGCAAGTCATATTGGTCCTGTCGAAGACTGATGATATTCCGGAGTTCATCACCCATGTCATTCCGGTGGAACATCTGGACATCCTGCCCAAAGTACCGCGTACGGAATACGTCGGACAGCGCCCTCGCATCCCGATACGTGTGCTCGAAGAAGACAAAGCCGCCCGCATCCTGGCATTGCCAGAGAAAGAAAACCGCCTGACCACCACGGACACGGAGAATTGCATGCTGCGGTTCAACCACGTGAGCATCCGTTACGGACAGCGCACCATCCTGAAAGACTTGGACTGGACGGTGAAGCAAAACGAGAAATGGGCTTTGGGCGGCGAAAACGGTGCCGGGAAATCCACCCTCCTCAGTCTGGTATGTGCCGACAATCCGCAAAGCTACGCCTGCGACATCGAACTGTTCGGACGGAAACGAGGTTCGGGAGAAAGCATTTGGGACATCAAACGGCATATCGGCTATGTCAGCCCGGAGATGCACCGCGCATACCTGAAAGACCTTCCGGCTATAGACATCGTAGCCAGCGGACTGAACGACTCCGTAGGGCTTTACGTACATCCTCGTCCGGAACAGCGAGCCGTCTGCGAATGGTGGATGGACATTTTCGGTATCGCCGGACTGAAAGACCGTACTTTCCTGAAACTCTCCAGCGGAGAGCAACGGCTCTGTCTGCTGGCCCGCGCGTTCGTCAAAGACCCAGAGTTACTTATCTTGGATGAACCGTTGCACGGATTGGACGACCGTAATCGTCAGTTGACGCGTGAGATTATTTCGGCTTTTTGCCGACGAAAAGACAAGACCATGATTATGGTAACGCATTATGCCGAAGAGCTGCCCGATGTCATTACGCATAATCTGTTCCTGAAAAAGAACAAGTAGCATGCAGTTCGTCACAAAAAAGCAACGAAATGTAAGCAAAATACGTTTTTTCATGTTACTTTATCCCATCTGTCAACTAAAATTAGTATATTTGCAGACATCAAAAAAAGACAGAGTATATTAAAAGATGAATGTAGCCATCGTAAAGTATAATGCAGGAAACATCTATTCCGTAGTCAACGCACTGAAACGGTTGGGGATTACGCCGGAACTGACCGACGACGCAGAGCGGTTGTCGAAAGCCGACCGCGTGCTTTTTCCGGGACAAGGAGAAGCCGGTAGTACGATGGCTTACCTGCGTTCGCGGGGATTGGACCGTCTGATACGCGACCTGAAGCAACCCGTTTTGGGCATCTGCATCGGCCAACAACTGATGTGCAGCCATTCCGAAGAAAGCGATACGGACTGTTTAGGCATTTTCGACACGGAAGTCCTGAAGTTTCGTCCGGAAAAGCACGAAGACAAAGTGCCCCACATGGGATGGAACACCTTGACACGTACAAGCAGCCCGCTGTTCAAAGGCTTCGGCACGGACGAATTCGTTTATTTCGTACACAGCTATTACGTGCCGGTCAACCCGTACACCATAGCCGTGACCGATTATGTCGTGCCGTTCAGTGCCGCCTTGCATAAAGACAATTTCTACGCCACGCAATTCCATCCGGAGAAAAGCGGAAGCGTGGGTGAACGCATATTGAAAAACTTTTTAGATTTGACTGTATGATCGAACTGATACCGGCCATAGACCTGATAGACGGCAAATGCGTACGGCTGACCAAAGGAGATTACGCCACGCAGAAGACCTACAACGAAGACCCGGTAGCCGTGGCGCGGGAATTTGAAAGTTACGGCTTCAAACGTTTGCACGTCGTGGACCTCGACGGGGCACGCTCCAAGCATATCGTCAACCACAAAGTACTGGAGCGTCTGGCTTCGGCCACCGGCTTGACGATAGACTTCGGTGGCGGCATCAAGGCCGACGAAGACCTCCGCATCGCCTTCGAAAGCGGTGCCGCACTGGTCACGATAGGCAGTGTGGCAGCCACCCGTCCGGAATTGTTCCTCGGATGGCTCGGGCAATATGGGTCAGACCATATCATATTGGGCGCAGATGTCAAAGACGGACTGATTTCCATCAACGGTTGGAAAGAGGAAAGCACGCAGGAGTTGCTTCCTTTCCTCCGTCGTTACATGGACGAAGGCGTGCGGCATGTGCTCTGTACGGACATCAGCAAGGACGGCATGTTGCAAGGCCCCTCCACCGACCTCTACCGGAAAGTCATGGCAGAGTTTCCGGACTGCGGGCTGATAGCGAGCGGAGGGGTCAGTTGCCTGCAAGACCTCATCGGCCTGAACGAAGCCGGCATCCCGGCCGTAGTGTTCGGAAAAGCCATCTACGAGGGCAGAATCTCATTAAACGAATTGGCCGAATGGGCTGAAAACAAAGGATAAGTATGGCATTGGCAAAACGTATCATCCCCTGTCTGGATGTCAAGAACGGACAGACGGTAAAGGGAACTAATTTCGTGAACCTGCGCCAAGCCGGAGACCCGGTGGAACTGGGCAAGGCTTATAGCGAACAGGGGGCGGACGAATTGGTATATTTGGACATTACGGCCAGCCACGAGGGCCGCAAGACGTTCACGGAAATGGTGCAGCGCGTAGCAGCAGAAATATCCATCCCCTTCACCGTCGGCGGCGGTATCAATGAACTGGCCGACGTGGAACGGTTGCTGAATGCCGGAGCCGACAAAGTGAGTGTCAACTCGGCAGCCTTGCGTAACCCTGGACTCATCAATGAGATTACGGGACATTTCGGGTCGCAAGTCTGCGTGGTGGCCATTGATGCCAAAGAGACCGAAGAAGGTTGGTTCTGTTATCTGAACGGCGGACGCATACGCACAGAACGTGGTCTGTTCGAATGGGCACGCGAAGTATGCGACCGGGGAGCCGGTGAAATCCTGTTTACGTCCATGGACCATGACGGAGTGAAAAACGGCTACGCCAACCAAGCTCTTTCACGTCTCGCCGAGGAGCTGAGCATTCCGGTTATCGCTTCGGGAGGAGCCGGAAGCAAAGAGCATTTCCGAGACACTTTCATCGAAGGAAAAAGCGATGCCGCATTGGCTGCCAGCGTCTTTCATTTCGGAGAGATTTCCATCCCGGAACTGAAAACGTGGCTAAAGTCGGAAGGCATTAACGTTAGAATTTAAAAAAGACATATCAAACACCTATTATATATATGGAAATAGATTTCGACAAGATGGACGGCCTCGTACCGGCTGTCATCCAGGACGCCGAGACTAAAAACGTCTTGATGCTGGGATTCATGAACCGTGAAGCCTATGACAAGACGCTGGAAACCGGAAAGGTAACATTCTTCAGCCGCAGTAAAAACCGGCTATGGACCAAAGGTGAGACCAGTGGAAACTTTTTGCATGTCGTTTCCATCAAAAACGACTGCGACCATGATACGCTACTCATTCGGGTACATCCCGAAGGCCCGGTGTGCCATACCGGCACCGATACTTGCTGGGGAGAGAAAAACGAAGCCAATCCTTTGACGTTCCTTAGCGAGTTACAGGATTTTATCGAAACCAGACATAAGGAAATGCCCGAAGGGTCATACACTACGAGTTTGTTTAAGGACGGTATCAACCGTATGGCACAAAAAGTGGGCGAAGAAGCCTTGGAGGCCGTCATAGAAGCCGTTAACGGCACAGACGAACGCCTCATTTATGAAGGTTCGGACATGCTGTACCATCTCATCGTCCTGCTTACCTCCAAAGGATTACGTATAGAGCAGATGGCAGCAGAATTACAGGCTCGCCACAAGCCGGGGTGGAAAAAACATTAATCTCCTAAAAGAAACATATATGCGCATCGAATATCAAAATGTGGATATCGCCCAAGAAGAACATGTCATTCTGAAAGGCGTGAATTTCCAGGCGGAAGCCGGGGAATTCGTTTACCTGATCGGTAAAGTGGGTACCGGTAAAAGTTCCCTGCTGAAGACGTTCTATGGCGAACTGGATGTGCATACGGGAAGTGCGCGTGTGCTCGATCGCGAAATGACCAAAATCAAACGCAGGCACATCCCGGCACTACGCAAACGGCTGGGTATCGTATTTCAGGATTTCCAGTTGCTCAACGACCGTACCGTACGGGCCAATCTGGATTTCGTACTCAAAGCGACCGGATGGAAAAAGAAGAAGGAACGGAACACGCGCATTCATGAAGTGCTTGAACAAGTGGGCATGACGGCCAAAGCCGACCAAATGCCCTACCAGTTGTCGGGTGGAGAACAGCAATGCGTGTGTATCGCAAGAGCCATCCTGAACCGCCCGGACATTATCCTGGCCGACGAAGCGACCGGAAATTTAGACAAAGAGAACGGTCGTCGGGCCGCCGCAATATTGTACGACATCAGCAAAGCGGGTACCACCGTCGTGCTGAGCACGCACAACGAAGAACTGATATCCGAATTTCCGGGCGTAGTCTATCGTTGCGGAGAAGGACGTTTGCAGGAATGCACAGACGCCTACACTCCCTTGTTGGCTCCTGACGCCATCGAATCGAAAAGCATTGAAGAAAATATAAATGAGAATAACTAAAACCCAATATTCGATATGAAAGTAATGAAGTTCGGCGGAACATCCGTGGGTTCCGCACAAAGGATGAAAGATGTATGTCGGTTGATTACGCAGGACGGTACGCCCAACATGATTGTGCTTTCCGCCATGTCCGGCACAACGAATACGTTAGTCGAAATATCCGATTACCTTTATAAAAAGAATCCGGAAGGTGCAAACAACGTCATCAATCAGTTGGAACAAAAATACCGCCAGCACGTAGATGAATTGTATGCCACGGAAGAATACAAACAGAAAACATTGGACTTTTTGAAAGATGAGTTCGACTATTTGAGAAGTTTCACTAAAATCCTGTTCACTTCGTTCGAAGAGAAGGTCGTCTTGGCCCAAGGAGAGGTCATCAGTACCAACATGGTGACGAATTACTTAAAGGAATGTGGTGTAAAGACTATCCTGTTGTCGGCACTCGACTTTATGCGTACGGACAAAAATTCCGAACCGGATTTCAATTACATCAAAGAGAAGATCAACGAATTGTTGGCGGCCAACCCCGGATACCAGATTTACATCACACAAGGCTTCATCTGCCGTAACGCATACGGCGAGGTGGACAACTTGCAACGCGGCGGTTCGGACTATACCGCCTGCCTCATCGGAGCGGCGATAAAGAGTGAGGAAATCCAGATATGGACGGACATCGACGGCATGCACAACAACGACCCGCGTATCGTAGACAAAACGAAGCCCGTGCGTCAACTTCATTTCGAAGAAGCGGCGGAATTGGCTTATTTCGGAGCCAAAATCCTGCATCCGACCTGCATCCAACCGGCTAAATTCGCCGGAGTACCCGTACGCCTGCTAAACACCATGGACCCGTCGGCTCCCGGAACGATAATCAACAACGAGTTTCAGGAAGGAAAAATCAAAGCCGTTGCGGCCAAAGACAACATCATCTCCATACAAGTACACTCCAGCCGTATGTTGCTGGCCTACGGTTTCTTACGCAAAGTGTTCGAAATCTTCGAAAGCTACAAAACGAGCATCGACATGGTAAGCACCTCGGAAGTTGGCGTGTCTGTTACGATCGACAACAAGTCGTATCTGAAAGACATCGTGGCCGACCTGATGAAATACGGAACGGTGACCGTCAAAGAGAATATGTGTATCATCTGTGTAGTAGGCGACCTTTCACGAGACAACGTCGGTTTTGAAAGTCAGGCTGCAAAAGCGTTGAAAGACATCCCCGTACAAATGATTTCATACGGTGGAAGCAATCATAATATCTCATTCCTGATTAACGAAGAAGACAAGAAAAGTGCACTTCAGGCGCTCAGCGACACGTTGTTCAACAATTAATATGAGGATATGAAAGGCTCATTTCCGATAGAAAAATTCAATACGGTAAGAACACCGTTCTATTATTATGACACGGAATTGCTCCGTAAAACACTGGATACCATCAAGGCAGAAACGGGCAAAAACGATAATTATCATGTACATTATGCCGTAAAAGCCAATGCCAACCGCAAACTGCTGCGCATCATCAGTGCGGCTGGATTCGGAGCCGACTGCGTAAGCGGCGGAGAAATCAAAGCCTGTCTGGACGCCGGATTCCCGGCGGAGAAAATCGTGTTTGCCGGCGTAGGAAAAAGCGACTGGGAAATCAATGTAGGCTTGGATGCCGGTATAGCCTACTTCAACGTGGAAAGCATACCGGAATTGGAAGTCATCAACCAGTTGGCTGGCGAAAAAGACAAAATCGCCCGCGTCTCATTCCGTATCAATCCGGACGTAGGAGCACATACCCATGCCAATATCACGACCGGACTGGCCGAAAACAAATTCGGCATAGCCATGGCCGACATGGAGAAAGTCATAGAAATCGCCGCATCATTAAAACATGTGGAGTTCGTCGGGCTGCATTTCCATATCGGTTCACAGATACTTGAAATGGGAGATTTCGTGGCATTGTGCAACCGCGTCAACGAACTACAAGCCCAGTTGGAACGTCATCACATTATGGTGAAGAACATCAACGTGGGTGGCGGATTGGGCATCGACTACCAACATCCGAACGAAGTGCCGGTTCCCCATTTTGCAGACTATTTCCAAACCTACCGCAAGCATCTGAATCTGCGACCGGACCAACAGCTCCATTTCGAACTGGGACGGGCCGTCGTGGGACAGTGTGGCAGCCTGATTACACGTGTACTCTATGTCAAACAAGCCACATACAAGCAGTTTGCCATCGTGGACGCAGGCATGACAGACCTCATCCGCCCTGCCCTCTATCAGGCTTTCCATTCCATTGAGAACCTGAGCAGCGACGAGCGCAAGGAAACCTACGACGTTGTAGGCCCTATCTGCGAGTCGAGCGATGTATTTGTCAAGGCATTCGACCTCAACCGTTGCCATCGCGGCGACCTTTTGGCTCTGCGTTCGGCCGGGGCTTACGGTGAAATCATGGCTTCAAGATATAACTGCCGCGAATTGCCGGTCGGATATACTACTGAAGATTTCGTATAATGTACCCACTCATAACTTTCCTTTTGGAAAATGCTGCCTACGCCGGTTTCGCACTGACGTGGGCAGCACATTTCTGTACCGCCCGTTCCTATAAACGGACGGCACGCATGGTAAGACAGCAAGAAACGGAGACACAAACCTCGGACAGCCGTCCGAAAGAGGCCATTTCCGTCGTCATCGCCACGCACAACCAAGCCGATGCGTTACGCCGCAACCTTCCCCGGATACTGGAACAGGAATACGAGCGTTTCGAAGTTATCGTGGTGAATGACGCATCGACCGACGACACGGAAGACGTACTGAAAACCCTGGAACTGAAATACGCCAACCTGCATCATACTTTCACCCCGTCCGGTGCACGCCATATCAGCCATAAACGCCTGTCGCTGACCATCGGTATCAAGGCCGCCCAATACGAATGGCTGCTGCTGACCGAGCCGGACAGCCGTCCGTGTTCTCCTCATTGGCTTTCCACTATGGCCGGACATTTCTACGACGGCGTACAAATCGTATTGGGATATGCCAACTATATGCCGGACAAGCGCCTGCTTTCCCGTAAAGCCATTTTCTTCAACCTCTTCCACCAGATGCAATACCTGCCTTGGGCCACTCGGCATAAGGCCTACCGTTGCAACCCGGCCAATATAGCCTATCGCAAAAGTCTGTTCATGGCTCATAAAGGATTTGCCGACGACATCAACCTTATCGGCGGAGTGACGGAACTGCTGGTCAACCGCCACAGCCGTATCGGAAATACCGCCGTCTCCCTCCATCCGGACAGTAAAGTGGAGTGTGAGAACATGACGTCCGAAAAACAATGGAGGCTCAAGCGCACTTTTTATATGGAAACCCGGCGACATTTCAAGAAAACATGGCGTTATCGACTGACATTCAACTTGAAACAAGCCGTCGTACCTTTATTCTATTGCGCCACGGCCCTGTCCCTCGGATGGAGCGTATGGCGGCAGCAATGGGCAGCCACGGCTATCATATCCCTGTTGTTCGTCCTCCTCTGCGTATGCAAAACCGTATGGTTCAACCGTTCGGCACGTGCGTTGGGAGAACGCCCCTACCGCCTGTCTTTCCTCTGGTACGAAATGCGGTTGTTCGGATGGCATGCCTGTTCGTGGATGGACTACCGGACCGCTCCACGCACACGGTTCTACCGCAAAGCTTTCTGAAGCAGAACAGAGGAATCGTTTGCACATAAGCCTGATAAATCGTAACTTTGCGGCCTAAAATCACGACTTATGCAAGCATCCAATCAGGCTATCACGTACGGCAGGCACATCCGTGCCTTGGCCATATTAGGCATTCCCATCATTGTAGGGCAGTTAGGTACCATCATACAAGGACTGGCCGACACCATCATGGTGGGTCATTTCAGTGCGCACTCCTTGGCCGCCGCAGGCTTCGTCAACAACATCATGGTGTTGGTGTTGATTTTTGCCTTGGGTTATTCTTACGCCATCACTCCGGTCATAGGCCCCATGCACGCCCGGGGAGAATTCGAGAATGCCGGCAAGGCACTGAAAGCCGGACTTCAAGTCAACGGTGCATTGGGCATGGTGCTGTTCCTGCTGATGGGGACGCTCTACTTTTTCTTGGGGCACATGGGACAGCCCGAAGAGCTTCTCCCAGAAATCCGGCCGTACTACATCGTCGTCGTGCTTTCCATACCCATCCAATCCCTTTTCAACGCTTTCAAACAGTTCTTCGACAGCATCGGCAACACCCGTACGCCGATGTGGATTATGATCAGTGCCAACTTGTTCAACATCGTGGGAAACTACCTGTTGATTTACGGTATAGGCCCCTTCCCGCAACTCGGATTGTTGGGTGCCGGCATCTCTACCACCCTGTCGCGCATCCTTATGTTGGCTGTCATTTACGGCATATTCATCTCGAACGAAAAGTATAAAAAATATCACTCCGGCTTCCAAGCCAAAGGCGAAACCACCGACATGCGCCGTTTGCTGCACAAACTGGGCCGGCCGCTCGGCCTGCAAATGGGTATGGAGACAGCCTCATTTTCTTTGTGTGCCGTAATGCAAGGTTGGATTGGTGCCGCTCCCCTCGCCGCCCATCAAATCATGACGAGTGTCGGTTCCACCTGCTTCATGGTTTATTATGGCATCGGGGCAGCCGTAGCCATACGGGTCAGCCATTTCCACGGAGTAAACGACATCAGGAACGTGCGCCGCAGTTCCCTCACCGGCTACCTGATGATTCTGGCTATCGGACTGACATTGGCCATTACCATCAGTACTTTTATCAACGAGATATGCGCCTTCTTTACCAATGACACGAACATACGGCATATCGTCGTCAGTCTGGTCATCCCGTTCGTATTATATCAATTCGGCGACGGCCTGCAAATCAATTTCGCCAATTCGCTGCGAGGCATTGCCGACGTACGCCCGCTCATGCGTTATGCGTTCCTGTGCTACATTGTCATTTCCCTGCCGCTGAGCTATCTGCTGGGCTTCACATTCCATGGAGGACCGGCCGGAATATGGATGGCTTTCCCTGTGGCATTGACGTTGGCCGGGGCACTCTTCTGCCGCCGTTTCCTCCGTAAAACACGTACGGTGGCCGCCGGATGAAAAACTACCGCATCGGACAAAATATACTCCCGACGGAACGGCATTTCGTAAAATCTGCCAAAATGGCAGTCTGTTCCCTTACAAGAATCCCGTATTTCCACCCTTTCGGCTCACCGGACGGAAATACGAGATTCTCATGAAAGAATACTTTGACATAAAGAAAGCATTCGACACGTCCCTCGGACAAACCGACACGAAACTGAAGCCTCTATCCTTATGGCAAGAGACAAACGGTCAGTAAAAAGCAAAAATCACTTTCTTCGGGCAAAAAAATCTTGCATGGAAAAAAGAAGCAAATAGAAAAAACAAAACTGAAAAACGAGGCTTTCCTTCCCGTCACAGCCCGTTTTTATGCCATTTGAGGCGCCCCCGAAAATCAATCTCAGCCAAACAAAAAATCGCTTTCAGCCGAACGATTTTTCGTTTGGCGCAGAAAAGCGGAGATACTTACGCCGGAAAACAGCATAAAAACCGTATAAAAATTCATTTTGAAGCATTTTTTCTTTCCAGAACAACCTTTTTCCCGTTTTTTTAGCGCCTAAGAACAATAAAAGTCTGCCATTTTGGCAGACTTTAAACATCCTTTTATAAAATCCTGTCGCTAATCACTCCCCTTCCACATCCACCACCAAGCCGTCGTAAGCCATCCGTACGCCTTCGGGCAGGCGGGCATCCTCCACGGCATGCAAATCGATATGGTGCCCCATGTGGATGAGGTAAGTGCGCGGCACACATAAGCGGCGGGCAAACGCACAAGCCTCCTCTATCGTCTGGTGGGAATAATGAGGCTCGTGACGAAGACCGTTCAGGATGAGCAAATCCAACCCTTGAAGGTAATCCAACTCGCTGTCCGCTATCGTTTTCATGTCCGTAATATAAGCCATGCGCCCCACACGGTAGCCCAATATGGGCAGCCGGGCGTGCATCACTTCTATGGGAGTGACCTGCAATTCCCCCACCCGGAACGCTTCGTGCGGACGGACGGCATGAAGCCGAAGCTGGGGCACGCCGGGATATTTATGCTCCACAAAACAATAAGGCAGGCTTTGGCGCAACTGCCCGCCCGTACGCTCCGACGCATAAAGCTGCACGTCGCCGAACACGCCGAAAGGGCGCAGGTCGTCTATCCCTCCCACATGGTCGTAATGTTCGTGGGTAAGCAACACGGCGTCTATACGACGGAAATCCAACGGCAGGATTTGTTGGCGGAAGTCCGGGCCGCAGTCCAACAGGATTCTCGTCTGCTCCGTCTCCACCAATACGGAAGTCCGCAAACGTTTGTCACGGGCGTCCGTACTGCGGCACACCTTGCACGAGCAACCGATTTGCGGCACTCCCGTACTCGTCCCCGTACCCAAAAACGTGATTTTCATGCGCATCCTCCTATAATGTTTACTTCCGGACTGATGGAAATACCGAAGCGGGACAGCACGTCCGCACGCACGGCTTCGCACAACGCCAGGATGTCGCGCCCCGTCGCGCCGCCCTTGTTCACCAACACCAATGCCTGCCGGTCGTGCACCGCCGCCCGTCCGAGCGACCGCCCCTTCCAACCGCACCGCTCGATGAGCCATCCGGCCGGTATCTTCACCCGTTCCGCGTCCACCTCATAATGGGGCACGTCGGGATAATCCCCTTTTATCGCCTCATAGACTTCACGCGAAACCACGGGATTCATGAAAAAACTGCCGGCATTCCCCTGTACCTTCGGGTCCGGAAGCTTGGCCTTGCGTATGGCAATCACCACACGGCGCAAATCCTGCGCCGTGACCTTCTCCGGACGAATGCCCCCGGCACTCAAAGCCTCACGTATCCCCCCATAATCCAGGTTCGGGCGAAATGTGGCCGACAACCGGAAATGCACGTGCGTCACCGCGTAACGTCCGCGCCACTCTTCCTTAAAGATACTTTTCCGATAAGCGTAACCGCATGCCGAAACATCGAACATCCGGACTTCGCCGTCCTGTAAGCCGACGGTCTCCACCGCCGTAATCACATCTTTGACTTCCGCCCCGTATGCACCGATATTCTGCACGGCAGAGGCTCCCACTTCGCCCGGTATGAACGAAAGATTCTCCAGGCCGTAGAACCCATGCTCCACGCAATAGGCCACCAAATCGTCCCACACGACGGCCGCCCCCACACGAAGCCGTATCCCGTCCGGCTGTTCCTCACACTCGATTCCACCGATGGCTGAATGCAACACCACGCCCTTGAAATCGGACAGGAACAAAAGGTTGCTCCCTCCGCCGATATGCAACACCGGCACGTCGGGACAGTCCGCCCGCAGGCGGCGCACGACTTGCCGCAGGTCTTCTACGCTGTCGTATGCGACAAAACGGTCTGCATACGCTTCGATGCCGAACGTGTTATGAGAAAGTAACGGATAATTATATTCTATTCTTGCCATAAAGCGGTTTAATTTTCGTACGAAACCAGTTTCCACTCCCCGTCTTTCTTCCTGAAGTCGAGGATGTCCATCAGTCCATTAGAGATTCCGGCCTTCACCAGAATCATACCATCCGGATTGTCATACGTCTGGCCGTAACGGATATTGGTAATGACCCCATCCGGCAACTGGGGTTTGAAGGCATCCCACTGGTCGTGATCCAACGTGCCTTCTATCGTATTGAAATCATCATCGGGGTCTGTCGTGACGTAGCGCAAAGGATTCGACACGCTTCTTTGCTGAAAGGCGGCATCCGACACAAATCTCCTGTAGAAATCCATGAACTTATCCAAGGGTTCGGCGGTCGTGAAATCACGTATGCTCTCCTGCGTCAACCGCCATTCCCCTTTCAGCCGTTGGAAACGACACGTCTTGACCAACCGTTTTTCCAAATGGATTTGTTCTACATCCACCCGGTTCAGATCCGTACGTTTCTCCAGTTCCATCTGTTCTTCATCATTATAAAACACGGTATAATAATCCTGGTTCATGAAAAGCGATTCGTATTTCCACTGCTTCTCCGTGAGCCACGCCGTATCTCCCCGTACAATCGAAAGCAATGGAAATTCGACACGTTCGAGCTGGACTTTTTTAAGACGGGCAAACTCAAAAATAAAATCATCAAAAAGTTCATCAGCCCTTTTAGGCAATTCCTCGTCCGACGACCCGGATGAGAAAATAAGTGAATCTGGCGAATCAAACAATGAGTCGATAACCGAGTCGTCTGCATAGTCTATTTCCGAGACCGCCTTTTTTCGGTCGCATGCCGTCAGCACAGCCGACAACACCACGCACCACACAAAATTTTTTCTCATACCAACACAGGATAAAATCCTCTTTAAAAAACATGCAAAAGTACACTTTTATTTTCAATACCGGCAAGTTTTTGGGGATAAATGATTACCTTTGCAGAGTTTTTTAAAGCGAACAATATCTTAGAAGATTATGATAGCAAAAATCCAAGAACTTCTGGAAGAAGTCGAGAAACTAAAAGCCTCAAATCTTGAAGAAGTAGAAGCGTTGCGCATCAAATACTTGAGCAAGAAAGGAAGTCTGAACGCCCTGATGGCGGACTTCAGAAATGTCCCTGCCGAAATGAAGAAAGAGGTGGGAATGAAACTGAACGACCTGAAGGCCAAAGCCCAGGAAAAAATTGCGGCTTTGAAGGAGGTTGTGGACACGCAAGACTGCGGCACCGACGAATTGGACCTGACCCGCACGGCTTACCCCGTCTCGTTAGGTACGCGCCATCCGCTTACCATCGTGAAGAATGAGATTGTGGATATCTTTTCGCGCCTCGGTTTCACACTGGCCGAAGGACCTGAAATCGAGGACGACTGGCACGTGTATTCGTCGATGAACTTCGCCGACGACCATCCTGCCCGGGACATGCAAGACACCTTCTTCGTAGAAGCTCGTCCGGACATCGTGCTCCGTTCGCACACGTCCTCCGTACAGGCCCGTGTCATGGAAAGCCAGCAGCCTCCCATCCGCGTGATTTGTCCGGGACGCGTGTACCGCAATGAGGCCATTTCAGCCCGTGCACACTGTTTCTTCCACCAAGTAGAAGGACTGTATATCGACAAAAACGTCTCATTCACCGATTTAAAACAAGTCTTGTTGCTCTTCGCACAGGAAATGTTCGGCAAAGACACGAAAATACGTCTCCGTCCGTCTTATTTCCCCTTCACGGAACCGTCTGCCGAAATGGACATCAGTTGCAACATCTGCGGCGGAGAGGGTTGTTCCTTCTGCAAGCACACCGGATGGGTGGAAATTCTCGGATGCGGCATGGTAGACCCGGCCGTACTCGAAGCCAACGGCATAGACAGCAGCGTCTATACAGGATATGCTTTCGGCATGGGTATCGAACGTATCACCAATCTGAAATACCAGGTGAAGGATTTGCGCATGTTCTCTGAAAACGATACCCGTTTCCTGGAAGAGTTCAAGTCCGCCAACTAAAGCCACGTGGGAGACAGATTAGTCACACGCAGCTTCATTTGTATACTTGCAGCCAATTTCCTACTTTATTTCGGATTTTGGCTGCTTGTTCCTGTTTTGCCTTTCTATCTGAAAGAAACTTTCTCTTGCGGAGAGGCGGCCGTCGGTACCATCCTAAGTTGCTACACCGTGTCGGCCTTGTGTACGCGCCCCTTCATGGGATATCTGTACGACGGATTTGCCCGCAAACCCATCTACATCATGGCCTATCTGCTGTTTACAGCCATTTTTGCCGGTTATGTCCTGACAAGCCTGCTGGCCGTATTCATCCTTTTGCGTGCCGTCCACGGCGTGGCATTCGGCACGGTTACCGTAGGCGGCAACACGTTGGTCATCGACATCACGCCTTCCAATCGCCGGGGAGAAGCCCTCGGATATTACGGACTCACCAACAACGTGGCCATGAGCATCGGACCGATGACGGGCCTGTTCCTGCATGATTCCCATTTAAGCTATGAACATATTTTCAGCATCGGACTGCTTACCTGTGTCCTTGGTTTTCTGGCAGCCGTTTCCGTCAAAGCGCCGCGGAAGGTTCCGGTCAAACGGCCGCCGGTTTCGCTCGACCGCTTCATCCTGCTGAAAGGCATTCCCGCCGGCATCGCCTTGCTCCTGCTTTCCATTCCCTATGGGGCGACAACCAATTATGTGGCCGTTTATGCCCGCGAAATAGGACTTCAGGTACCCACCGGTTTCTTTTTCACCCTCATGGCTGTGGGGATGGGTATCAGCCGTATCTTTGCCGGAAAGTTCGTAGACCGCGGATACATCACCCAGACTATTTCGTATGGTTTTTATGTAGTCATTGCGGCATTCTTCCTGCTCTCCTGCTGCTCTACGGTCATTGCTTACAGCGAAGCGTGGTGTTCTTTCATATTCTACCTCGTACCCTTCATGCTGGGCATCGGCTTTGGTGTGATGTTCCCGGCCTACAACACACTGTATGTCAACCTCGCCCCTAACAACCAGCGGGGAACTGCCACCAGTACTTATCTGACTTCATGGGATATAGGTATCGGTCTGGGCATTTCCACGGGCGGTTACATCGCACAACAATATGCCTTCGACGCCGTCTATCTGTTCGGCAGCATACTTTGCGTGGCTTCCATGCTGTTTTTCAACCTTTACGTCAGTCCTCATTACCATCGCAATAAAGTACGTTGAAACCGGTTTTTCCCTATTTTCATGCCATTTTGTCAGCAATCACTGTCATTCCTGTCGTCTTTGTAACCATAAAGCAACAAACGGGATATAATTTCTTGATATACGTCAATTATTTCCTCTTATTCTTCAAATATAGGAGGCAAACTCTTGACCTGCGGCCTTTTTGGTTATAACTTTGCAGTGTCATAAGAAGAAAAAAGGTTATTAGAAAGATTAAAAGAACTCTCTGAGGTAGAGGTTTTGAAAGGTAAAAAAGATTGTTTAATTAAAAAGGTAAAAAGATTATGATGACAATGGGTATTATGCTGTTTGCCGTAATACTTATGGCAGCAGTACTTTTGGTACTTTTCGCTGTAGTAATGTTGACGGGTATGCACAAAGAATCCAAGTTAAACCGGGACTTCTTTATGTCCAGTACGTCCATGCAATTCGGCAAGGGCGGTTTCCAAACCGGAACGGCTTGCTAAGTGCCACGAAAAAAGAAAATGTAGAAAAAGCAAATCTCGATTAAAAGTAAAGAAACGGGTTACAGGCGGATGAGGATACAGGTTCTTCATTCGCCTGTAATCGGTTTTATCCCTCCCGTCCTTCCACTTTTCTATAAAAACACACTCCGGATTTTATTTTAAATTCGTATTTTTGCCCTGTCATTATCAAACAGCAAAAACAAATGGAAATAGGATTGACACACACCAGTACACTCACCGTCGAAAACAAACATCTGGCTATCCAGGCAGGTAGCGGAGACTTGGAAGTCCTGGCCACGCCCGTTATGATGGCCTTAATGGAGAATGCGGCCATGCTGGCTGTAAAAGAGGCTTTGGACGAAGGTATGACAACCGTAGGAGGACATATCAGTTCCTCTCACCTCAAACCTACGGCTTTGGGCAAGACCATTACGGCCACGGCCGTACTAACCGGAATTGAAGGACGTAAACTGACTTTCAAGGTCATAGCCGAAGATGAAACAGGAACCATCGGAGAAGGAGAACATCTTCGCTTTATAGTAGACCGCAAGAAATTCATGGCCAAATTGCAAGGATAAGGCAAACGTTCCGAACCATACAGACGGACGAAACACACATTTCTCTTTGAAATAAAATAAAAGCGCAGAAGTCCTTTCCCGAACTTCTGCGCTTTGCTTTCCGAACAAATTAAAATCACTTGCTGACTTGCATGAGAGAATCTACATTTACAGTTCTCACACATTTCGGAATCTTCTTATAAACTTGTACGCTGTCACTCCGGACATCGGCACCGTTACGATAAGAATAGCCCGCACTCCAATATCCATAATCATTCCAATAACGCTCATAGTTACGCAACGTAAACCATGTGGATGAATACACCCCATCCATATAGCCCTCGAAATAATCGGGAGACAAACTGTAATCACGGATATTGCAATCAAGTTCCGGATTATCGAAACGCAGGTAAATAATGCCGTTTCTTACCGTCCAAGTAAAGTAATGCTCGACAATTTCCACCCGACCCCGCCAGCCGTAATAGTAATCCGTTTCGTAACCATAGCCTTGGGTGTAACCTCCATAGTCCTGAGGAATAAATTCCAAGTCGGAACCAATGGCAGGCTGACCGTCCACCATCATTCCCAAATTACCGAACCAACGCCCTGAAAGCATGTATCCCCGGTAATCATCGTCTTCTTCGCACCCGCTGAACACTGCTACCAAGCAGCAGACCATAAGGAATTTGCAATATTTGAACCATCTCATAATTATGCTTGTTTAAATGTTTATAATGCAAATATACATATAAGTCTCTTTATTATGCAAAGAAAAACCCGACGGGAAGATAGGGAAAATCCTATTTACTCTCCTAAAGCACCGATAATTTCACGTACACTGCGACAACCGTGCCGTTCCAGATATTCGTCTATCCCTCGGGCTACCTTTACCGTTACGGCCGGGTCTATGAAATTAGCCGTTCCGATTTCTATGGCCGAAGCTCCCGCCAAAAGAAATTCTATGGCATCACGCGCATTCATGATTCCCCCTAAACCTACTACGGGTATCTTCACCGCTTGGGCTACCTGCCATACCATACGTAAAGCCACGGGCTTCACAGCCGGACCACTCAGCCCCCCGGTGGCTATGGACAATACCGGGCGGCGTTTTTCGATATCGATAGCCATTCCCATCAACGTATTGATAAGACTCACGGAATCCGCTCCGGCGTCTTCCACACTACGGGCTATGTCTGCCACATTCGTCACATTCGGAGACAGTTTGACAATCAAAGTCTTGTCATACGCCTTACGCACGGCTTTTACCACAGCCGAAGCCCCTTCGGCTGTCACGCCGAAAGCCATCCCCCCTTGCTTCACGTTCGGACAGGATATGTTCAGTTCTATGGCCGGAATGCGCTCCAGTTCGTTAATGCGTGCGGCACACTCCGCATAGTCCTCGCAACACGAGCCGGAGACATTCACGATCATGTTCGTACGGATGTCTTTAATTTGGGGATAAATATGCTCGCAAAAATAATCCACGCCCTTGTTTTGCAGCCCCACACAGTTCAACATCCCTTGAGGCGTCTCCGCCATGCGGGGATAAGGATTACCTTCACGAGGCTTCAATGTCGTACCTTTCACAATGATTCCGCCGATATCTTCCAAGTTCACAAAGTCTGCGAACTCAAGACCGTACCCGAAAGTGCCGGAAGCGGTCATTACGGGATTTTTCAGTTGTAACTTCCCTATATTTACACTTAAATCTGCCATAACAATCTATTCGTATTGAAAACGGGTCCCTCTTTACACACACACAAATGCCCTTCCGTAGTATTCTCTACGCAACACAGACAGGCACCCACTCCACAAGCCATCATATTCTCCAACGAAACTTCGCACGGTATGCCTTTTGACTTTGCATATCGCGCTACGGCCATCATCATCGGTTTGGGGCCGCAGGTGGCTATACGGTCAAAATGTTCACGTTGCCACACGGAATGCTGCGTTACAAAACCTTTCTCTCCCTCGGAAGCGTCCTCGGTCGTGATATACACATCACCCAATGCCCTGAACATGTCCAACTGCATCAAGTCTCCCGCCGAACGGCCGCCCAATAAGAAAGCAGGCCGACAGCCAAGCTTCACCATCTCTTTTCCCATGAAAAGCAATGGAGCCGTACCGACACCACCTCCTACCAACAGCACTTTCTCATCACCGGACGAAGGCATCGTAAAACCGTTCCCTAAGGGCATAACCACATTGAGTTTGTCTCCTACTTCCAGAGCTCCTAAGTTACGGGTTCCGTCTCCTATTTCATGAATCAGAAACCAAACCTCATTTTTCTCTTCATCTACGTAATTGACAGAAATAGGACGCCGTAAAAAGGTCGTTTCCGAACCGTCTACCTTCAACTCGGCAAACTGGCCGGGACACATCTTCGGCAGAGGTTGCTCATGCGTAAGCTTCAACAACGCATATCCTGCCCGTAAATGCTCATTAGCCGTCAGCGTCAAATCCAAAATATATTTTTTCATCTTATAAAATAGGTATATTCCAAATGGTATATCAAACTCCTGCAAAGATAGTGAAAGGTGAGTGCAAAGACAAATGAAAACGAAGTTTTCTCATTTGGCTTTGCCGAACCGAATCCTATCTTCGCGACAGCAAAGATAACGCAAGGTGAGTGCAGAGACAAATGAAAACGAAGTTTTCTCATTTGGCTTTGCCGAACCGAATCCCATCTTCGCGATAGCAAAGATAGGCAAGATGAATGCTGAAACAGATGAAAAACAAGGATAGAAATGTGTATTTTATCCTAAAGGCAGAAGCCATAACAAAGAGATGGCTATAAAATTGTCCTGATTCTTCTTTTCAATCAACTAAAAACTTCAAAAGTTCCATCATCGAAGAAAATTCTTATCTCCGTAATCTTACGTTGAGGTTTGTCTACATACTTTACCACCTCGCGCACCACGGGAATTTGCCGATTCTGGTCATCCACGTCTTTGATATCTTCCATTCGTGCCCATGCGGCATAGTGTTCAGGATCTGAAATATCGAAGAGCATAGGTTCCCCCTTCGTACCTATAGGAGCTTTTTCCGCATCGCTTCTAATCGTACTTTCCCCTCCGTCGGCACCATCTTTAGTTTCATCCGAAACAGTTGTATACATATCACCTTCTCCAAACATCAACCAATTTATATTGATATCAGGGAAACGGCGGTGAATCGCACTCACATGATTGTTCGTCGGGTTGGTTTTACCATTGAAGATATTTGACAGGGATGCAGGAGACACCTCAATAGCTTTGGCAAACTCTTGTTGAGTCATGTTTTCCCTTCTCATGATTTGCAATATTCGTTCCTTCATCATTTTTTCTATTGCCCTTTGTTTTTCTCTCTCAACAAAGGCGTTCTTTACGTTTACAAAGGTAAAAACAATAATTGGAACAAGCAATAAACATAAACCATAAAATTAAATTCACTTCTATAAATATTTAAAAACAGAAATATTTATCTTTATAAACCCTATAAGGATATTCTTGATATTTATAAACATGAAAGCCCATTTTCTCATTCATCTAATTTATAGAAAACCTTCATTTACCTGAACTAAAAAACTGGCTACTCACAGCTTATTACACATATATTGTGGCACGACATGCAGATTCAGAATCTCTATGCATAAAATGCCGTCATTTATTATAATACCCTCACAACAAATACACATAAACAAATGGTTTACAATAAAATAAGCAGCTAATTATCTTAATGAATAAACATACATTTATAAAATCAAAACCCAGATTACACTTATATAAATATCTGTTATTCTCAATATAAATTCAGAATTTACTATCGTAAACCCACATATAAACCACAAAAACATAAATCATAAATACGAAACCAATAAATTAAATTCACACTCATGAATACTAATAAAACATAATGTAAATCACCGGAAAATGAAAAAATGCTCTTTTTTTCAATACTAAAAAATTCCGACCCGATGGCAAGGACGGGCCGGAATTTTGAAATCTCAGGAAGCGAAAAACGAGCTAACCTCCTATAATCAAATACTATAACTTACTTTTTAACAGTTTCGGAAAAGCTTCAAATAAATTAAAAACAGCCGTTTTAGTGCAAAATAAAGTAGGCTAACTCCTTCAAAAGATCGCCGGGAGTGGCGATTGTATTACCCAAACCTTTCGATTTAGCGTCCGTTTCACGTAGTTTCCCAATTATCTGCATCACTTTCACCCCCGAATACTTTTGCATGGCGGGAAGTATATTCCGCGCCACCTGCCAACGAGGTTGCTCTACCCAATCGGCTATCCCCTCTTCCGTACGTTGCGGCGCATAATAGGCAACCATCAGGTTGCTGAAAAAACCGAACATGACGGAAAGCGTAAGCTGCAAAGAAAAGTTTTTGGGATTGTCGTTAAAATATTTCACGATACGGTTTACTTTAAGTATGTCCTTGGCAACCAACGCAGACACCAATTCAAAGTTGTTAAAATCCTTGCTTATACCGACATGCTGCTCCACAAAGGCAGCACCGATACGCGTCTCCCCTTCCGGCAAAGCCAACATCAGCTTGTCCAACTCCCCCGAGAGGCGGGACAGGTCACTCCCCACAGACTCACAAACCATCATCACGGCATTTTGTTCCATCGCCACCCCCTTACGGCGCAAATAGGTCGTGACAAATCCCGGGAGCTGGCTATCATACAATTTTTTGGACTCAAACAAGACTCCTGTCTTCTGTATATCCGCCGCCAGCTTTTTCCTTTTATCCAAAACGCCATGTTTATGGCAAAAAATCAGCACCGTAGAGGGCTGCGGATGCTCCAGATAAAAGGAAAGGCGCTCTTTTCCGGGTAAACTCTGCGCCTCCCTCACCAAAACCACCTGCCGTTCCGCCATCATCGGGAAACGCTTTGCCGCATTGATGACTTCGTCGGCCGTCACATCCGTGCCATAACATACCGTGAGATTAAAATCCTTCTCTTCCTCCTTCAACGCCGTGTCTACGATAAACTCACTCACCTTATCTATATAATAAGCCTCCTCGCCCATCAAATAATAAACGGGCGCGAAATTGCCCGCCCTTACGGAACGTACGATTTCATCATACGTCACCCCTTCTTTCTTCACTGCCATCTGCTTTTCTCTTTTGGATTACCAATCATATTTCAGGTGTTTCACTGTTTTCCGTTCCCCGATTATCAGTTTCAACGCCTCTATTCCTATCGTGACATGCTCCGGCGCAAAGTTATGCGTCACTTCCCGGTCGCTCTCTGCCGTTTTTACCCCCTCGGGCATCATCGGATTGTCCGATACGAGCAGCAAAGCCCCGGTCGGGATGTGGTTGGCGAAACCGCACGTGAACAGCGTAGCCGTCTCCATATCCACAGCCATGGCACGGGTGTCTTTCAGATACTCCTTGAACTTTTCATCATGCTCCCATATCCTGCGGTTCGTAGTGTACACCGTGCCCGTCCAATAATCGCGATGGGCATCCCGTATGGCTGTCGACACCGCCCGCTGGAGCATGAAAGCCGGCAACGCAGGCACCTCGGGCGGATAATAATCGTTCGATGTCCCCTCTCCGCGGATTCCCGCCAAAGGAAGAATCAAGTCTCCCAGTTTCGTTTTAGAAGAGATTCCCCCACATTTGCCCAAGAACAGGCAGGCTTTCGGCTCGATTGCACTTAGCAAATCCATAATAATGGCCGCATTCGGGCTCCCCATTCCAAAGTTAATGATGGTGATATTCTCCGCCGTAGCCATCCGCATGTTCGCCCCATAACCGGGCTGAGGAAGCTTAAACTGTTCACAGAATATATCTACGTAATTATTGAAATTGGTCAGCAAAATATACTCCCCGAAGTCGGACAAGGGATGTTGTGTATAGCGTGGCAACCAATTTTCCACGATTTCCGCTTTCGTTTTCATTGTTTTTGCGTATTTTTGTTTCCACTTTACCCCGCAAAAGACAGAGGGGTATTCCATGCAAAGTTAGCAAATGATTACGTTAAACCTTCCACAATATCCCATAAAAGTGACAAAGCGGGACGGCCGGACGGTCGTCTTCGATGAATTGCGCCGCAAATATGTGGCTCTCACCCCAGAGGAATGGGTGAGACAACATTTCGTGCATTACCTCGTCACCCACAAACATTACCCGCCGGGCTTGGTGGCCAATGAAATCTCACTCACGTTGAACGGCACGGCCAAGCGTTGCGACACGGTGGTCTACGACCGGCAAGCCCGTCCGCGCGTCATTGTGGAATACAAAGCCCCACACATCGAAATCACCCAAAAGGTATTTGCCCAGATTTCGCGTTACAACATGGTGTTGCGCGTAGACTATCTCATTGTCTCCAACGGCCTGCAACATTACTGTTGCAGGATGGATTACGAAACGAACTCCTGCAAGTTCCTGCCGGACATTCCTGAATATGGAGAGATTTTATAAGGGCTTTCCCTCACGATAGGAAGCATAAAAAATGCCTTCCACCTTGTTTGCTTCATTGAATGGCAAAACAAAGGGGAAGGAATTCGTTGCAGCACAATCAACAAAATGCGCCCGAAGATTACAAAGTGGACTCGGAAAAGTCCAATTCGTATATGACTTTGCCGGACTTGTCGCGGCTGAACTTGCCTACGGCAATAAGTTCCGGAAAATCCTCCGTCCAAAATGGGACTTCTACCTTTCCGCCTTCCGGTACATCCAATGTAGCCAGAAGCTTTTCAGCCTTCTCGCAGCACAACGTTTCCAACGTCTCCATGCTGTCCGTTACCTTGCCGCAATGGACAGCCATTTCCTTTTCCGAATTCATTCCTTTCATAAAATTCTCTTTTTAAATCGGTTATTATAAATCTTCACCATCGGCATGATTGTATTCATTATCGTAGAATATCACAATACGGTATTCCAATCCTTCTCCATCAATCATAAACCAAACCCTTTTTTTCGACCAATATTTATCTTCCATATAATATATCAATGCAGAAACTTGCTCTTTCCTTTCTTCCATAGCCAGACTGTCCCAAGGTGTGTCTCTCAGCCCAGCTTCTGACAAAGCAAGCGTCCTTTCCTCTTCCGACAACGTTCTCAAATCCTTAGGTGACTGATAATAATGAGATTCATACCTTTTATTATTCACCATCATCTCATAACCAATTCTCTCTTCTTCGAGCAATTCCGGCTTATCATTCAAAGGCAGATACTTCTCATTTTTAGCAAATTGCCGGCACAAAGCGTTAAAACGGATTTTTATATTCGCTTCATCCGTGGTCCACTTATCCCTTACCGCAACACGCCACACCTTATTATTATTGGCGGCAATAAGCAAGACAACCTCACGGCCATTAAACTCCCCCTCCAACCAATCATAAGTGCTATTATACTTAAACCCTTTGGCTTTCAACTTTTGTACCATTTCCATTTTCGTCCCGTCCACAGGAATACCGAGAAACTGCGTCACGTCCTTCTGTGCGAAAGCATACACACCCAACATCAAAAACATCAAGAAAGAAAAACACCTCATTTTCATGATTTCCACATTTTAACTTTCCGCCCAACTCCCCTGCCGGAATCCATAAAAAGTTTGATTGTGTACATATACGAAAAAAGCGCGGGAGTCTGTACCTGTTGCTCGTTCCGCTACTCAAGGCTCTCGCATTGCCCATCACTGTCTGAACGAGCAACGCAGAAGCCCACGCCGATATGTTTATATATACGTCCCCTCTATCCATGCAAAACACACATGGATACAATAGGGGCTTATATTAAACACACCCACAGGGCATCTACCGTTGCTTTGTCTTCGACAGTGATTAGAACTTGCGAGATTCTGAGTAGCCAAAGAATCAAAGCGTCAAGTAAACGCCTTCTTTATATATGCTGTCCCACGCTACTCCCACCTCCGACGAGGCTTCCGCATGGATACGCACGACAAATATACGGAAAATAATCCAACAATCTGAGATTTTCTTTTCCGGAAATTCAGTTATCCGATTAAAATACTGTATTACAGCATTTTACAAACAACAAAAGAATACAAAATCATTCACCGCAGAACGGTAAATCAATCTCAGGCGAATGAAAAATCGTTCGCCTGAGATTGATTTTTCATTCGCCTGAGAGTAATTTTGCACACTCCCGGAACCCGGATTCCAAGCGGGGAACCATGCTTTTTGTTTTACAAACTAAAAATATCTTCCTTCGCCCCAACCCGTTACGACCCGGGAACATACGCGCCCGTCATCTTAACTCCGCCCTTATCCGACTCAGGCTGACTGGCGTAATGCCCAAATAGGAGGCAAGGCATTCCAAAGGCAGACGGAGCAGCAGCTCCGGATTGTCGCGAAGCAATTTGCGATAACGCTCTGAAGCCGTGGTGAACAACAAGGGAATAAGGCGTTCCTCGGTCTTCAACAATTCCTTCTCCGCAAACTTCCGCCCCCAGTTGGCAATGTGAATGTCTTCTTCAAACAAACGGTAGAGCTGTCCCCGTTCCAACATGTACAACACGGAGTCTTCCATCAATTCTATGGTTTCATACCCTTTTTCATCGTTCACAAAACTTTTCATCGACATCAGCGTGCTGCCTTCCGCACCTATCCAGAAAGTGACCTCTTTCCCGTCTACGGGAAGATAAGCACGGGCTATGCCTTCGGACAAAAAGAACACATTACTTTCCACCTTCCCTGTTTCCGTCAACCGGAAACCTTTGGGACGGTCCACACGGGTAAGGCTCTCTTCCAGTTTCTCCAACGATGATTCCGGCAAGGAATGTATACGACTGATAATGGTACGAATATCCATAAACACGAACTACTGAAATTAAATCTTGGGTAAAGATAGGGAAAAACATGCGTTTCCTCCCACTTTACGGTCATTTCTTATCAAATGTAAAGTAGATTTCCGGATGCAAGCCTTACCTTTGCGCGTCTAATAAAAACATTTTTAAAATATGAACTGGATTGCATTGATTGGAGCCGGATTATGCGAAGTGGCTTTCACTTTTTGCATGGGCAGACTAAAAGGCGTTTCCGGCTGGGAGTTTTATTCGTGGCTGCTGGGTTTTCTCTGCTGCATGTCACTCAGCATGTATTTACTAATCAAGGCTATACAAACGATTCCAATAGGAACCGCCTACCCGATATGGACTGGTATAGGAGCGGCCGGGACGGTCTTGTTGGGCATTCTTTTCTTTCACGAGCCGGCTACGTTCTGGCGTCTTTTCTTTATCTCCACCCTGGTGATTTCCGTAGTAGGACTGAAAATGGTATGAGGGTTTGGAAAACGGAAAGAAGGACGGCCGTACGAAAAACGCGCCTGCGACAATCGTGTCGCAGGCGCGTTTGCAAATCTTTCCTGAATATGCCCAAGGGCGATATACTTACTCCTCTGTAGCAGCGGCAGCCCGACGGCGACGCTTCGGCTTTTCTTCTACCGCCTTGCTTTCGATTTCCACTCCGGCCAATTCCGGATCTATCATGATACGGCCGCAGTATTCGCATACGATAATCTTCTTGCGCATACGGATATCCAACTGACGCTGGGGCGGGATTTTATTGAAACAGCCACCGCAAGCATCGCGCTGCACGTAAACGATACCCAATCCGTTACGGCTGTTCTTACGGATACGCTTGAACGCCAACAACAAACGAGGTTCAATAGTAGCTTCCAGATTCTTGGCACTTTCGCGCAGCTTCTCTTCTTCCGACCGCGTTTCGGAAATAATATCGTCCAACTCGGATTTCTTCACATCCAAATCCGCACGCCGGTCGTCCATCAGCTCCGTGCAATGGGCGATTTCCCCGTTCTTGTGTTCAATGGCACTGTAAGCCTCGCGGATGCGCTTCTCGTTCAGCTCCACGTCCAAGGTCTGGTATTCGATTTCCTTGCTCAAAGACTCGTACTCACGATTGTTACGCACATTGTCCAACTGCTGGCTATACTTTTCGATAGAGGCTTTGCTGGCTTCGATATTGGCTTTACGCGTGGCAATGTCCGCATTCAGTTCCCCTATCTCTCCGTGTATTTTTTCAATACGGGTAGACAAGCCTTCTATCTCGTCCTCCAAGTCCTGTACTTCCAACGGAAGCTCTCCGCGCAACGTCTTGATTTTGTCGATTTCGGAAAGCATGGTCTGCAACTGGTACAGATTCTTCAACTTTTCTTCAATCGACAGGTCCGTCGCATCTTTCTTCATGTCTTTTGCCATAGTGCTTATTACAAATATTTTATGGGATTTGTGTCTACCGCCGTCATGTAAAGCGGCAGTTCGGGACAAATCTCACCTATGATGGAATAAAAAATTTCTTTCGTGTATTGCTCGCTCTGGTAATGCCCCATGACGGCAATCTGCAACTCCTGATCGTGGCCGAAGTACTGATGATAGTGCATCTCCCCTGTCAGGAAAGCATCGGCTTTCTGGTTGAGCGCCTCTTCGAGCATGAAATCGCCCGCCCCTCCGCAAAGCACGACTTTGCGCACCGGACGCTGCAACAGCTCATTGTGCATCAGGCATTCGATATGGAATACGGACTTGATGCGCTGGAGAAACTTCAGGGAATCCTCCGGCTGGGGCAACACGCCGATGACTCCGCTGCCCGCCATGACGGTGTATTCATGCCCGCCGTCCTTCACCTTCACGGGATGCGGCAAAAGCAGTCTCACCTGCTCCAGTTCCAACTTCTCGGCGATTTTGAAGTTCACGCCATCCTCGGCATTATCTAAATTGGTATGCGCCGCATAGACCGTCACGTCGTTTTGGATAGCCTTCCGTACGCACCGCTCCACGTAGTTGCGGTCGGACACGGTCTTCAGCCCGTGGAACAACAACGGATGGTGGGACACGATGAGATTGCAACCCAAAGAAACGGCTTCGTCTATTACCTCCTCGGTCACGTCAAGACACAATAAAGCCCCTGATGCTTCCACCTCCGTCAATCCTACTTGCAGACCGGCATTGTCATAGCTCTCCTGCAAGGGCAAAGGCGCGAATCTTTCAAGGGCAAAAACTACTTCCTTAATTTTCACGTCATAGAAAATTTTCACAAAGATAGGGATAAGACGGGAGGTTTCCAAAGAAACCCGGTGGATTTTATCATTTATTTAGTATTCCGGCCTTTTCTGAATATCGGCTTCAATCGCCCGAACTCATCGAACGTGCGGCGCACGGAAAGCGAAATCGTGATAACCAAAGACAGCATGGAAGCCACAACCGTGATGACGCTTATCATCAACTGGTATTTGATGGCTACTTCGGGCATCGAGCCGCCGAGTATCTGTCCTATCATCGTCCCCGGGAAAGACACGATGCCCAGCACGGCCATGTTGGCGATGCACGGGGAAAAGGATTTGATGACGGCCGAACGGAGGAAAGGCAATGTAGCCTCGAAACGGGTCGCCCCGTTGCCCAACAGGTAATAATACATATCCTGTTCGCGCTGCAACTCGCTGTAATAGACATTCACGGCCATGATATTCACCGTCAGCATATTGCCGAACAACACACCGGCCACCGGAATGAAGAAACGGGCGGCAAACACATCGTCGGCACGCACTACGAAGGACAGGAAATACAATGACACCAACAAGACCGTAGCCAGAAAGCCCGTGAAAACCGGCAGGAGCAGCACCTCGCGGCGCAAGGCCGTGCGGCTGACAGCCGTATGGGAAGCGATGACGGCCATGACCGCCATCCACAGCACGTTGACCCATTCGTTGTCCCATTGAAACAAGAAACGCAAGTACACGCCGATGAGCAACAGTTGCACGGTCATCCTCACGGTTCCCCACAAAGCCGACGAAAGCAGTCCGGTGCGGAAACGCCACAGAAAATAAAAAGGTATCAGCATCAGCAACATGCCGACGGCCAATCCCGTATAAGTCAAATCCACCGTTCCCATCGCTGCCCGTTCAAAGTTTTACCACCCGGTCGCAGGCTTCCAGAAAAGCCCGGTTGTGCGACACGCTCAATACGGCCGTTCCGCCAGCCGTCAGACGGCGGAAAAGGGCTGACACCCTCCCCACGCTATCCTCGTCGAGCGCAGAAGTCGGCTCATCGGCCAGCAAAAGGCGTTTGCCCAACATGGCCGCCATCGACAGAATGATACGTTGCCGCTGTCCGCCGGACAACTGGACCACCTTACGGTGAAGCAAGTCCCGCTCCAACCCCAATAACGTCCAAAAACGGAACAGCTTTTCTTCCGAAAAGTCTCCGCCCCGGTTCGCTTTCAGGTGAAAAGGAAGGTGCAGCATCTCGTCTACCGATTCTGCCGGAAGGAACAGTTCCTGAGGCACGTAGGCCGTGCGTTTCCGGATACGCTCCACCGTATGCTCCGTCAACTCCTCCCCGCCGACAGATACCCGTCCGGCCTCCAACGGGAGGAATCCCAACGCCGCACGCAGCAGCGAGGTCTTGCCGCAACCGGACTCGCCGGTCACACAAACCCACTCGCCTGCCCGTACCTCCAGACTGAAATCCCGGAAAAGCAAACGCCCCCCGAGCCGTAACGCAGCCGATTCTATTTTCAACATCTCGCTCATTCTATGCACAAAGTTAATAAAAATAAAGCCATTATTATCGGAAGATTCGTATCTTTGTACGCATAATTATACACGAAACATAAGATTGATGTATGGGATTGCAATATAAAGTCAGAAGTTCCAGTACATTAGAACGCTGGTACGAGCTGCGTTTCGAGGAAGTGAACGGACCGGAACAGACCGAAATCCGCGGCACTTTCCTGCCGCCGGAGTGGTTTCCCCAAAGCGGCGTACAGCTCACATGGCCACATGCCGGAACGGATTGGTGCTACATGTTGGAGGAAGTAACGGACTGCTACGTGCGGATGGCTTACGAAATCGCCTCGCGCGAACCTTTATTAATAGTGACTCCGGAGCGCACCAAAGTAGAGACTTTGCTGAAAGAGAAACTTCCGGCACAGGCTTTCGCGCAAATACGATGGGCGGATTGCCCTACCGACGACACGTGGGCACGCGATCATGGATTTATTACCCTGATAGATGAAACCGGCCCTCTCCTTTTGGATTTCTGTTTCAACGGATGGGGAAAGAAGTTCGCCGCCGACCAGGACAACCGTATCAACCGAGGCCTGATGAAGCAAGGCGTATTGAACGGGACGTACACGGACCATCTGGACTTCGTACTCGAAGGCGGTTCCATCGAAAGCGACGGCCACGGCACGCTCCTGACCACTTCGGAATGTCTGCTTTCGGCCAACCGCAACGACCGCCTGAACCGCGCCGACATCGAAGAACGGCTCAAATCGTTCCTGCATGTCGAGAGGGTATTGTGGCTCGACCACGGCTATTTGTCCGGCGACGACACGGACAGCCATATAGACACTTTGGCCCGTTTCTGCCCCGACCAAACCATCGCTTACGTGAAATGCGAGGACCGTACGGACGAGCACTACGAGGCACTCGCACGCATGGAAGAACAGCTTCGCACGTTCCGCACGCTTCAGGACGAACCCTACCGGCTCGTCGCCTTACCCATGCCGGAAGCCATTTTCGACGAAGACGGGCAACGGCTTCCGGCCACATACGCCAATTTCCTGGTGGTCAACGGAGCCGTACTGATGCCGACTTACCATCAGCCTGCCTTGGACGAACAAGCCCGGAAAGCCTTGCAAAAAGCCTTTCCTCAGCATGAAGTGGTCGGCATCGACTGCCGCCCGCTCATCCGACAGCACGGTTCGCTGCATTGCTGTACGATGCAGTTTCCCGTACCCGTACTCAAATAAACGAATACCCTCATGAGAAAGATAAAAGTAGGACTGGTGCAACAGTCCAATACCGCAGACACCAAGGCCAACCTTTACAAGTTGGCACAAAACATAGAAGACGTATGCAAGCGCGGCGCACAGCTCGTCGTGCTTCAGGAGTTACACAACTCGCTCTATTTCTGCCAGACGGAAGATACGCAGAATTTCGATTTGGCCGAACCGATTCCCGGTCCGTCCACAGGATTCTTCGGCGAACTGGCCCGGCAATTCGGTATCGTGTTGGTCACGTCTTTATTCGAACGTCGAACAGCCGGCCTGTACCATAACACGGCGGTGGTGTTCGACACCGACGGCTCCGTCGCAGGAACCTACCGCAAGATGCACATCCCCGACGATCCCGCTTATTATGAGAAATTCTATTTCACCCCGGGCGACCTGGGCTTCCACCCGATATCGACATCGCTGTGCAAGTTAGGCGTGCAAGTATGTTGGGACCAGTGGTACCCCGAAGGTGCGCGTCTCATGGCACTGCAAGGCGCAGAACTCCTGATCTACCCTACGGCCATCGGATACGAAAGCAGCGACATCCCCGAAGAGCAGGAACGCCAACGCGAGGCATGGACCACGGTGCAACGGGGGCATGCCGTTGCCAACGGCCTGCCGGTCATCGCGGTGAACCGTGTGGGACATGAGCCGGACCCGTCCGGACAAACCCGTGGCATACGGTTCTGGGGCAACAGTTTCGTGGCCGGTCCGCAGGGCGAGATGTTGGCACGTGCCAGTCGCGACGCGGAAGAAAACATGGTGGTGGAAATTGATTTGGAACGCTCGGAAAACGTGCGCCGCTGGTGGCCTTTCCTGCGCGACCGCCGCATCGAAGAGTTCGCTCCGCTCACCCGCCGTTTCATTGATTAAACATTTAAATAACCCATAATACAAAAAGGTATATGTCATCCTCACTAAGATTTGAAGTTGTAGGCGAAGCTTTCAAGAAGAAAGCCGTAGAAGTTCCGGCCCCGGCCGAAAGACCGTCCGAATTCTTCGGCAAATATGTATTTACCCGCCAGAAGATGTTCAAATATCTCCCGGCCGACGTATATAAAAAGATGTGCGATGTGATAGACAACGGTGCGTCGCTCGACCTGCAAACGGCCGATGTCGTGGCTGCCGGTATGAAGAAATGGGCCATGGAGTTGGGTGTGACCCACTGTACACACTGGTTCCAACCGCTCACCGAAGGCACGGCCGAGAAACATGATGCTTTTGTGGAACACGACGGCAAAGGCGGCATGGTGGAAGAATTTTCCGGCAAGCAGCTCATCCAGCAGGAAACCGATGCCTCTTCGTTCCCCAACGGGGGCATCCGCTCCACGTTCGAAGCGCGCGGCTATTCTGCCTGGGACACCGCTTCGCCCGTCTTCGTTCTCGGCGACACCCTGATGATTCCCACGATTTTCATCTCTTATACCGGCGAGGCGCTCGACTACAAGGCTCCCCTGAAAAAGGCCATCCACGCCGTAGACAAAGCGGCCACCGACGTATGCCGCTACTTCTATCCGGACGTGAAAAAAGTCATTTCCAATCTGGGTTGGGAGCAGGAATATTTCTTGGTGGACGAAGGACTCTACGCCACGCGCCCCGACTTGCTCATGACCGGACGCACGCTGATGGGGCACGAATCGGCCAAGAACCAGCAAATGGACGACCATTACTTCGGTTCTATCCCCGAGCGGGTGGCCGAATTTATGAAAGACTTGGAAATACAGGCCTTGGAACTGGGCATCCCTTGCAAGACGCGCCACAATGAAGTGGCTCCGAACCAGTTCGAGCTGGCTCCCATCTATGAAGAGACCAATCTGGCAGTGGACCACAACATGCTGCTCATGTCGCTGATGAAGAAAATAGCCCGTAAACACGGATTCCGTTGTTTGCTGCACGAAAAACCGTTCGCTGGTATCAACGGGTCAGGCAAACACAACAACTGGTCACTGGCTACCGATACCGGAATCCTACTGCACGGGCCGGGCAAAACGCCGACCGACAATCTACGTTTCGTCACCTTTATCGTGGAAACGCTCATGGCAGTCTATCGCCATAACGGGTTGCTCAAAGCCTCCATCATGAGTGCCACCAACGCCCACCGCCTGGGAGGGCATGAGGCTCCGCCAACCATCATTTCCTCCTTCCTCGGTCAGCAACTGAGCGACATACTCGAACATTTGGAACATTCTACGGACGACGAACTGATAGACGTAGCCAGCAAACACGGCATGAAGCTCGACATCCCGCAAATTCCGGAACTGCTGTTCGACAACACCGACCGCAACCGTACGTCTCCCTTCGCTTTCACAGGCAACCGGTTCGAGTTCCGCGCCATCGGTTCACAAGCCAACTGCGCCGCCGCCATGATAGCCCTGAACGCGGCTATGGCCGAAGCCCTTATCGACTTCAAGACGCGGGTAGACGCCTTGATAGCAAACGGCGTAGACAAGACCAAAGCCATCCTGCAAGTGGTACGCGAGGACATCAAGACGTGCAAGCCCATCCATTTCGACGGTAACGGCTATTCCGAAGAATGGCAGGAAGAAGCCCGACGCCGTGGACTGGATACGGAACGCAGTTGTCCCCTTATCTTCGACCGTTATTTGGACGAAAGCAGCGTGAAAATGTTCGAGACGACCCATGTGTTCACACGCAATGAAATCGAGGCACGCAACGAAATCAAATGGGAAACCTATACCAAAAAGGTACAAGTGGAAGCACGCATCTTCGGCGACATGTGCATGAATCACATCATTCCCGTGGCCACACGCTACCAAAGTTCCTTGATAGACAACGTGCACAAAGTACAGGAGGTTTTCCCTGCCGAGACTGCGGCCCGACTGAATGCCAAGAACCTGGAACTGATAGAAAAGATTTCGGAACACACGAGTTTCATTGCCGAAAATGCAGACCGGCTGGTGGAAAACCGGAAGGTGGCCAACCGCATTGAAAACGTACGTGAAAAAGCCATTGCCTACCACGACACGGTGGCACCGATGTTGGAAAGCATACGCTACCACGTAGACAAACTCGAACTCATCGTGGACGACGAGATGTGGCCGCTTCCGAAATACCGCGAACTGTTGTTCATCCGATAAACATACGACATGGAGTATTTCTTTCCGGACCATCCGGTTCCGGCAAGAATACTCCTTGTTTATTTATAAACCTCAACCCTACACCCAATGAAAAGCTCTTTGTTTAAATTTACCGCAGGACTCTATCTTATCCTACTCACAGCCTGTTTCGGCGACCGCGACGGCAAGTATCCCGTCTTCCCGGAACAGCCGACGCAAAAAGCGCTCCAAGGATTCAAATGGGAAATCGTATCCGGCGCGGGACTGCAATTCTGGGCACAACGCGACAGCCAGACTTGTGTCGTCACGGACGGACTGCTCGAAGGGGCAGTCGTCAAACACACAGGCCGCTTCCGCTCCGACGGCCGTCCCGTCATCAAAATCTTCCATATCGAAGACGGCGACATCGACGACGTACTGGACCAATTGGAAGAAAGCCCGGGATGGAACAGCGAAGAAACCTGCAAGTTCAAGGAAGTGGATTGCGACCGCAAGGGAGTGACCCGTTACGTCCTCGTACCCACCGGCGACTATGCCGACCGAATCGAAGCCGCCATGGAAGCGAAAGAGGCTATCCCCTCTACTTGTAACGGTTGGGGCGCGGGCAACAGCGGACGGAGGTATTTTGAAATCCACGACAGCCATCCGGACAAAGCCATCTTCATGGAAATAGGACAAGAGCAGCCTCTCTTCGATCCGGAAAGCATCGTCCTCACGGATATTCCCCTACAAACAGTCCGGGGAGAATTGGTCATAGGACACGAAGTACGCACTTTCACCTCTTGCGGTGACACAATGGTATATTGGGTCAAGGACCTGACCGAAAAACTCCTGCCCACTTACGACAACGCCACCCAAGGAACCCGGAACGGCTATCCGGCCTATGCCGAACTGCAAATCCGGAATATGGGAAAAAGCTACGAGGGTTTTGCCGCCGGATACGCCGGTGTGTACGAGGTGACAGAGGTCAGGGAAGTCAAGACCGTGGCACTCACGGCAGGAAAGAATTACGATAGCCGGAAAATTTCGGTGGACAGTCTGAACACTCTTGTCACGTCGGCTTCCCTCGACATCATCTATACCCCCACTCCCGGCGAAAAAGACATAGAACTCAATGCGCCGGAGAACGTATTGCCATTTCTGGAAGTCTACGTCAACAAGAATGGAACGCTCTTTGTCAACATGAAACATTTCGCCGACATCTCTTCGGATACCCCGTTCAGCATCGAACTGAAAGCTCCTCCCATGGACACGTTCCACAATAAAGGAACCGGCACACTCATCCTGAAAGACGGGGCATATAGTGACGGCGACGTTCGCGTCACAGCCGATGGTCCGGTAATCTGCGGCCCCATCACTTGCCGGGATCTGTACATTTCCGCCACGTCCGACAAAAGTTTCCATGCCGACCAGCAGTTCACGTGCCGCGACATGACACTACATGCAAAAGCAAATGCTTCCATCGACCTGACCGGCGGTATCACTTGCCGCCTCCTGAATGCGCAAGCCGAAGGGGGAAGCAGCATCAACGCCAAAGAGATAACGGCTACCGACGTTGCGGCACAATCCTTTTCCTCCAGAACCGTCACCCTCACGGGCAGTTGCACAAAGGCCGCACTGGCCAATGCGTCGCGCGGAAGCATCGAAGCCGAAGGGCTGCAAGCCATGGATGCCACAGCCACGGTGACCGGCGAAGGGACGGTCAGTTGCCATGCCACCCGCAAGATAGAGGGGGAGGTGAACGGCACGGGCAGCATATCCTACAAAGGACGTCCGCGCATCGTTTGCAAGACACCTTCGGGAAGAGACCACATTAATCCTATAAAATAAAAAGTATGAAAAAACAGATTTTTCTTCTTCTCGTCTCAGCCATTGCCTACTATAGCTGCACAAAGAGCCCTGCCCAATCCCTTTGTGACGGGGAAACCGGGGCAAGCCCCAAAGACATACAGACCCAGAAAGTGGCCGTCGGCGACTTCAACGCCATATCAGCCACGTCGTCTGTCGATGTGGTTTATATCCCATCTGAGGATGAAACGTCCGTGGAAATCCGTGCGAGCAAGGCCGTCCTGCCTTACATCAGTGTACAAGTGGATGCCCACGGGACATTGGTCGTAGGCATGAAAAAGCCCAAAGACCCCACAAAAACCAAAGGGATAAAGGAAGTACATGTCAAGGCACGCCCGGTCGGCAGCTTGTCTGCCTCCAGTTCCGGGGACATTTTCGTAAAGGACGGCCTGCACGTAAAGGGCGACCTCCGTCTCACGGCAGGCAGCAGCGGTGACATCTCGTGCCAAGACATCAGTTGCAAAGACCTGCATGCCACATCCAACAGTAGCGGTGACATATCAGGCAAGTCCGTTTCCTGCGGCCTCCTCACTGCGGCCTCCAACAGCAGCGGCGACATCTATTTCGGTGGTTCAAAATGCCAACAGGCCGACTTGCAATGCAACAGTAGCGGGGATTTGCACATCAAAGGGTTGGAGTGCACGCATTTGATAGCCACAGCCACCTCCAGCGGAGACCTTCGTCTGCAGGGTAAATGTGAACAAGCCAAATATACAGCCTCGAGCAGCGGCGACATCGATGCCGGCAATATGGAAGCCCGGCATGTGGATGCCAACGCCTCTTCGGCAGGAGACATTTCGTGCCACGCCTCGGAATCGCTGAATGCCCACACAAGCGGCGGAGGGAGCATCGCCTATTCGGGGAATCCCGTGCAAGTATCCGCTTCAGGCAAAAACATACAAAAGCGTTAACCCTCTCCCCCAGATAGCAAAGGGACTGCCACCGGCCAATCCCGGGACAGTCCCTTTGCAGTTTTCCATACAAGACGACAAGAGCTTTATCCAACCGTCCGCTTATGCCACACGGCCTTAAACCGCAACCATCCGCGCGGCCCGACTACAATCAGCGTCACGGCAAAAAGAATCAGCAAGATGCCGACCACATTGCCGCCCGTAAGCCTCTCGTGGAACACCATGACACCTACGAACAACGCCGTAAGCGGCTCCAACGCCCCGAGAATGGCAGCCGGCGTGGCACCGATGTTCCGGATGGCTTTCGCAATGGTCACCATGGATATCAGGGACGGAAACAAAGCCAGTCCCAACGCATTCATCCATTGCGTCCCTTCCGTAAGCCATTGCAAATCCATCCCTCCGCGCAGACGGACGATATAGACCAACGAACCGAACAAAATGGCATAAAACGTGAGTTTCAATCCCGGCATCTCCTTTAAGGAAGAACGGTTCACGCCCACGATATACAGTGCGTAGGTCAACGAGGACATCAGCACCAGACACACGCCCGTCATGCTCAGCGTGGCACCGCCTTCGCCTTTATAAAGCATGGAAATACCTACAAAAGCCGTGGCAATGGATGCTATTTTCACCACGCTCAACCTTTCTTTGAAGAACACGGCCATAATCACCGCCACCAGCACGGGATACATGAACAAAATGGTAGAAGCGATGCCTGCATCCATGTAGTTGAAACTCTGGAACAGGAACAACGACGAGAAGGAGAACAGCAATCCCATGACCGCCACCGGAAGTATCTCATTCCGTTTCAGGGCAAACGACAGTCCGCTCATCTTCATCATCACGGCCAGGAACAGCAAGGCAAACACATAACGGTAGAACAACACGGAATCCACCCTGATGCCTGAAGCATAAAGCGGAAGGGCGAACAACGGATTCAGCCCGTAACTTACCGACGCTATGACACCATAGGCATAGCCTTTCACTTTTGTATTATCCATGATTCCCGTATTAATATTGGTTCCAACTACTCATCTCCTCCAACGACTTGCGCGCTTTCTTGCGGGTCTCCCCCGCCGGATAGCCCAGCGAGATGAGCAGAGGTACGCGCTTTCCTTTAATGCCGAGCAGCTTTTTCACTTTCTTTTCGTCGAACCAGCCCATGATGCAAGTCCCCAAACCCAACTCGGCCGCCTGCAAACAAAAATGCTCCACTGCGATGCCTACGTCGAGCAAAGAGTATTCCTTGTCTTTGATGACACTACCGATACGGGCCGTCAAGTTCATTTTCTCCAGCACCACAGCTACGATGACGGGCACCTCACGGGCAAACCCGTTCATCCCCATCCCGGCAGCCGCCGCTCCCATTTGCGGCAACAACGCCACATCGTCCACGACAACAAATTTCCACGGTTGTGAGTTACAAGCCGAAGGAGCAAGCCGTGCAGCTTCCAGACATTTCATCACCATTTCACGGCTGACAGGGCGCGACTCGTATTTCCGGTCACTTTGCCGTTTCTGTATCAGTTCAGACAAATTCATACTTACATTTTTTATTTACGCTGCAAAATTAGATATTTTATGGGAAATACGTTTTCCCCTCATCTGTTTTTAACAGCTTTCTTACGCATAAACCGGAATAATTTCCTTTTTTCTCTTGTATCTCATATACCCGATACATATCATCAGCGAAACCAAAGTGGACAACGGAGGAGCAAACCCCATGAGAAACAAAGAAGAAGAACTCACCAGACTGAAGCCGTAAGACAAAGGTATGCGGAAGAGGAAGGTGGAAATCACGCTGTGTACCATGGGAAACACGGAATTGCCCTGCCCGCTGAAATAGGCATTGATGCAGAACACGAAACTCACCATGATGCAATCTATGCTGTATCCCCTCAGATAGCCGGAAGCCATCTGCACCACCTCGCTGTCACGGGTGAAGATACCCGTCAGCGTGTCTGGCAGGAATTGTGAATAGAGGCACACCGAAACGCCGAAGACCAACGCCATGCCGATGCCTGCATACAGGCAACGGTTCATGCGCACACGCAGCCCGGCACCGTAGTTTTGTGCCGTCATGGCCGCCACGGCCGACGATATGGCCATCGGCGGCAACATGGCAAAGACTATCAGCTTCTCTACGACTCCCAAAGCCGCCGAAGCCACCACGCCCATACCGTTGACAATGACCGTAATCAGCAAAAAGGAAAAATTGACCAACAAATCCTGTAACGCGATAGGTGCTCCCAGCAGCAGCACGCGCCTGCAAAGCTGTCCGTCCAGACGGATATCTCGACGCGTAAACTCAAAATGGAAACCTTTCCGGTACAGATACCACAAGGCCGTAGCAAAGCTTACCCCTTGCGAAGCGACCGTGGCTATGGCCGCTCCCGCCGCCCGCAGATGGCAGCCACCCACCAGAATGAAATCCAGCACGATGTTCAACGCACAAGCCAACGCCACGAAATAGAGCGGCGTGCGCGAATCTCCCAGTCCGCGCAGAATACCGCACACGACATTATACCCTATAATAAAAGGAATGCCCAACGAACAAATCCACAGATAGGCTTCCGTATCGGCCAACGCCTCGGGCGGAGTGTGCATCAGTTGTACCGTCCGGCTATGAAAAGCCACCATCAGAAAGGTCAGTACCGCACCGACTGCGGCAAACAGCCCGATGGAGGTTCCGATAATGGACGCCGTTTTCCGGTAATCTTTCGCTCCCGTGGCGATAGCAATCAACACGGTCGTCCCCGTGGTAAGCCCGAGAATGACGCCCGTCACAGTCTGCATCACCTGACTTCCGATGGCCACGGCGGCCACACTCGCAGCATCGTCATACTGCCCCACCACAAACAAGTCGGCTCCTCCGTAGAGTGCCTGAAGCACATTGGCCAATAAAAACGGGACTGCAAAATGTAGCAGAACCTTCGGCACACTCCCTTGTGTCAAATCCAATTCTTTCATTTCTACGTCTTTTTTATTTTACCACACATAAAATGCCGGATAAGTTGATTGGTTTTACCCAGTCATCTTATCCGGCATTTCATTGTTGCCCTCCGATGAGGATTACAAAACATTACGAATATTATTTCGGCTGCAAAGGTAGGACTTATTTTTCATCCGGCCAAAAGAAAAATGCCATTATGGTATTTTTTCGATAAATATGACATCCTGCGCATCCCGTTTTCCGAACTTTACAAACGTGATGTACCACCTTTCCTTTCGGAAGAAAAGAACAGTCTGTTTTATCCTACCGCCTCATAAACTTCTATAAAACAATAAAATAAATCAGCATCCCCCAAGCAGGCATTCCACTTTCAGCACTTCATTTCCACGTGTTCATCTTATCGGTTTTTCACCTTCAAGAGAAACGAAAATCATTTGGCGCAGAACGAAAAATCGCTTGCCTGAGATTGAAAAATCATTTGGCGCAGAAAAATCCGCCGATGAAATCCAACCTTTTTAGAAGTACACGATATTTACAAACCTGCGCTCTTGAAATCTAAAAAGCACCAAACGCTCCGGACATTACGGCCACAACCGAATGCCCGGGGCGTTTCCTTATGATGTACGTTCCGGCCTACTTGAAGAAACGGAACGCTTGTTTGCCTTCACCGGTAACTACCTGAAGCAGATAGGTGCCGGAAGCCAGACGCGCCAAAGAGATTCTGCCCGAACGTCCCTCGCGCCGGTATTCCGTGGAAAGCACGCGTCCGGAGGGATCCACGATGCTTAAACCGCATTCGCTGTCCTCGGGCAGACCTTCAATCCACAGGTCGTCGCCGACGCGGCGCACCGACATCTGTCCGGCATTCACTCCTTCTACTCCATCACCGGAGAAACCTTCCTTATGGAGAGTCAACTCACCGTACACGGAAGTGTCCTCCAAAGAGGTGGCACGCACCACGATGTCTCCGTTGCCCGTTTCGGTCGGGGTCAGGATGCCGTCTTCATCCAAAGTGGCCAGACCGGCTCCCTGTACCACGCTCCATGCTACGAGTTGGGAGGCATTCGCGGGTTGCACGGATGCCTGCAAGTGCAACCGCCCGGTAAGGGGAGTCAACTGCGTCGTACCTTCCACCGTGGTCACTGTGACCGACTGCGGCAGGATGCCGAAATCCTTTTTCACGACGGTCACACGGGCCTCGATGCCTGTTCCGTCCACGGTCGTGGCGCATACCACGATTTCGCCGTTCTCCTTTCCCCGGGCCGTCAACACACCGTTTTGAGTCAGCGAAGCCAGTTCGCCGCCTTCCAGAATCTGCCAATTCACCGTACGGATATCCGCCATGGCCGGCAGGATTTCGGCCTGCAAATGCAACGTGGGTTGAGAAGGTGTCAGCACGAGTTCCTTCTCTATGGCCAGCACGTTCAACTGTTCGGCAGGTACCACTGTCCATGCCCCGTCCGTGCATACCACATTGGAGCGACCGCTTCCGGACGACCTGTCCTTGGATGTCCTCGTCATCGGTTGCCATTCGTCGGAATAGGTCTCGTCATACTCCAAGGCGTAGAAATACGTCCCGTCCCCGGCGTTCAGGTCGGTGTAGGCCGTATGGGCACCCGACACCTCGGCCAACAGTTCCAGACGGTCGGCGGACGTTCCGCGCAAGACGCGGTAACTGTCCACAATGCCACCCTCGTAGGCGTTCCATATCAGGTTGACGGCACCGCCCACTCCTTTGTTCAGCATCAGATGCGTACCGCTGTGCACACGGCTGGCCGGACTTTCCACACCGAACGTCGTGCCCAACTTGATGCAATAGCGGTCGGACGAGACAGAGGGATTGGAGGACGTGTCTACGAACTCTCCCGACCCGGGAGCCACCTGCGCAATGCAGTCGAACGCATTGTAGCGTCCGCTCTCCTTATATATATTCACGGTAGTGACGAAATCCGGCATGCCGGGCATGTCCCACGTCACTTTGTTCTTGCCGGTAGCCGCATCAATGCCTACCAAACGGATAACGGGCACAGGCACTTCGCCCACGATGCGGATGTGCTTCTCTTCCGATTCCACCACGCCGCACACGGAATCGCGCACCGACAAGCGGAAGGAATAATCCCCGGCATCGGGGAACACCGCCTTGGCTTCCCGGCTCCCTACGCGGAGCAGCATCTCGATACGTTCGTCCGACAGCTTCACGTCGATGTCCTCGCGGGAAGCCTGCGCAAAGGCTTCGGGAAGCGTGAAGGTAATCTCCGTCCCGGCCAGTCCTTCGGTGGGGAAGTCGAACGAAAGGTCGATGTCGCGCACCATCACGTTCTTGGTGGCCGTTTCGCCATCTGCCGTGCGGACGGTCACGGTTTTCAGCCCCGGCTCGTTCCATGCCACTTCAAACCGTTTCCCTTCCTGACCGAGAAGCGTTCCGCCGTCCCAGTCCCACTCGGCGGTTTGCAAAGCGGCATCGGGCACATTATACGTCAAAGCCACAGCCTTGCGCGGTGCCGTCACCGTAGGTCCGGCGATGAACTGCTCGCTCACCTTAAAGGAATAGGTCTCCGACATGGGCGAATGGGCATCCCACAGATCTATGGCCTGTACCTGCACCTCATATTCCTGTCCGGCCTCGAACCGCTCGATGGGAATCATCTTGCGCGTGGCTTTCTGGTAATATGCCCCGGGGATGACCGCCGCCTTGCCGTTTCCGCCGTTCAGCGGTGAGATGATATAAGCACCTTCGCCTTCTGCCCCTTTCTTCTTTACGCTCACATTGTAGCGCATCTGCATGGCCGGGGTTTCCTTGTCGTAGGCGTCATCCCATTCCAACAATATGCCGAGGCCTTCCTGGGTGGCTCGTACGTGGGCCGGAGCTTCGGGGGCGGTGTTCTCGATGCCGGTGCGGAGCAACGTTACCCCGTCATTCCCTGCATGATAAAAATCAGGAACACCGTCATGGTTCACGTCGGCCATGCCATCCACAAATCCCAACTCCTGATTGTGCAGCACTTCTATCCGTCCCGAGCGGTCGCGCTCCATATAAAGTATGGCATATTCCTTCTTGCTCACGTTTTGTTCGTAGAAATCATAGTACACCAAGATGTCCGGGCAGCCGTTGTTGTCGAAATCGGCTATTTTGACCACTTCTACTGTATAACGGCTACTGTGAGCATTTTCAAATACAAATTTGACCAGGGTGCCGAACGTGTAATCCTTATTGCCGAAGCAAATGCCTATCACATCCTTGTCTACTCCGTCATTACCGTAAGTCACTACCTTGTCCGGCACGCCGTCGCCGTCCATGTCTTCGAAAGCAACCACTGTACCTTCACTTTCAGGGGAATAACGCACGTCGAATTCCAAACCGCCGTTGTTCAGGGCAAAGGCATCTTTCCATTTCCCATCTACCCTGCCACGTGTGGAGAAGATGTCGAGCAAGCCGTCACGATTGACATCGTATAAAAATTCTATCTGTATCCAATTCCCGTCTCCGTCATCCAAGGTCATTTTCTCAAAATTGGTGTTGTTGCCCTTGTTGACATAAAACTCGGACGGTGCATAAAACCCGACCGTAGCATCCACCAGCTCGGGAAAACCGTCATTGTCCAAATCTGCAAAGCCGTGCTCGACCAGCAACGGATTGGTATCGAGGGCCTCAAAGTCGCGGCCTCCGCGATGAAGAATCAGGTTGCCCTTATTGTTCCGTACCGCAAAATCGGCATCCCCATCCATGTCAAAGTCCAAAACGGGGGCTTGGCCTCCCATACCGGCACGAGACTCCACCGTAAGGTTTGAATTGAAAATGGTCCCCAGTTTTTCAAACCTTCCGTATCCGTCATTTACGTAAAAGCCGTTTTGGTCCAAGACATCCAATATGCCGTCTCCGTCCATATCCCAGAACAAAACCGGCCAAGTCATCCCCAATGCCTCGTGGGAAACCTGCTGCCATGAGACACGCTGCACCGTCACTACCTTTTCGCGTACATCCTCCGTGCCATCCGCCGGATTCGTCACCGTCAGGCGGAGATGCTTCTCGCCGGGCACGCTGAACGTCAGCCATACCTGTGCGCTGTCAGCCGAAGCCTTTATGGCTTTTCCTCCGTCGAAATCCCAAGCGTAATCCAATCCGTCGGCACGGGAAGCTGCCGTCAGTACCAACGTGTCTGCCGCTGCCAGCTCATCATCCGACACCGTGAACGCCGCCTGCACGAGGTCGTGCCTGTACACTACCTCGTCCGACCACGCCGAGCCTTTGCCCATCGGGTCCACCGCCTGTATGGCAATGTAATACGTACCCTGCTTCCAACGGCTCACATCCAACGTGGCATCCAGATTTGCCCCCATGTTGCCGGGACGGAAATCGCGGCGGCTGCCGTCGGCATTCGCCCCCGAGAAATAGATGTCGTCCTTACCGGGCGCACTGCCGATGCGGAGGGCATAGGTCAAATCCACGGTAGAAGTCTCCTTGTCTTTTCCCTGCTGCCAAGCAATCTTCAGTTTGCCGCTCTTGCGGTCGAGGTTTACTGAAGGGGCAGACATGCGTTGCGGGACTTCGTTGGCCGGAATGTCCTGCAAGAGGGGTAAGTCTTTGGTGGCCCAATAACCTCCAGCCTTCTTCGTCGTATCGGCCAAGAACTCCAAACGTCCGTCATTATCTATATCCGCCACGGTGATGTTCTCGTCCAAACGGCTCACAACCTCTTCTTGCCAATCGGTACCAGGACCTTTGCCCCGTTCATAAAAGAAAGTCGCGTCCACTTGCATCACGGACGGTTCTTCCACTTTTTTCATGTCGTCCAACCGGAACAAATACAACCCGTGCACGGAAGAACATCCATAGTCGTTCCCTTCATCATTCTGCACGCTCGCCAAGAGTTCCATATAACCATCGTTGTCGTAATCGAGGCACTGCCCGAACGCCCACTTCGTCTTGAAAGAATGCTCATGAATTGCAAACTTCCCCTTGCCGGTGTTTTCCGCAAAAACCAAAAACGAAAAAGTGGAAGACGAGAGGTAGTCGAACGTCAGCAGAATATCCACGTCACCATCCTTGTCGAAGTCATAGCAATGGATGTTCGTCACGTCCAAGTCCTTCATCAGCGTTTGTTCCTCGAAACGGTCACCGCCCAAGTACGTACGGGTGTACACACGTTTTCCTTCCGTATCATTATAGATGTAGTCGGGAATACCATCACCGTTCAAGTCCTTCACGGTCAGCTCGCCCGGCTGTGGAGAGGCCACGAAACGGTTGTCGCCCATGTTATAGAAAATCGTGCGCGGCCCTACCAAATCCATATAGCCGTCACGGTTCACGTCGATGGCCTGCGTGAATTTATAGCTTTCATCCACCTCAGGACTTCCCCCCACGAACATGCCGTCACGCAACGACGGCAGGCCGCCGGTGTCGAACTTTCCGTCAGCCTCTTCCGCCTTACGGGCCACCAACGAATCGGCCTGCACACGCGAAAGGGTATCGATGCGCGTGGCGGTAAACGTCCCGTCGGGATTTTGGTAGAGAATGTCCCAGTCCGTAGCGTTGAACGAGAACAAGTCCGGAAGCCCGTCGTGGTTCACGTCCAACGGATAGGCAGAATAAGCCTGATTCATCAGACGGTAGGTGCCATCCCCTTGGCTCAAAGCTATTTCCAACGTTCCGAAATCCGTGAAGTCTCGGTTCGAGAAATCCGGCACGCCGTCATTGTTCAGGTTCACCAAGAGCCTACTTTCATTTTGGTAACTCCAAGGCAAATCAAGCGCGTTCTCCCGCACGTAACACCCGGGGGCACGCCAAACATAACGATTGTTTTCGTTTCGCCACTGGCCCTCACCTATTGCATAATATTCCTTCACCCCGTCGCCATCGGCATCATAAAAGAAAGAAAGGTCGGAAATGTACAAGGATTCAAGCGGGACAGAACCATCCGTCAATAACTGTTGCGCCGGGGACAGGAGGAACGAAGCCGCCCCCATGGTCACCAATAATAGTCGTTTCATCATAAAGTCTCTTTAAAACAATAATATGCCTATCGACCTCCCAGCATCGGCATGATGATACTCTTGATGGAAAACTATAACAAAAAAGCGTGGGAGATCTGTATCCGTCACCCGTCCCATGCTTCGAGGCTCTCGCATTGCCCAGTATAGTAGAACGAGCAACGCAGAACCCACGCCGATGAGTTTATACAATCTCCCCTCTGGATTTGCCTCTTCCTTCCGCCCATAGGGGCAAACGGACAAAACAATCCCTCGGGGATATTTATAAAAACATCCCATGGGCATCTACCGTTGCATAGTTCATGACTATACTTCTGAACTTGCGAGATTCGAAACATCAAGAACCAGCGCGTGATAAACGCCTTCTTATTTATAGCGGTTCACCTCTCCCTCCCCGTCCACTCCCATTCCCCTCTGCCGCAAAGGACAGATGTTCCTGTTCGTATCGGCGCAGGTCGCCTTGCTTGGATCGGCCTACCGGTCGCTACCGGACATCACGACACAGCAAGAATCACCGGGAACCCAATGCAAAGTTAATCTTTTTTAAGGACCAATTCCATAAAGAACGGACAAAATTTTGAAGTTTTTGTCGTCCGCCCTCCTTTTATCCTTTCATATTCAACGCTTCCATGAAACGGCGAATCACTTCGGGCTTGCCTGTATTCTTGCCGTCGTCTTCGCTCAACTTACAAGTATCGTTGTAGAAAGTCCACGACTCCGTGATTTTCACGGCCACCAGTTTGATGACGATGTTCATGGGCTTCACGCCCTCAAAGTCGTTTGTGAAGTGCGTGCCTATCCCGAAAGAAGGTTGGCAATACTCCCGGGCGTAACGTTGTATTTCTATCGCACGATCCGTGTCGAGCGCATTGCTGAATATGACTTGCTTCGTGCGGGGGTCGATGCCTAACGAACGGTATTTCTCCACAATCCTTTGCAGTTCCGCACGGTTGTCGCCACTGTCCACGCGAAGACCTTTGAACAGGTTGGCAAAGTCCTCCGAGAAATTCAGGCTGAAGATGTCCCAGCCGAAACTGTCGTAAAGATATGTGCCCAAGGCTCCGCGGAACGTGTTGCGCCACGAGTTCATGGCAATATGGTTGGCCATCTGGGGACCGTACATTCCTCCTATGGCGCAGACAAACTCGTGTGCCATCGTGCCGACGGGAATCAGGTCGTACTTCATCGCCAGATAGACATTGCTGGTCCCGACAAACTTCCCGCTCCATTCCCGGCTCCGGTAACAGTCTCGCATCGCCCGAACCACCATCTCTTCCGCCTCGAAAGAGACGCGGCGGCGCGTCCCGAAATCGCTGAACACGCAACCGGCTTCCAACAAGCGGACGGCTTTCCGGTAAGTCTTCCGGTAATAATCCTCATAATCGAAACGGCTGTCTTCGCCCGTCATCCTGTAATAAAGCTCGGAAATGATGGCCAGCACTTTCACTTCCAACAGGATGGTATCGGCCCAGCTCCCTTCGAACTCCACGGACAGATGCCCCTCTTCATCCTGCCGTACTGTCACCCATTCGCGACAGAAACGGTAGCCTTTCAAGTAGGTGTAGAACCAACCGGGAATGTAGCTGCACCGCCGTTTCATGAACGCGATTTCCTCGTCCGTGATGACCACGTCCTCCAACAGGATGATTTGTTTTTGCAACTCGTCGGCAAAACCCGGCGGATAGACGGTATGGTCCCGGTCGGTAAACCGATACTTCACCTGAGCACGGGGAAAATTGTCGATGACCGCGCAGCACATGGTGAACTTATACAGGTCGTCGTCTGTAAAATGATTGATAATTCGTTCCATACAAAGTCATTTTGTTTGATTTCACTTTTCGCGAAGTTCCCACCGGTCTCCTGTCCGATACAACTTGCAGGTCTTGCCCTGCCAAACGCTCCCCTCGCGGTCGAGTATCTCGTTCCGGAACGGAGACGGACGGAAAACCTCCACCCGGCTGCTGTCTGCCGCAAAAACGGCATACGACGTCAAAGAAGGCTGTAACGACGGGTCGTCCACCCGCACACCGTCTTCAAAAATGCGGATACAGTCCCGGCGGAGTTCACTCCACGTATAACCGGCCGCCGTAAGACAACCATGTTCATCCTTATTTCCCCCGATAAGTTGGGGAGCCTGCACAGACCTGCAAGCCGAAAAGCAGACCAACCCGCTCACGATAATCCAAATATTTTTTCTCATATCCTATTTTATTCAGTATAAAGTCTAAAACAGAATCCAATCCTATCCGGCATTTCACCTATTCTTTATATACACATTCCGCATCATGCTCCTCCTCCGGTGGGTTTCCCTTCGAACAAATCCGAATCTTTTCCCCCGACAACCCGATGCTCTTCTATTTTTTGCGTCTCCTGCCTCAACACCTCCAGAAATTTCTCCGTCAGCAAAGAGTGCCTTTTACCTTTAAGAGAGAGAAGGCTGATGTGCATCATCTCCGTTTTCTCCTTAATCGGCACGGCCTTCAAATCCGGACTGCTCACCGTCATGTCTTGCGGCAAAATGGAAATCCAATGCCCCGTGCGCAGCATGTCAAGCAATAAAGGCGTACTATTGACTTCTATCTGCGGCTTTACCTTCACCTTGTATTGGGCCAGCATGCGGTCTATGACCTTCCGGGTGTACAGCTCTTTATCCAAGAAGATGACGGGGAACTCGTTCAAGTCCGATAAAGAGAAATGTTTCCGGATGGCCACCGGGTGGGTCTCGTGGGCTATGACGCATAAAGGCATGCAAGCGTATTCCGTGGACTCCGTAAGCGCTGAGACATCCTGCGGATTGTAACTCAACGCAAAATCAAGTTTGTTGGAATTAATCAGCTCCACCAGTTCCAATACGGAATGGGAATACACAATCGACAATTCCGCTTTAGGGAAAGCCTTCGTAAACTTCAACACGCAGATATTCAGCAAAGGGAAGAGGCTGTATATTACTCCTATTTTTATCTTTCCCGTATAGACATGCTGCATTTCCTTCAAATGCTGTACGCCATACGCCACCTCCTCTATCGCTTTACGGGAACAGTCTAAAAAATCCCGTCCGGCATCCGTCAGGTAGATTTTCTTCCCGATGCGGTCGAACAGCGTCACGCCGAGTTCCTCTTCCAGTTGCTTGATGCTTAACGACAAGGTGCTCTGCGTGATAAAAAGCTCTTTGGAGGCTTCAGTAAACGAAAGCACGTCTGCCAACTTGACGAAATATTTCAGCGGAGTCAGTTCCATAAGAAAAATCAATAGAAATCATGAATATTATTAATTCTACAAATTTACGAAAAAGAGAAATTACTCCTAACTTTGAGACAAGAAAAATGAAAACGTCTCTGGGTTAAACTATTATAAACGAAGCGAAAGAAAGAGACGATGGACATTAAATAATGTATAAGAATGTTGAGAAACCCAAGCGGTTCGCCACGTTCAACGACAGCCAACGACAAAACAATCGGTTCGACAGGTAAAAAGGACACGAAACAAATAAAACGATTATATATAATTAAGGTATAAACATCATTTATGGCAGAGGTATTAGGACACATATCGCAAATTATCGGCCCGGTGGTAGACGTTCATTTCGAGCACAGCGAGAAAGAACAGAACGCAAACCTTCCGAGCATACACGACGCTCTGAAAATCCAACGTCCGGGCGGCAAGACATTGATCGTGGAAGTGCAGCAACACATCGGAGAAGACACGGTGCGCACCATCGCCATGGATAGTACGGACGGACTGCAACGCGGCATGAAAGTGGTCTCTACCGGAAAACCCATCACCATGCCGGTGGGCGCACAGATTCGCGGACGGGTCATGAACGTCGTAGGCGAAGCCATCGACGGCATGCAGGCATTAGACGAAACCGGAGCATTTCCCATACACCGGGATCCTCCTAAGTTTGAAGACCTTTCCACCACTCAGGAAGTGCTTTTCACGGGCATCAAAGTGATAGACCTGTTGGAACCCTATCTGAAAGGAGGAAAAATCGGATTGTTCGGTGGGGCGGGCGTAGGAAAAACGGTATTAATCAAGGAGCTCATCAACAACATTGCCAAAAAGCATAACGGCTTTTCCGTATTCGCCGGTGTGGGAGAACGTACGCGTGAGGGTAACGACCTGCTACGCGAAATGATTGAGTCCGGTGTCATCAAATACGGCGACGAATTCCTGAAAAGCATGGAGGCCGGGCATTGGGACCTGTCGAAAGTAGACATGGACGAGGTAGAAAAATCCCAAGTGGCCATGGTATTCGGACAGATGAACGAACCGCCGGGCGCACGTTCTTCCGTAGCGCTTTCCGGTCTGACCTTAGCCGAGTCTTTCCGTGACAACAATAAGGGAGACGGACCGCGTGACATCCTGTTCTTCATCGACAACATCTTCCGTTTCACCCAGGCTGGTTCCGAAGTGTCCGCCCTGTTGGGACGTATGCCCTCGGCCGTGGGTTATCAGCCGACACTGGCTTCCGAAATGGGACAGATGCAAGAACGAATCACGTCCACGAAGAACGGCTCTATCACTTCTGTACAAGCTGTGTACGTGCCTGCCGACGACTTGACCGACCCTGCCCCGGCCACGACATTCACGCATCTGGATGCCACGACCGTACTGAGCCGTAAAATCACGGAGTTGGGCATTTATCCTGCGGTGGATCCCTTGGAATCCACATCGCGTATTCTTGATCCGCTCATCGTGGGACAGGAACATTACGAAACGGCCCAGCGCGTCAAACAAATCCTGCAACGGAACAAGGAACTGCAAGACATCATTTCCATCCTCGGCATGGACGAGCTTTCGGACGAAGACCGTCTGACGGTGAACCGCGCACGACGGGTACAACGTTTCCTGTCGCAACCCTTTGCCGTGGCCGAACAGTTTACGGGCGTGCCGGGCGTCATGGTATCCATCGAAGACACCATCAAAGGATTCAAAATGATATTGGACGGAGAGGTGGACGACCTTCCCGAACAGGCTTTCCTCAACGTGGGCACCATTGAAGACGCCATTGCCAAAGGAAAAGAATTGTTGAGCGCAGCCCAAAACTAAATCGTATGGAAGAGGATAAAATTCATTTGCTCATCGTGTCGCCGGAAAAGACCTTGTTCGAAGGCCAGGTGAAGTACGTAAGACTTCCCGGCAGTGCCGGACAGTTCGCCGTATTCCACAACCACGCGCCCCTGATTTCGTCCCTCGACGCAGGAGAAGTCGTTTACCGGAGTGGAAAAGACAAGATCTGCTTGAACATTTCAGGTGGTTTTGTAGAAGTGAATGACAACACAGTCTCCGTCTGCGTAACGGAAGCGACGGCCTGACCCCTTTCAGGTCCGGCTGCATAAAAAGATAAGTTTAAGGAATGAAGCTACTAAAATATTTATGCTGTATAGGCTTATGCCTGTTGATGTTCATGCCACGGCAGGCACAGGCTGAAGAAACCAAAGAAATAGATGTGTACGAAATCGTTTTCGGCCACATCGAAGACGCATACGAATGGCATATCACAGACATCGGAGATGCCTCCATACGCATCCCCTTGCCCGTGATTGTGAAAAGCTCTTCCGGTTGGCATATATTTTCTTCTGCCCGTCTGAGAAATCAAGCCCGATACGAAGGATTATACATCGCACCGGATGGCGAATACAAAAATAAAATCGTAGAAAAAGACGCCACGGGAGAAGAAATCCGTCCGTTCGACATCTCCATCACCAAAAACGTGCTGGCACTGTTCGTCAACAGCGCCATATTGGTGGCCATCATGCTGGGATGTGCGCGTTGGTACAAGCGTCACGAAGTGAGCGAAGGGGCACCTAAAGGCGGTGTGGGCATGATAGAGGCTCTGGTGGTCATGATAAACGATGAAGTCATCAAAGGATGTATCGGGGAAGACTACCGGAGATACGCTCCCTACTTGCTGACCGCGTTCTTTTTCGTTCTGGTTAACAACCTGATGGGTATTCTTCCAATCTTTCCGGGAGGAGCTAACGTCACGGGAAACATTGCCATTACATTGGTATTGGCATTGTGCACCTTTCTCTTCACCAACATCTGCGGAACAAAAGCCTATTGGAAGGATATCTTTTGGCCGAAAGTCCCCTTATGGTTGAAAGTTCCCGTGCCTCTCATGCCTATGATTGAGCTATTCGGGATTTTCACCAAACCATTTGCTTTGATGATCCGTCTGTTTGCCAACATCATGGCCGGGCACGCAGCCATCCTTAGTTTGGTAGCCATTATCTTCATTACGGTGAAGGCAGGTCCGGTCATCAACGGTTCCATGACGGTCATATCCGTACTTTTCGGTATCTTCATGGACATGCTGGAACTTCTTGTAGCCTTCATCCAGGCGTATGTATTCACCATGTTGTCGGCCGTGTTCATCGGACTGTCACGCATAAAAGAAGAGAATTAAAGGAAAACTATTAGAAAATTAAGTATAACCCTTAAAAACAGAAACATTATGTTATTATCCATTTTATTACAAGCTATCGGAGGTATAGGTCTTACCAAGTTGGGTGCAGCGATTGGCGCTGGTATTGCCGTTTTGGGTGCAGGTATAGGTATCGGACGCATCGGCGGGTCGGCCATGGACGCCATTGCACGACAACCGTCGGAATCCAACAACGTGCGTATGAATATGATCATCGCGGCAGCTTTGATAGAAGGTGTAGCCCTCATCGCCATTGTCGTTTGTCTTTTGACATTGTTCCTCTAAACCGTTGTTGCTTATGGGACTGCTAACCCCAGATCCGGGCACACTGTTCTGGATGGTGATTATATTCGGAATCGTATTCTTCATCTTGGCTAAATACGCATTTCCTGTCATCACCGGAATGGTGGACAAACGGAAACAATACATAGACAGTTCGCTGGAGGCTGCCCGCCAGGCCAACGAGCAGTTGCAGCAGGTAAAAGCCGAAAGCGAAGCACTGCTGGCACGGGCACACGAAGAGCAGACCGCCATACTGAAAGAAGCTTCCGCCACGCGCGACCGCATCATCGCCGAAGCACGCGAACGGGCTCGCACCGAAGCGCGGAAAGCTTTGGATGAAACCCGCCACCAGATAGCTGCGGAAAAAGAAAGCGCCATCAACGACATACGTCGGCAAGTAGCGATACTGTCTGTAGATGTGGCTGAAAAGGTATTGCGTAAAAAACTGTCTGATGATAAGGAACAGCTTGAATTAGTGAACAGACTGTTGGACGAAGTTAAATCAAACAACGACATTGAATAATGGATATAGGAATTATTGCAAGACGTTATGCCCGTGCATTGTTGCTCTTCGCATGCGAGAACGGACACGAAACCTTGGTGTACGAACAGGCCCAACAACTCCTGTTCCAATACAACCAGCTTCCGGAGTTCCGCCATACGATAGAGAATCCGATGGTGAGCCGTACAGAGAAAATAAAGCTCTTGCACAATGCTACCGCCGGAGCAGACACATGCGAAGAGCTGACCAAATTCTTCTATCTGCTACTTGAAAAAAGGCGCGAAAAGCTATTGGCTTTCATCCTGCATTCTTTCTTATTCTTATATCGGAAAAAGAAAAAAATACGTCAGGGGAAACTTGTCACGGCAATGCCGCTACCGGAGGAAACCCTCAACGAGCTGAAAGCGCTCATCCTGAAACGCTATCGGGGACGCACGGTGGAATTCAACACCAAAGTAGACCCCGACATCATCGGTGGCGGCATTCTGGAAATCGGCTATTGGCGAATCGACGCCAGCATAGCCGGACAGTTGAAACGCGTGAAGAAACAGTTCATCGAGAAAAACAGAAGAATCGTATAATGAAAAGGAAACAAGAATATGCCAGATAAGATAAGACCCAGCGAGGTTTCGGAGGTATTGCTCCAACAGCTCAAAGGAATCAACACGTCCATCCAGTTCGACGAGGTGGGCGCGGTGTTGCAGGTAAGCGACGGCGTGGCACGTATTTATGGATTGCTCCATGCCGAGGCCAATGAATTATTGGAATTTGAAAACGGCGTGATGGGAGTGGTGATGAACCTGGAGGAAGACAACGTGGGCGCCGTCCTCTTAGGAGCCACCGACCTCATCAAAGAGGGCATGATTGTGAAACGTACGGGACGCATCGCCTCCATACGGGTCAGCGAGAACATGCTGGGGCGCGTCATCGACCCGTTGGGCGTTCCTTTGGACGGAAGAGGCACCGTAGGAGGGGAACTTTTCGAAATGCCGCTGGAACGCAAAGCTCCCGGAGTCATTTACCGCCAACCGGTATCTGAACCTCTGCAGACAGGCATCAAGGCCATCGATGCCATGATTCCTATCGGACGGGGACAACGCGAATTGATCATCGGCGACCGCCAAACGGGGAAGACCGCGATAGCCATCGACACCATCATCAACCAACGTTCCGCATACGAGGCGGGCAAACCGGTGTACTGCATCTATGTGGCCATCGGACAGAAAGGCTCCACCGTGGCCAACATCGTCAACACGCTGCGTGAAAAAGGTGCCATGGACTACACGGTGGTCGTAGCCGCTACGGCTGCCGACCCGGCCGCATTGCAATACTTCGCACCGTTTGCCGGGGCAGCCATCGGAGAATATTTCCGCGACACCGGCCGCCATGCCTTAGTCGTATTCGACGACCTTTCCAAACAGGCCGTAGCCTACCGCGAGGTTTCGCTCATCCTGCGCCGTCCGTCGGGGCGCGAAGCTTACCCCGGCGACATCTTCTATCTGCACTCCCGACTGTTGGAACGTGCTGCCAAAATCATCAACCAGCAGGAAGTAGCCGAGCAGATGAACGACCTGCCGGAAAGCCTGAAAGGAAAAGTGAAATGCGGAGGTTCGCTCACGGCACTCCCTATCATCGAGACACAGGCAGGCGACGTGTCCGCCTACATCCCTACGAATGTGATTTCCATCACCGACGGACAGATATTCCTCGAAACGGACTTGTTCAACCAAGGCTTCCGTCCGGCCATCAATGTAGGTATCTCCGTATCCCGTGTGGGCGGCAGCGCGCAAATCAAGAGCATGAAGAAAGTGGCCGGTACACTTAAAATCGACCAGGCACAATACCGTGAACTGGAAGCTTTCTCCAAGTTCAGCAGCGACATGGATTCCGTGACCGTCATGACCATCGATCGCGGACGAAAGAACAACCAACTGTTGATACAACCCCAATACTCCCCTATGCCGGTAGGCGAACAAGTCGCGATCCTCTATTGCGGTACGCACGGACTGATGCGCGACATACGTATCGACCAGGTCATTGCCTTCCAACACGAATTTCTGGAAAGCCTGCGCGCATCGCACCGTCAGGATGTGCTGGAGGTTTTAGAAGGCGGAGTCATCAACGAACAAGTGACCAAAGTCATCGAAGATGTGGCTCAGTCCACTCTTCTGTTATTTAAAAACTGATAGACCATGGCATCATTAAAAGAAGTTAAGGGCAGAATACTCTCGGCCAATAATACGCTGAAGATTACGTCGGCCATGAAAATGGTGGCTTCCGCCAAGCTGCACAAGGCGCAAGAAGTCATCGAAGGCATGTTGCCCTACGAACGGCAGATGTCGGCCATCATGACCCACTTCTTGCAAACCGGCGGTAAAACGGAATCGCCCTTTGCCACGCAACGGGAGGCAAAGCGCATTGCACTGGTCATATTCTCGTCCAACAGCAGTTTGTGCGGCGGATTCAACTCCAACGTCATACGCTCCTACCATCAGTGGCTGGACGAACACGCACAAATGGCAAAGGAAAATCTTATCATCTATCCCGTAGGAAGAAAGATTGCAGACGCTGTGAAAAAATCGGGCTTTACCCCGGCCGGAGATTATACGCACATGGCCGATAAGCCCAACTATACGGAATGTGAGAGTTTGGCAGCAGAACTATGCGAACGTTTTTTGTCGGGCGACATAGACCGGGTAGAGCTTATTTATCATCACTTTAAATCCGCCGGTTCACAGGAACTCGTCAACACGGTATATTTACCGATAGATTTGTCTGCCATGACCGAGGTTCCGACCGACAACCGGCAGCCAGACTATCTGATAGAACCTTCGGAAGAAATTCTATTGGCCAAACTGATTCCGGAGGTGTTGAAGCTGAAAGTCTATACCACTCTTTTAGACTCCAACGCATCCGAACATGCCACACGAAGCATGGCCATGCAGATAGCCACGGACAATGCCAACAACTTGATACAGGACCTCACCGTCGTGTACAACAAAGGACGTCAGCAGGCCATTACCAACGAACTGTTGGACATCATGGGCGGCACCATGGCTTGATGCGCCGCGCTCCGCGACTTCTGAAAAAAGACCGGGCATACCAAGAGAATTTCCTCTGTATGCCCGGTCATTTTTTCCAGACTCCGCTATCGCCCTCACCTGTGTTTCCTACCCTTGTATTCCAGACCTAAAAAACACGTTCGGAAGGCTCTTTACAACAGTCTGATAATGAACGTCGTAAAATTCTGCGCCAAACGATTTTTCATTCTCAGCCGAATGATTTTTCAATCTCCTGAGATTGATTTTCCATTCTGCGGCAAACGGTTTTCCGACCTCCTGCCTGCTTTTCAGCGGCGCGGCGCAGAATGCGGTTTTTGTCCCTGAAAACGCGGACGACTTCCCATGTCCGGACGTTCATAAAGCTGTTGCACCTGTCTCATCGTCAACACTTTCTTAAACTTGTCATAGTAGCTCTTCTGCACGTCCAACCGTTTCTCCTGAGCCGAAAAACGAGCCTTTATGTTCTCGTCTATATCTTTATCCGATTGTGCCGCCTGACCTCCTTTTTCCTTTTTGGGCACGCGGCATTCCGCCAACTTTTGCATGTATTCCTCGTAAAGGGGAATAAATTTTGCCGATGTTTCGTCGTCCAACATCAGTTTCCCGGCCATCCGCTTGGCCATCTGTTCGGGATTCGTCCGCATGCGCGGCGTGTTTCCGCCCTCTTGGGCTGACAATGTGCTTCCAGCCAACAAAGCAAAACATACGGCCATCATCAATTTTCTCATAGTTGTTTCCTTTTTAATTAAACCATTCTTTTTTGTTTCACAAAAGTATGACCCATTTCCAAGTATAAGGTTTACTCGCAAAATCTCTACTCTGCCGAATATAACAAGCTTTAACAAGCCGTACGGACCGTCACATACTCAAAGGGCCGGCTCCGTTTCCTTACGAAGCCGACCCCTGCCACCGTATCTTTCCAGCGTGCAAACCGTATTATTTCATCACAAATGTATTATAAGAATGCGCTGCCAGTTCAGCAGACAGGCTCTTCTCTCCTATCTTGACCACCAACGGAGAAGCCTCGTCCTTGAAATTTCCGGCCACGACCACATACTTTCCTTCAGGCGTGCGGCTGACCAATACCGGCATCCTGTCGTCCCCTTGGGCTTTGTAAGCCACCACCTGACTGCCTTTCGTGATGAAATGGCTGTAATGCTTCACGGCAAAATACTCCGGAGTATAGGTAAACGTGCGTGCCTTGGAATCCACCCGGATAAGAGCATTCTGTTTCCATCCCCACGGACTCTCGCCATTGTCGGCCAAGATGAAATTCCAGAAAGTGTACTCGTTGCATCCGTTGCCCAAATAATGGTTCATCAGTTCAAAAGTATGTTCGCCTGCCCCCCAGTCGAAACTACCCCACCCGCATTCGCTTTCCGAACACATATAGTTCCACTCAGGATGTTCCTTGCGCAGTACGGGGAGCGACTCGCGGCCTTCCCATTGGAATGCCATGCCGCTTACGTATTCCTGCAACTTCGTGTCGGAAGCAATCTTCTGCACGTAGTCCACACGGTTGGTGTTGAACGTCCCGAGATAAAGCTTCACCTCCGGATGTTTTTGTCTGAGCGTGGGACCCAGATAGTCACGATTGAACCGCACCGTTCCCTCGGCCGTCCATGCACAACCGGGGTAAGGCGTGTAGCTGTATGCCTCATTCTGATATATCACCATATCTATATTCACCCCCTGTTCCTTGTAAGCGTCGATAAACTTACAGAAATAATTGGCATACGCCTGTAAGTAACGCGGATCCTGTATAAAGTAGTCCGTGGTAGCCAACTGGCGCGGGAATTTATCCCCTCTCCTACCGACCAGTTTCATTTCATCAGGATCCACCTTGTCGTTCACATTACCGTAAAGGATGTAATTCATCTTTTCGGGCATGTGGTTGAACTTGCTGCTCAACACAGGATAATCCCCCGTGATTTTCATCCAACTGGGCGGACACCACGGAGATGTCCAGAACGTCAACCCGGGATTATACTTCTGCGCCGCGCGTATGAAGGGGATGATGGACTGTTTGTCGCGGTCTATATTGAAATAACGCAGTTCCAGATCTCCGGCCACCTCGTCGCAACTATACCAAGAACGGGCATAGTCGTTGGCGTTCATGGAAATACGCCCACGGGAAATACGCAAATCCCCCTCCGGAGAAAATACGTTTTTCAGTATCTCGTCCTGTTCGTCACGGGTCAACATGCCCAATGCGTCCCAATCCAATTCATTAAACGTGGCACCCCACGCCTTGAATTCCACAATCGGTGCCACATGCTCTTCCACCGTCACATGGGCATCCGCAGCCTTCTTGGACATCTTCACCGTAGACGTTTTCCACGTATTTCCTTCCGTACTGGCATACCACGTGAATGATTGTGCCAAACTCCCGGCAGACCAAGCCGCCACACAACTGCATGCGAAAAGCAATTTGATTCTTTGTTTCATAATACTTCAAAAATTGGTTAATGAATATCAAGTGCAAATCTAACACTTTTTCCGAAACAGATATCTGATATAAATCAGAAAAAGCGGGCTCACACCCGCTTTCTTCTTAAAAAAAATTAATCCATACTTCAACTTTTATGCGTCATAATCTCCAAAACCTTACGGTCGGTCTCGTTCATGGCTTCGGCCCCAATACTTGTCAGGTTATGTATGCTCTTATCCACATCATCGTCGATGATGCCCTCCACGCTGCTCACACATTTCTGCTGCATGGCCAGCATGGCTGACAATACGGCTGTGGAAACCCCGCTCGTCAATTTCAATGCGCAACTCGGTTTGGCTCCGTCACAAATCATCCCCGTGAGGTTCGCTATCATATTCTTCACGGCGTATGAGACTTGCTCGTACTTTCCTCCCATCAGATAGGTGATGCCACAGCTCGATCCCGTAGAAGCCACCACACATCCGCACAAGGCCGACAGGACACCCAGACTTTGCTTGATATAAATGGCCGTCAGATGGCTCAGCATAAGCGCGCGAACAAGTTCTTCGTCCGTATTGTGATTCTCTTCGGCAAAAACCACGACCGGCATCGTAGCACAAATCCCTTGGTTGCCGCTTCCGGAATTGCTCATCACCGGAATCATAGCCCCGGCCATACGGGCGTCGCACGCACATGAGGTGCTCGACAGAATATGAGAGAATATCGTATCCCCCATAATACCGCGCCCCAAAGGACGGCTCAGCGTCTTGCCCAACTCATGTCCGTAGCACCCTTTCAAAGCTTGCCGGGAGGCCGATTCGTTCAAGCGGCGTGCTTCCCGAATAAATTCGATTTCTTCCAACGGTGCTTCTACGGAAAAATCGTACACCTTGCGCAAGTTGAGTTCGCATTCATCCTCTCCGGCTTCCTCTCCTTGTGGCATACGGTTGTCCAACAGCACTTTCCCGTCTTTCTCCACATAGACGAAATGCGTGTGCTGACCGGCAATGACAGCCGTAGCCCTCTGGCCGGACTCACTCTCCACTATGGCTTCGACATACAGCTTTTCCGAAATGCCTTCTTTCAATGATATTTTGACACGCCGCTCCGCTATGTATTGTTTGCCCTGCTCTACGTCTGTCGGTGTCACGTCTTTCAGCACCTCCAGCCCGTATGCAGACTTACCTGCCACTACGCCCAAAGCTATAGCTATGGGAAGTCCCACCATACCCGTACCGGGAATTCCCACGCCCATGGCATTTTTCAATATATTCGCACTGAGAAAGACACTGACTGCGACCGGTCTTTCTCCAAGCACCTCTGCCGCACGGGCCACACAAAGAGACACGCATATAGGTTCTGTGCATCCTATTGCCGGCACCACCTGTTGCTTCACCAACCGGATGATGCGTTCCCGCTCCGTTTTTTCAATTTTCATGTTTTATTCTTTTCCGGCCCAAAGGTCATTCGTCCGCCAGTTCTTCCTCCACATCCTTAATGTCCGCCTCGGGAGTATAGCTTCCGTAAAAAGTATCATCTCCGGCCGTATCGCCCTCTTCTTCCGACTCCGAATCAGTTTCAGTGTCTTCGTCTACAATACGACGATTGCCGTCTTCGTCATATTCCGGTTCGGGCACAAAACGCAATTTCTCTACCGGTTCGCGTTTCTTGGCAAAAATAGCCTCTACCCAAGTTCCTTTCGCAATCTCCAAGGCTTCATAACCATCGGCGACTTTACGTTCCAGCGTACCGCCTGCAGCATGGATGCGTGAAGCAGGCAGAGTTGTCGTACTAATGTCGAAAGCCGACTCTATAATGTCTTTTATCGTCAAAGATATGGAATCCCAACCACCGCCGAAATTACCTTCTATCAACTTCAGCAGGTCGGACGCCGTAATATGTTTAATGTTCTCATACGAGAGGTCCGTAATCCGGCGAATCTCTTTCTTACGTATGGCCACGGCACCTTTTCGTTTGTCTACACAAGGAAGGATGACATAATTGCCGTCGCTATACCTCATGACTTCCCGGTCGTCTTTCGGGTCGAAATGATATACGTCAAAGGCCAGCCGGATGACGTTCAGCACTTTTTCCTCAGATGAAGAAAAACCTTCTTCCTTAATATCCTTTTGCCACAATTCCAAAAGCTCTTGGGCTTCCGTTCCCCATACATTACTGGCGTTCAAATCGAGAACCGATTCCAAATAGTAATTCTTCTTCTGCATATTCTTTCCTCTTTAATTTTTTGGCAAAAGTAATAAAATAAATACGTTCTACCACAAGTATTTTTGAGAAAACGAGCATAATGTCCATAAAAAAAGTTACCTTTGACCGTATTAATCTAATATCAATATAAGAAGACTTATGAAGAGACCATTACTTACAGTTACGATGCTCTTTGCGTCGTCGGCATGCCTCTGGGCCGACCCGGTGGACATGGCAAAGGCCAAAGAAGTGGCCATGGCCTATATGCAAAGAGGCCAAGTCCCGGAACCCGTGGAAACCCCTATCGCCAAACGCAAGGATACTGACGGACATGCCCCTCTTTACATTTTCAATCGTGGAAACGACCAAGGCTTCGTCATCATATCCGGAGACGACTGCATGCCCTACGTACTGGGATATACCGAAAAGGGGGACTTCGACCCGCAAACTCTCCCGCCTGCCATGCTCGACTGGTTGGAAGGATACAGCCGAATGATACAAGCAGCACAAGCCCAGGGTTTAGGTCCGAGAGTACAAACACGGGCCAACGACAAGGAAAACATCGCCCCATTGGTCAGTGCACACTGGTCGCAAGGGGCTCCTTACAATAACTTATGCCCGTATATGTCAAACGGGTCGGGCCGCGCGCTGACCGGATGTGTGGCCACGGCTGCCGCACAAGTCATCTACTATTGGAGAAAAGAGCTGCCCGACCGTTCGCAGTATGATACGCCGACTTACGGTTACGGCGACGCTCCCGTCACCGAATCATTCCCGAAAGGGACTCCCTTGCGATGGGAACTGATGCAGGACAACTACGGAGGCTCCACACCCGAGGACATGAACACGGCCGTGGCCACGCTGATGGCCATCACGGGAACCTCCACCTGGCTCACCTACGGTTCGTCCACATCGGGACAAATCCATGATTTGGTCAATACCTTCTCCGGACAATTCCTCATGGACAGCCGATGCACATACAAATCCGGCATCAGCCAGTCGGAATGGGAAAACATGATTTATGACGATTTGTCCAAAGGTTGGCCCATCGTGTACAGCGGCGTGCATCCCACATCAGGCGGGCATGCCGTAGTGGTAGACGGATACCGCGCCTCAGACAACCTTTTCCATTTCAATTTCGGTTGGGGCGGTGGCGGTGACGGCTACTTCACCGTGGACGACCAGACGGGCATGAACGGGTTCAATTCTTGGCAAGGCATGACCCACGCCATACATCCGCGTACCTATTCTTTGGAAGGTGAAATCCGGACAGGCAAGATGTACACCCGCATGAAAAACGCCATCGAGGTGGAAATCACCAACCATGGCACCACGGACTACAAGGGAATATACCTTGCCATCGAGCGAAAAGAAGAGGAACCGACAGACGTAAGCGACGCACTTCTGAGAGACGTGAACACGGTCGTCCCGAGCGGAGAAACGGCAACCGTGGAATTGACTTACCGGCCTAGTATCGCCGGGCCGTATTACATGTACCTCATGGACAGCAATGCCCGTATCCTGGCACGCCTGACGACCGAAGCTTCCGTACAGGAACCCTTCTTGTCGCTGAACGGCCTCCGGCTCGATGCCGCTCAGGAAAGCGAGAAAACATCCATCGTGATCGGCGGACAAGAAAGCACCCTATTATATAATAAGGTGTACAGCGACGCAGCCTGCGTCCTGGCTTCCATAACGAACGCCCAAGAAGCTACCGCCACCACGCCGACCTTGCAATGCGACCTGTACCAATACGATGCCGGACAATCGGCCTTTGTCAAACGCGAGGAATCGTCGGACAGGGAGACCGTCTTTGCTGAAGGCGCGACACAAGACGTGACGTTCAACTTCGACGACATGGAAAAAGACGTGTTATACGCCGTCGCACTGCACCGCGACTACAAGACCGGAGGAGAAGAGCGGACGATGGAGGCTGCACCGGAAGACACCATGGTCTATTTCAAGATAGCCGGTTGCGACCTCACCATGGCCGAAACGGACAACCGGGGAACCGTCTTCTTCGGCCATTGGAACAGGGACAAGTTTTTGGAACTGGCGGCCACAACCCCGGCCTTGCACTACGACCTGACACGCGTGACTGGCATAGACAGCCTGCCGCAGGTAGCGAACCCGAACATACTGTTTTATCTTGATGCCGCCTCGGACGTCACCGGACGCAACATCATCAAGGATGGGGTATGCGAGGAACTCTACCTGACCCTGGGTTACGACTACTACGCACAGCAACCTTTCACCGCCCGCCGCGCCGTCTTCGACCCGCAGTCCTCGTCGACGAAATGGCAATACATCGCCCTGCCTTTCGACTGCGAAGTACCCGAAGGCAGCCGCGCACGGCGAATCAAGAAACTGAGCAACATCCTTATCTCGGAATCGGACGAAGTAAACACAACGTTAAAGGCTTGCACGCCTTACCTCTACCGGACTACCCGGCCGGGCGAAGACCGGATTACGGCCACCGACGTGACCGTCGATGACGGTCACGGAACGGCTACGTCCGACACCCTGTCCTACAGTTTCAGCAATGGAGTGGCCCGGAAAGGACTCCGCATGCTGAACAAGGCCGACATACAGACCTTCGTAGAGGACGAGGGCGCCACCATCGCCGCTTTCAGCGGTTACCTTACGTACGACAAGGACGTAAGCATCAACATCTACGCATACGAAAAGAAAGACAAGGAAAGCGAGGAGCTCGGCGAACTGTTGGGACAAGCCTACCTCTTAGCTGAAAATCCGGAAGGACAACTGTCACAGGAAGCCCTCAACACGTTCCTCGGCCAACTCCACACCGCAGCCGTATGCTATACCCGCCATCCGGAAGCGGAGGAGATAGCCGAAGCCGCCGCCCTTCTGGAGGAGAATATCAAAGCCTGCCGACAGAACCTCATCCCCACAGATGCGCCCATCGACCTCACGGATGTCTACCTGACCAATGCTTCGTTTGAAAGCCGACGCACCACAGGCTGGGACATCACGCGCGAGACAGGGCAGAGTTCAAAGGTGGCGGACGTTTCCTCTTTAGACAACTACATGGTGGATGCCGATGGCAGTTACGTGTTCTACTCTTATTCCAGTAGCGGGGCAGGCAGCGTCACGCTGAGCCAGAAAGCCACGGGCCTGAAAAACGGATTCTACCGCGTGAAGGCATGGATAGCCACTGACGAAGGACAGAGCGTCACGCTCTTTGCCAACGAGGCCATGGCCACGATGACCGACGACGGTTTCGGCGGACGTTACCTGCGGGAAACCGTCATAGACAGCATCCACGTGACGGACGGCATGCTCACCCTCGGCATCAAAGGTAACGACGGATGGTATAAGGCCGACAACTTCAGGTTGTATTATCTGGGCGACGGCACCACCTCCGTCACTCCCGTACATAAGGGCACAGCTACCGTCAAAGCATACGGCGGAGAGGGTTGCATCAGTTTGCAAGGTCCGGAAGGACAAGTGCTGACCGTTTCCATCTACGGAACGGACGGACGCATGGTACGACAAGTGACCGTCGACGGACACGAACAAGTGCGCGGCCTCTCCAAAGGGCTGTATATCGTAGACCGGCAAAAAGTCATCGTCCGGTAACACGGACAATCGACCACATCGCCTACATTACCCCACTTCCACCTACAAGGTATGGAAGTGGGGTTTTATTTCATATTTTTATCACCCATAATCAAACGGTACCCAAGAGCAAAATCGGCGATAAATTATCGTATTTTACGTCTTAAAAAGGAGAATTCATAGAAAATATTGATGGAAATACCCAAAAAACACACCAAACCTTATAATTATATTATATTTATTTGTAACTTTGTTTTGAGTTCATTTACTTATCATTCATTAAAAAAATGGACAGTATAAAAGCAATTATCAAATTAGATGACTGAAAAAGCAAGAAAACAGAAGTGGAATACAGGGTGTATTCCACTTCTTATATTATACATAATCCATGGAGTATTCGTCACGGCCTACATGGGGGAATATTATCCCGAGGTGGAGTTCGCCTTTTGGGTCGCCGAAGTCTTCCTCGTCATGCACGCCTACGCTTTGTGCAGACTACCCCATAAGGTAGAATGGAATGACTTCTGGGGCATCAATTATCTTTGCACATACATCCCCACACTTCCAAACTCCCCAAAACGGTCTGCCCTTTACATCAGGATTTTCATCCGGATTTTCTCTGCCAGCTTGGTAATTATTCCACCCACCGCTATCGTATCAGCCCGACTACACCTCCCTTTGCATACGGCTTTCTACGCCTTATTATATGGCCAAGCAGCCGTAGGCACTGCGTGTTTACTCATCTTGCTGAAAAAGAAGTGGACGCAGCACCGGTGACGGCCACCTTTATGACGCCATCCAGCCTGTTCTCAAAAATCCGGTAGGCTTCTTCAATACGTTCCAACGGGAAACGGTGGGTGACAAGCGGCGTGGTGTCAATCCGGCCCGCCTCTATCAGGGAAAGGATTTCGGCACAATCGCAACCGTCCACCCCTCCGGTCTTGAACGTTAGGTTCTTCCCGTACATGTCCGGCAACGGCAACAACTGGGGCTTGTCATAAAGCGCCACAATCGTCACGATGGCATTGGGACGGGCACACTCCCAGGCCAGTCGGAAACTGTCCTGACTACCGGCCACTTCCAACACCACGTCCGCCCCTCCATGGGCACTATGGCGCAACACAAAGTCTTTACAGCTTTCGGGAGTCGTCACCTCCACCCCGGGATAGTGTTCGCGCACGAAACGCAACCGCTCCTCCGACCGTTCGCAAACGATGACGCGATGCGGATTTTTCAGCATGACACACTGCAAAGTGCATATCCCCGTGGGGCCTGCGCCGATAATCAACACCGTGTCCTCTTCCTTGATTTCCGAGATACGCGCCGCCCAAAAGCCTGTGGCCAAGATGTCGCCCACGAACAAAGCCTGCTCGTCGGTCACCGACGGGGGAATCACATTCAAGCCCTGGTCCGCATACGGAACCCTGACAAATTCGGCTTGTCCTCCGTCGATGCGGCAACCCAAAGCCCATCCGCCATGAGGGTCGGTGCAGTTGTTCACGTATCCGTGTCGGCAAAAGAAGCATTCCCCACAAAATGTCTCCACGTTCACGGTCACCCTGTCGCCCGGCTTGACCGAAGTGACTTCATGGCCTACTTCTTCCACCACCCCGACCATTTCATGCCCTACCGTGATTCCCGGTACGGCACGCGGCACACTCCCGTGTTTGATGTGTAAATCACTGGTACAGATGCTTCCCAACGTCACCCGTACGATAGCATCCCGCCCGGCCTGCAACTCCGGACGCGGCTTTTCCCTTAATTCGAATCTCCCTTGTTCTACGAACGTATATGCAAGCATAATCGTCTCCTTTCTTTTGAACGGTTCTTTCCGTACGCAAAGATAGCGAAAGGCGAGTGCAGTTCCAAGCCAAAAGCTTGCTTTTGAGCGAGGAACTGCCGAGCCGCATCCTATCTTCGTGAAACAAAGAAAACGAAAGGCGAGAGCAGTTCCAAGCCTAAAGCTTGCTTTTGAGCAAGGAACTGCCAAGCCGCATCCTGTCTTCGTGAAACAAAGACAGCGGCCCTCCATCCCGCTACTCCGCTGCACCGCCCGCCCCTTCTCCCCTTCACACTCCGCAGGCGTAGACTGACAAAATGGCAGTTTTTCGCCCCACTCTCAGAGAGAAAAAAGACGGAAACAGCCTCATCTGGAAAATTCTTTTTAAGAAACATACATATTTGTGCGGCATATCCCAATAAGAATTATGGAATATTCACAATCAATTGCAAGAGATTGATTTCTCATTCGGCTGAAAGCGATTAATTTTTCTCCGCATAACTTTCCGTCATCGTCCTCATCCCGCCCCAAAAACAAGAAGAAAAGGGCAAAACATCCTACGGGGAAAAGGGATTTTTTCTCTATTCCGACGTTATTCCCCGACAAAAAGCTACTGTCATTTTGTATGGCTTCCCCCTCGCCTATGCCGGATGCTCGGATACGGAAGGTAAGTAAAAGACAAACGGAAATTACATTCAAGCATGAATCGGCTTCTTATCCGTTACATATTGTCCCGGGCAAAAGGCACGAGAATCCATTATTTTCGCACACGCCTGCACCCGTTCCCGAAAAACCAAACCTAAGCTCATTATAACTGACATTTTGGCAGACTCAAAATGAAGTTCAATGAAAAAACGAATCACAAAAAGGGATACCGCGACCGGCATCCCTTTATCTTTAAAACAAAATCCCCGTACGTAAGGAGAACGTTCCTATACAAACGCGGGGCACATCTCCCCCTCTGGGTTCTATTCCTCTTCCAACGTCATGCCCAAATAAGAACAAGAGAAGTTCTTTCCTTTTACGGAAGGAAACTGGCTGCGCGCATCCACATCTTGCCGTGAACGCAAATGCTCTACTATGCGATTGTAACATTCCTGCGCGTTACGAGCCTTGCAACGAGCCTTGAACCGCGTATCCTTATACTGGAACTTCGTGGTGCCGGGAATGGGAACCACACGTTTGAAAAGGATTTCCCCTTCATACCATCCCGGACGGTCGTTGATGGAAAAACGGGCCGTGGGTTCCTTCTCCGAACTTTCGGCCAAAGACTGCGTCCTGCCTCCGTTCACTTTAAATTCGGCCAAAGTCGTAGCCGTTGTCTTAATCACAATAAAATACACACGAGGACGTACCTTATAACGCTTGGGATAAGGCATCGGACTATCCATGTATTGGCGCAAATCTTTCACGAAAGCCTCATCCAACGTAATACCCGGCAGAGAAGACAGGAAATCGAAAGCCTCTTCCGCCGAACTCACCACGCACTCCTCGTCAAAATAGCGAATGTATAAATTCATCAATTCATTAAATAAATAAAACCATAAAATCCGAACAATTATACACCAAGGATATAATTAGTCGGAGACCGGTGCAAAATTATATAAAATCTCCCGTCCGGACAAATTTTGTCTGGTTTAATCCGCCCCGGCGATAACAAAATAAGTAACTTTGCACAACCATTCATGATAATTTGAACATGCCTATCATCAGATTCATTAAAAACTGGACTCTCCCCATCGCCATGCTCGCGGGAGCATTGTCTTACTTCATTTACACCGGGATTCCTGCCCTGGAACCTACGAAGCCTTACGTAGCCCGGTTTATCGACATCCTGCAACCGGCATTGATTTTTGCCATGCTTTTCATCACATTCTGTAAAGTGAATCCCAGAGAACTCCGTCCTTGCCGTTGGCATGGATGGCTGCTCTTGATTCAGGCCGGCTGTTTTGCCCTCCTTGCCGGACTTTTGAAATGTTTTCCCCATCTGCCGGGCCAGGTTTTGGCAGAAGCCGCCATGCTGTGCATGATTTGCCCGACAGCTACGGCGGCGGCAGTGGTCACCGGAAAATTGGGAGGCAGTGCGGCCAATCTGACCACCTATACCATTTTAATCAATCTGGTCACGGCACTGATAGTCCCCGTATTCGTCCCCTTGATTCACCCCCACCCCGATTTGACATTCGGTGTCTCCTTTTCCTTGATATTAAGCAAAGTCTTCCCTCTCCTGTTCTGCCCGTTCCTGGCCGCTTTGTTCGTTCGCTACTGCCTTCCGGGCGTACACAAACTGGTCGTCCGCTGCAAAGACCTGGCATTCTATTTGTGGGCCGTGGCACTGGCCATTGCCATCGGGGTTACCGTGAAGAGTATTGTCCACAGCGAAGTATCGGTGCTTTACCAATTGGGCATAGCCGGCATATCGCTTGTTTGCTGCGTCGTACAATTTTGGGCGGGGAAACGCATCGGAACCTGTTACAATGATTCCATCAGCGCAGGTCAGGCCTTGGGACAAAAGAACACGGTATTTGCCATTTGGATGGGGTATACGTTCATGACTCCGGTCACATCGGTAGCCGGAGGCTTCTACAGCATTTGGCACAATATCTACAACTCTTACCAACTCTACCGTAAACGAAACGAAGAAAACAAATGAAACTGGAATGTATAAAAACAAGAAAAGCCACCCTCACGGGCAGCTTTGCCTGAGCGGAAAACGAGACTCGAACTCGCGACCCCGACCTTGGCAAGGTCGTGCTCTACCAACTGAGCTATTTCCGCAAAAGATGCTTGTTCCATTAAGTTCATTAGCTTTTGCATTCCCCTGAATGCGGTTGCAAAGGTACAATTATTTTTTTAAAGCGCAAGCATCTGTATGGAAAAAAATCAATCGTTATTTCATTTTTTCTGTTTTCAACACATCCTGTCCCGATAGTCGGTGTAACTGAAACGCCGGTAATATTCCAAAGTCCCGTCGCTATGCAGCATCGCGATGTCCGGATGGCGGATGCCGTTGAACATATTGGTTTTTACCGTAGTATAATGTATCATATCTTCAAAGATAATCCGGTCGCCCGGCGCGAGCGGATGGCCAAAGCGCCATGCGCCCATGTAGTCACCGCTCAAACAACTGTTCCCGCCCAAACGATAGACATTTTCTTCCGGAGCCGCACGTTTCACCGCATCGGGTTCCACCGTCTCGGCGTTACGTACCGCCGGTTGATACGGCATTTCCAAACAATCCGGCATGTGGCAAGTGAAGCTCACGTCGAGAATGGCCGTGCGTATCCCTTTATTTTCCACAACATCGACTACCGAAGCAACCAACGGACCGGTTTGCCAGGCAAAAGCCGAGCCAGGTTCCAAAATGACCGTAAGGTTGGGATAGCGTTCCTTCAAGCCTTTCAGGATGGCCACCAAACGCTCCACATCATAATCCTTCCGCGTCATCAAATGGCCGCCTCCCAGATTGAGCCATTTCAATCGGGACAGCCATCTCCCGAACTTCTCCTCTATATGCTGCAAAGTGTGTTCGAGTGCTTCGGAAGAACTCTCGCAGTGACAATGACAATGGAATCCTTCAATCCCGGCTGGCAGTCCGTCCGGAAGTTGCGAGGCCATCATGCCGAAACGGGAGCCGGGCGCACAAGGATTGTACAAGTCCACTTCTATCTCCGAATACTCCGGATTGATGCGCAGCCCGCAAGAGACACGCTCCTCCGGATGCAGACGGTTGTATTCCTCCACGCGCGGATAGAAACGGATATACTGGCTCATGGAATTGAACGTGACATGACTGCTGCACGAGAGTATCCGGTCGAAATCACGTTCCGTATACGCCGGAGAATAAGTATGTGCCTTGCTACCGAACTCTTCCGCCGCCAAACGGGCCTCGTAGAGGGAACTGGCCGTAGTATGGCTGATGTATTCCCTGAAAACAGGGAACGATTTCCATAAAGCGAAAGCCTTGAAGGCTAAAATGATTTCCACTCCCGCCCTTCGGGATACATCCCGAATCAGCTCCAGGTTACGCCGCAACAAATCTTCCTCTATGATATAGCACGGTGTCGGCACACCTTCGTATGTAAAACGGTCTGTCTTCATGCTGCCCACTTACCTACTTAATATATGACATGCACATTATCCAACCACAATGTGGTTCCTACAGAACCCACGTACGCGCCTCCGTAACTGGAATCGAACTGCAACACGATATGCGTGGGCGTTTCACCGGCATCGGCCCAACCCACTTCCTTGATAGGCACCATCTTCCCCTTGCTGTTACGGGTGTATTGTGTCTTGTCACCGGATATCAGTCCCATATAACTTTGGAACCCGGGCTGCTTGGTAATATCACCGTATTTAATAGGAAATTTTGCACCGTTTACCCAATCCGTATTGTGGTTGAAACGATGAATCATCGTTCCTATGCGTTGGGCGTACACATTCCCTTTTTTGTCTTCCCAGCGTTTCTGGAGCAAACATACCACATCGGGCATATCTTTTCCCTGGACTTTGGTCACGCGGCTAAACCCTGTCTGACGGATACGGTCCGGTTCGTCGGAAAGTTTCACCTTATAGTCGAAACTGATAGCCTGCGGACGTTTGGTAAAAGGTATGCCCACAGCCAATTTGCTCATCGGATTGGACGTATTGGTAATCGGTTCGGGCACGCTGCCCAGAAAAACAGAACCGGCTGCCAACACTTCTATATTCACAATTCCCATGACTTTCACTTTCTCTACATGAGTCTCCAGGCGGGCACAATAACCGTCTCCCCGCTTCTCCCGGTAAACCGAAGTATTCGTCTTGGTGATTCCGCAAACCTTGGCCATCACATTCGACGTTGCCCACGGCGAACCTCCCTGATTCGTATAAGCCTTGTTCTCGTTCCACACCGCGTCCGGACCGATTTCGTACAACTGTTTGGTATCTCCACCGATAATGCCGCTCTCCTTAATGTTGCGGACAATCCATTGATCGAAATCACCAAACTTAATCAATTCCGACTGGGCCATGCCCTGCATCACGGGCCATACAGCCAACAGCCCTGAGACATACACACTCTTAAAATTCATTTTATATCTCTGTTTTTAGTTTTTTTCAAAAAGCCTCATTGATATTAAAGGTGAAATTCGGGCTGTCTTTGGTAAAGCCCAAATCAAAACGTATATTCACCCTTTTCTTGAACTCCCAACGATAGCCGATACCATAGTTGGGAAGCGTCTCATCATAATATATATGACCGAAATTAGGAAACACATTGGCCAGCCCCACCCATACGGCTATTCCGTTGCGCCCCTTGATATGTTGGCGCAGTTCCAACTGCCCTTCCATGATATTACGGTCGCGATATCGCCCTTCATAATACCCACGCATGCGCCCCAACACCCCGACCTGGGCCATCATGGTCCAAGGCACATCTCCATAATTGAACAAGGTATGCAATTCCATGGCCAGCACGCCGCCTTTCCACACCTGATGGTAGGTGCTATAAGTCAAGTCGGTATAACTGAAAGCGTAGTCGTTTCCGAAACCGGACGGGTAGAACATCTGTTCCCAACGAAAGAAATTGCCGCGGTAGGCATTCAGTACAAAGTCCCGCGTATCGTACGTGAAATTAAATCCCGCTCCGTAATTCGCCACCGATTTGTCTTGTCCCTCCAGCAACGTCTCGTTTTCAAAACCGAAACTGTTCACCCATTCTACGTCCACGACCGGCCCCAAAAAGACCGATTCGTTCAGGCGAAACAAAAAACTGGGCTTGAACTGAAGCTTCACACGCTCATAGTCGCTCTTATTCGCATCACTGGCACCGTTTTCATAACCTATTCCCCAAAATTTTCCCGGAAAGGTATAAAACGACAACTGATAATCGAAACGGTATCTCTGATGAGGTAGAAAATTATTTCCCCGCAACCCTACAGCCAACATCCCCGACAGGGAAGCATTGGCGTACACCGAAACATTGGACTTGGGCAACAAAGGATCGGAACGATCCCATGAATACAGACCGGAGGCCGTAGCTCCCAATCCGACAGATGTAGCAGCCGAATAACTCGGCCCTATCAGCATACTGAAATCGAAGGGCCGGTCTTCGTGTTTATTGGTGTTACTCAGATAACGCCCTATCCACTTGAGCGGATTGCGCGTCTTGCGAACCGGCTCCACAACTGAAGATACAGAATCCGCGCCAGGTTTTATACTGTCTTTCACCTCAGCGAAGGCATGTCCACCTTCTCCGACAGCCCGAACAAACATGCAAGACAGCCCGTACAAAAGCACAGTACAAAAGAATCTATTCCGCATTTCTTATTCCATGAAGTTGCAAAATTACAGTTTTTTTGCCATTAAGAGCTACTGTTTTCAGTATATTGATGCTTTCTTAAAAGAATTAACACTATGATTTCTACATCCTATCAGCCTGTTTGTCACGAAAAACCGCCAGCAAACATTGTAAGGAACAAAAGATTTGCGTAATTTTGTCTTAATGAACAAACGAAATACAAATACCATGACTCAGATATACTCCTACGAAAAGATTCGGAACGACATGAGACTTCTGGAACTGCTCTCCCAAAGCGTCCCCAACATCGGTGCCGCATGCACGGAAATCATCAACCTGGAGGCCATTCTGAACCTGCCCAAAGGCACGGAACATTTCCTGGCCGACATACACGGGGAATACGAGGCCTTCCAGCATATCTTGAAAAACGCGTCGGGCAATATCAAACGTAAGGTGAACGAAATATTCGGAACCACGATGCGGGAGTCGGAAATCCGGCAACTCTGTTCCCTGATTTATTACCCCGAACAAAAGCTACAATACATCAAGAACTCCGAAACGAACCTGAACGATTTCTACAACATCACCCTTCACCAACTCGTAAGCGTATGTCAGTCGGTCTCGTCCAAATACACGCGTTCTAAGGTGCGTAAGGCGCTCCCTAAGGAATTTGCCTATATCATAGAGGAGTTGTTGCACGAGTCTCCGCAAGACTATAACAAACAAGCTTACTTCAACCGCATCATCGAGACCATCGTGTCCACCGGACGGGCTGATGAATTCATCTGCGCTATCTGCAACCTGATACAACGCCTGAGCATCGACCAGTTGCACATCCTCGGTGACATCTTCGACCGCGGCCCCGGAGCGCACATCATCATGGACACACTGTGCAATTACCACAACTTCGACATACAGTGGGGCAACCACGACGCGCTTTGGATGGGGGCGGCAGCCGGCAACGACTGTTGCATTGCCAACGTGCTGCGCCTGACGCTCCGTTACGGTAACCTCGCCACACTGGAAGACGGCTACGGCATCAACCTGGTGCCGCTTGCCACGTTCGCCATGGAAACATACGCCGACGACCCCTGTCATTATTTCGGGCCGCAACTGGACAAAGACGACACGAGGCATAACCAGAAAGCCCGACGCCTCATCGCACAGATGCACAAGGCCATCAGCATTATCCAGTTCAAGCTCGAAGCTGCCATGATAGACAGCCGCCCCGAATGGCACATGAAAGAGAGGAAACAACTGGAGCACATTGATTTTGAAAGAAAAGTTTTCGTGCGCGATGGGAAGGAATACGCCATGCGCGACTGTTATTTCCCCACCATCGACCCGAAATCGCCCTACAAACTCACGCCCGAAGAGCAAGAACTGGTCAACAAACTGCACCACTCTTTCAGCGTGAGCGACAAGCTGAACAAACACATACAATGCCTGTTCTCCCACGGTTGCATGTACGGGATATTCAACTCCAATTTGCTGTTCCACGCTTCCGTACCGTTAAATGCCGACGGAAGCCTGAAGGAAGTGGACATCAACGGAGAAAAAGTCAAAGGACGGGCCTTGCTGGACAAGATAGGCCTGGTCTTGCGCTCCGCTTTCAACAGCGACACCGAGCCTAAAGAAAGAAAGTTTGCCGTCGACTATTTTTGGTATCTGTGGTGCGGCGTGGACTCCCCCTTGTTCGACAAATCCAAAATGACTACTTTCGAACGCTATTTCCTGGAGGACAAAACCACCCATACCGAAGAGAAAGGGTACTACTACAGATTGAGGGACGACGAGAAAGTCTGCGACATGATTCTCGATTCGTTCGGGGTCACGGGGCAGCACCGCCACATCATCAACGGCCACGTCCCGGTACGCGTGGGGCGCGGAGAGACACCCATCAAAGCCAATGGCAAACTGATGGTCATCGACGGCGGCTTCGCCAAGGCCTATCATAATACGACCGGAATAGCGGGCTACACCTTGGTGTTCCACAGCCGGGGCTTCCAGTTGGTACAGCACGAACCGTTCACATCGGCCGAAGAGGCCATCAAAAACGGGACGGACATCGTGAGCACCACGCAAATCGTGGAAATGAGCACTCAACGTATGATGGTGAGGGACACCGACAAGGGTGCCGAACTGGAAAGCCAGATAGAAGAGCTGAAAGAATTGCTTTATGCCTACCGGCACGGTTTCATCAAGGAAAGTACCAAAAACAAGTTCCGCTATTGACGCGCAGCGCACGCGTTTCCTTCGCCTGCCCCACGAAGCGTCGTCGTCCGGACGCACCGAACATCCGACCTTCCGTACATATTATTTACCAGAAAAACATCATTGATTTACAACCGATTACGGTTGTAAAAACGTTCTGCGCCAAACGGAAAATTGTTCTCAGCAGATTGATAAATCATTCTCAGCAGAACAAAATTTCGTTTGGCGCAGAACGTTTTTTGTATATCATTCTTCCTTTTCACGCTTCCCAAACAGCAGTTGACGGTCGCGCTCGCAAGCCGGAACGGCCCATGCTTCCGGCACCAAACGCCATTGGTACAAAGGACGGGCGTCAATCTCGCCCTTCTTCTTGATATATTCTATGATACATGCACGCAAATCCTTATCCGTACTGGACAGCAAGCGTTCGTTCAATTTCTCGTGAGGAATGCCGGCACCTTTGGTAAACAGCTCCCCTCCTCCGTTTCCGCGGTAGGAATTGACAACCACCGTGTACCACGTTTCAAATCCGAACGTACTTCCGTCCGCCATCCCCGTCACGCGGATTTTCTCGCCGTAGGGTTTCGTCACGTCCACCGTGTAACAAATGCCGGCAGCCGAATCGAAGTTGTAGGCCAGATGCTTGAACCCCAAACGCCGGCCTTCGTCCAATACATAGTCCAAAAGCATCACGTGGTCGTCCGGCGTTTTCATCTGCGCCGTCCAGAGTCCGTAACTCATCTCCAACATATCCTTGATTTCCTGTCCGGTAAGCCGCATGGTGTACAGCACGTCGTCGTAACGGTAAAGATTGAACACGTCGCGCACGCACACGTCTCCCTCCTTGATGCTGGCCGCAAAAGAGACCGGAGCGGCAAACGACACCTGGGCACCCGTGGTTTCCAACTGCGCCCGGTGGACAATGTCTACAAAAGCCGAGGGGCCGAAATAAGCATCCTGGCTCTCTATCGTATGCACGAACCTTCCGATTTTCTGCCCTACGTAATACTCCGTATTGCGGATATAACGGCTGAAATAACGCTGCATGTATTTGGATTCTTCGCCTTTATAGTACGACAAATCCGTTATTTTCCCCTTCACGGACACCACACGGTTGCCCTCCCGTCCCGTCTCTACGTCTATATCGACCTCGCCCACCGTTACGGCCATGCTCGAGGGAGCCAGACAAAGCACCTCTTTGCCGTCGGGACCTTTCACCGTTTCACAGTTCCTTATATGGTCATGCCCATAGCACACGACATCGAATCCCGCCACCTCGCGAGCTACGTCCAAAGCCGCGTTCTCCGCATAGTCCGGCGTAACGATGCCGCCCTCCTTGCCGGAATGGAACAGTCCGACGAGTACATCCGGCTGCTCTTTCTCCCGAATCAGGGGAACCCACCGCTTTGCACAAGACACCATATCCTCAAACTCCAGGCCGTCCCACAAAGCCGGCGGAAGCCAGTTCGGCACAGCCGGGGTAGTCATCCCCATTACGGCTACTTTCACACCGCAACGCTCCAATATGCAATAGGGAGGCAAGTAGCACCCGCCCCTCGCCCGGTCTATCACATTAGCCCCCAGCACCGGAAAACGGCAGGCGGCCGTCCAACGGTCGTACACCGCATGCCCCGTCTCGATGTCATGATTCCCCATCACGCCTACATCGTATGCCATATAGTTCATGATTTCCGCTGCCAGATTCTTTCCGGAAGAAGCCACGAAATTACTGTAATACACCACGGGACTCCCCTGCAATATGTCCCCGCCGTCCATCAGCAACAATCTGTCCCCATAAGCCTTCCGCAACGACTGCACGTAAGCATACACTCGGGAAAGGCTTCCCCTTACGGCATGATTGTTCACATAATCCCGCATGAAAAAACTGCCATGCACGTCACTGGTATGCACAATTTTTAAACTCACTATCTGTCTCTCTGCCGTACTATTTGCCATAATCTTCCCTCTGAAATTGAATCTTCCATGCAAAAATAACAATAATGCCGTCTTCTACAAACAGATTGGCATCTTATTTGTTGCAAATTATGCAGAAAGGAGATTTTTAACTATGGCATTTATCGATTATTATAAAATAATGGGTATCAGCAAAGATACTCCGCAAAAGGACATCAAGGCCGCTTACAAGAAAAGGGCCAAACAGTTCCACCCGGACCTGCATCCCGACGACCCTAAAGCCAAAGCCAAATTCCAGGCACTGAATGAAGCGTACGACGTGCTGAACGATCCGGAAAAACGGGCCAAATACGACCAATACGGCGAACACTGGAAAATGGCAGGCATGGGCGGCGGTGCCACAGGCGGTGCAGACGCAGGCGGCTTTGAAGGATTTGACTTCAGTCAGTTTACAGGAGGAGGCTTCTCGGACTTCTTCACGCAAATGTTCGGCGGAGGCGGCGGACGCGCACGCAGCTACCGCAGCGGCTTCAAACGGGGATTCGACCCGTTTGGAAACGAAAGCGGGACTGTAAGTTATGCCGACCGTGAGTGCACGGTAAACATCGACATGTACACAGCGTTGCTGGGCGGCTCCATCATCGTACAAACCCCGGAAGGCGACAAATTGAAACTGAAAATAAAGCCCGGCACACAGCCCGGCGCCAAAGTCCGCCTGAAAGGCAAAGGCGACATGCATTCCGACGGTACGCGCGGCAACCTGATTCTGACATACAACGTGCAACTCCCTGCCAGCCTGAGCGAAAGGCAAAAAGAGCTGTTGCAACAAATGAGAATGGGATGAAGATAAGGAAATATGTTGTAAAATCCGGAGAAAAGTGCGATATTTGCACCGGATTTTAAACTTCAATATCAAGCAATATGAACGACAATATCACACCCTACGTCAGATACATTGGCGCCGACGACAAGGATTTGGACTTATTCGAGAGCCAATACGTCGTACCACAAGGCATTTCGTACAACTCATACGTTATCACGGACGAAAAGATAGCCGTGATGGACACGATAGACCAGCGTAAAACGGAGGAATGGACAGTTCGTCTGGAAGAAGCCTTGGAGGGAAGGACGCCGGATTATCTCATCGTGCAGCATATGGAACCTGACCATGCGGCCAACATCGGATGGTTTGCCGAAAAATATCCCGAGGCCACAATCGTAGCCAGTGCCAAGGCCATCCAAATGATGCCTCAGTTTTTTGAAGAAGTCAACTTCGCAGGACGTACGCAAACCGTCAAGGAGGGCGACACACTCTGTCTGGGACAACATACCCTGAAATTTATCATGGCGCCGATGGTACACTGGCCGGAAGTGATGCTGACGTATGAAGAAAGTGAGAAAATCCTGTTCTCCGCCGATGCTTTTGGCAAGTTCGGCGCACTCTGCCATGAGGGGGAATGGATAGACGAAGCCCGCCGTTACTACTTCAACATCGTCGGAAAATACGGGGCGCAAGTACAGGCTTTGCTGAAGAAAGCCGCCGGTCTGGACATCGCCATGATTTGTCCGCTCCACGGGCCTGTCTTGAAAGAAAACTTAGGGTATTACATCGGGCTTTACGATACTTGGAGCAAATACGAACCGGAAACAGAAGGGGTTGTCGTGGCTTATGCCTCCATACATGGAAATACGGCTGCCGCCGCACGCCGGATGGCTGAAATCCTAAGCGAAAAAGGAGCCGCCGAAGTCATGCTTATCGACCTTTGCAGGGACGATATGGCTCTGGCCGTGGAAAGTGCGTTCCGTTACAGCAAGATGATTGTGGCCGCATCCTCATACGATGCAGGGGTATTCCCCCCGATGTTCGACTTCCTGCACCATCTGCAAATCAAGAATTTCCAGAAACGCCGGGTGGGCATCATCGAAAACGGCTCTTGGGCACCTACCGCCGGACGCATGATGTCGTGCATGTTGTCGGAAATGAAAAACATGGAAATCATGGAACACATGGTCACGATTAAAAGCAGCATGAAGAAAGCCGACCTCTTGCAAATGGAAGAATTGGCCGAAGAACTCCTTTCCACAGAATAAAAGAAAGCCGGCACTTAGCAAAGAAATCAGAAAAGCGGGAATGCAATGAAAAGCACTTCCCACTTTTTGTTTTTCACCTGCCACACCCTTCCACAAGCCTCCCTTCCAACCACGCGTCAATCAACATGCGTGCCATGGAGACCTTTCCGGGTATGTCCGGCAATTTGTCACGATTAAACCAACCGCCGTATGCGATTTCGCTACGTTGCAAATGTAAGTCTCCCTCCACATAGTCGGCATAAAAACCAATCATCAATCCGCAAGGATAAGGCCACGGTTGGCTGCCGAAATATCGGATATTCTCCACACGTACGCCAGTTTCTTCCATCAATTCGCGGCGCACACATTCTTCGAGCGTCTCTCCGGTCTCCACAAAACCGGCCACCAGTCCGTAATACTTCCCACGAAGATTATGGGCATGCACCAATAGAATGCTATCTCCCCGGCGTACCAATACGATGATGGCCGTGGCCAACTGGGGCCAGACTTCTTTCCCGCAGTTCGTGCAACGTTTGCTGATGTCCGTGTGCAACTTCATCGGCGCCCCGCATACTCCGCAAAACTTCGTATTCTTATCCCAATAAAGAATCTCGGCTCCCTTTCCGGCCTTCAAATAAAGTTCGCGGGGCAGAACGTCGTATGAGGCCCGAAGCCCGGTCATGACATAGCGTTCGTCTCCCACCACCGGCATATCAATGCTTACCGCCCGGCATTCCCGCCCTTCCAACGGGGTCAGCCGATGCACGGTATTCCATTCTGCCAACTTCACCGGAGGTTCTGCCCCGTAAGGCACCGTACAACGGCCTTCCGTCTCTCGCTGCAACAACAATTCGTCCTTACAAAAAACAAACCAATACGCCGGCTTGTCATATACAACCTGTACCATAAGTCTTATCATACAAAACGGAAGCCCCAACCTTAAAGGCGAGGCTTCCCGAACAGTTATTTCATCAGACGTCCTATTACAATCCCAAAGAAACCTTCACGGCTTCGACGGTTTGCATAGCCTTCTTTTCTGCTTCTGCGTAGCATTTCGGACATTTCATCTCACCTGTCACTTCAATGTAGAACTTGATTTTAGGTTCTGTTCCGGATGGACGGACACTCACCTTTGTTCCATCTGCGGTATACCATTGCAGCACATTGGAGGTAGCGGGTTGCGCAATGTCCGTCACGTTACCCTTATTATCCGTAGCCTTCAGGCTCTGATAATCCTTCGTCAGTACGACTTCCGAACCGGCCAGTTCCTTCGGCGGATTCGTACGAAAGTTCACCATCATTTGTTTGATTTCGTCAGCTCCCGTCTTGCCAGGCTTCACGACATTAACCGTATGGTTGAGAGAGAAACCGTACTCCACGTAAATATCCATCAAGACATCGAACAGCGTCTTCCCCTGGTCTTTGGCCCAAGCGCAGATTTCTGCCAAGAGCGAACAAGCGGACACAGCATCCTTGTCGCGCACGAAGTCTTCGGCCAAGAATCCGTATGACTCCTCTCCTCCGCCGATATACTGCTTCTTGCCTTCGTTTTCGCGAATAACACTGGCAATCCACTTGAAACCAGTGTAACAATCGTACATCTCTACGTTGTTCTTGTCAGCAATAGCCTTAATCAATTCCGTGGTCACAATGGTCTTTACTACGAACTCGTTCCCCTTCATCTTACCCATTGCAATACGGTTCTTGATGATGTAATAGAGGAAAATCATACAAGTCTGGTTACCATTCACCAACACCCATTCCCCGTTGCTGTCCTTGCAGGCCATACCGACACGGTCGGCATCCGGATCGGAAGCCATCACGATGTCTGCGTCTATCTTCTTGGCCAAAGCAATGGCCATGGAAAGTGCTTCGGCATTCTCGGGATTCGGTGACACTACCGTGGGGAAGTTACCGTCTTTCACCATTTGTTCGGGTACGGTATTGACGTTCTCAAATCCCCACAACTGCAACGACCGGGGAATCAGCATCATGCCTGTACCGTGAATGGGAGTATAGACAATCTTCATGTCCTTCTGACGGTGTATCGCCTCCGGGTCGATGGAAATGGTTTTTATTTTATCCAAATAAAGTTTGTCTATCTCTTCACCGATAATCTCAATCAAAGGATTGGCCGTGTCCAATACCGTATGCAAACCTTTAATATCCTCGGCACCGACTTTGTTCACCTCGTCGATGATACCCTTGTCGTGGGGAGCCAATACCTGGGCACCGTCGTCCCAGTAAGCCTTGTAACCGTTGTATTCTTTCGGATTGTGGGAAGCCGTAAGGATGATTCCACTTTGGCAACCCAACTGACGAATCGCAAACGACATTTCCGGAGTAGGACGCATGTCGTCGAACAAATATACCTTTATGCCGTTTGCCGCAAAAATATTGGCCGAAACCTCGGCAAACAAACGGCTGTTGTTACGACAGTCGTGACCTACCACTACGGCAATCTGCTTCAGATCCTTGAAGTTCTTATTCAGATAATTGGACAAGCCTTGCGTAGCTGCCCCCACCGTGTAAATGTTCATACGGTTCGTGCCCACTCCCATGATGCCGCGCAGACCGCCTGTTCCGAATTCCAGATTCTGATAAAAAGATTCCACCAAATCCGTCTTGTCGGGATTGTCGAGCATCTTGCGTACTTCCGCCTGCGTAGCCGCATCATATACTGAAGAAGAAAGCCAGGCTTCAGCTTTGGCCTCACATGATTTAATCAGTTCATTATCCATTTCGTATCTTATTATTATGAGTTATTTTTTATCCTTTGTTCCAAATTACAGGCAAATATACTCAATTCACAGCATATCGCCTACGATGAAATCTGAAAATACCCTAATTGCACGATTTATTTCACCTCAAAGCGATCTCCCGTAGCTTTCACGATTTCACGGCGATAACGTTCCGGATATCCCGGACGTTCTACCGGAATGCCCAACCCTCCGGGCGTACGCACATACTGCCCGTCTCTTTCAGGACGTACGGTCCCGTCAATATATTTCACCATCAGACGCTTGCCCAGCTCCATCCATTCATAGAGCATTCCGGCAGCCGTCCGGTTCGTATAAGCCGTCAGGTATTTACGTGCGGCCGACATCCCTTCGCCCTCCGTCACGGCCAATGCCATGGCTTCTTTTTCCGTTTTCTCCTGTAACGTATTGTAATCGGTTTCCAACCGGTCGCGCACCGTTTTGAGTTCACCGAACAACTGGCTGTAACGGGGATACACGATGCTGCTTACCCAATTACATACCCAAAAAGCACTTTTAAAAGAAAAGTGCAAATCGTCCGCCACCTTGTCGCTATAACACTCCGGCACCAAGTCCGTACAGCAATACACCGGCGTGAAAGCCATCATGTTCGCATCGTCGCAGCCGAACCACAGTACGCCACCCACATAATCAGGCAACTGGCTGCGCATCTGTGCCACCATGACAAACGCCGACTGTTGGGTAGAGATAGGACGTTCGTTGAAATACGTCTTCCCGTCTACTTTCCATGTCAACGGCGTGGGGCGGTAAGGAGCTTCGAAAGGTCCCATACCGGGATCGTTGTCCAAAGCCAACGGAGTACCTTCGTAATGGTCGCGCATCATATCCTTCACGTCCTGCACGGAAAGCAGGCGGTTCGGCTTGACAAACAGCGGCATCGGTTCGGCCTGCGGGTTTTCTCCCGAAGCGTATGGCAAATATTTCTCCATTCCGTCCACATAGCGGTTAAAGAAGCTCCACACCCGTGCCTCGCAAAAACGCAAAGCACTGAAATCAGCGGGAGCATAAGCATCGGCAAATGAAAAATCGCTGTCTTTCTTTCCCTTGAAATATCCCTTCTCGCGGGCAAAGCTAATCACGTCTTTGGAATAAAGGCAGTTCTCCTTGTCACGCAACGGGAAACGGCGGATGCGGCTCTGGTTGGCATGGGCACAGATACAATCGTCCGGCACACGCACGGCCACCCACACCGCACCTTTGCGTCCCGTCCCTTTTCCAATCAGATCCATGACCCACGCCTCGTTCTTGTCTGCTATCGTAAAGCTCTCGCCTTCACTGTTATACCCGTATTTATCAATCAGATTCGTCATCACTCCGATAGCTTCTTTCGCAGTCTTGGCACGCTGCAAAGTGATGTATATCAAGCTACCGTAATCCAACAATCCGGTTGAATCGACCAGTTCGGCACGGCCCCCGAAAGTCGTTTCCGTAATCGTCAACTGGTATTCGTTCATATTCCCTATCACGTTGTACGTTTCGGGAGCTTCTTCTATCTCTCCCACATAATTGTTGTTTTCCCAATTATATACCGAACGCGTAGCGCCCTTCGCATGCTTTCCGGCCGCCCAATGGCGCAAATAACCGAAACTGCCGAAGTCGTCCGCACTGTAAGACACGATGACCGACCCGTCGGCCGATGCCTTCTTTCCCACAATCAGATTCGTGCAAGCCTGCCCGTAACCCGTACACACAGCCAGCACGACCGTCATTACCCATTTGATTTTCATCTTTCTGTAAATAAACTTATCGTTAATAAATAAACTCTTTCTCATCCACCGTTTCATTCCCGCAACGGTCCGTCACCTTTACAGTCAACCGGCGGCGTTTGCCCTCCGGACGCAACGGCGTTTCTTTCAACCGGCAAGTCCACACTCCCCGATAAGAAATAAAGAGCACAAACCGGCCGTCCACGTATGCTTTAAAAGACTTCACCCCCGAACCGCTGTCCGTCAAGGCGCAACGCAACACACTGGCTTTCTTGGTATTGAAAGCCGTCTTCCAACGGACCACAGGCGCCACGGTGTCCATAGCCAACGCGTACGATTCTCCCAAATCCCGAATCCGGGCAGAAAACCAACCGTCCGCATAGTCTCCCCCTACATATCCATGGGAAGACTCGATATAACATTTCTCCGGACGGGACACTGGCGTACGGGGAGCCAACATCAACGTGGCCCATTTCACCAGTGGCACAAACTCATCGTGAAGCACATAAAGGTTGGAAATCCCGTCTTCCTTGGCTTCCACTCCCACGCGAAGCACTTCATCTTTTGTCAATGCTCCTGCCGGAATACGCAACTCCATCCCCGGACGTTGTACCACTTGCGGACGACCGTGCTCCAACCATGCGCCCGAAGCCTTCCGGAGCTGCTCACGCTCTTCCGCTTCGGCCAAACGCGCGTCGTCACGTTCGCCCCGCACCGTAAAACGGCACACCCGGACGTTTCCCTTCAAATCCTCCAAGGCATATTCAAAGAGGTAGTCGCGTTCCTCGTCCACGTCCACCCAACCTCGGTTCTCGTCGGCCGAAAGGAAACACAATGTGTTACCCGGATCCACAAAAGACTTCAAATACCAATGCTTCGTTTTCCGGTAGTGGGGATAGTCTCCCCACGAATTCACCAACGGATTTTCGTCCGGCATGAATTCGTCCATCAGGCTTTGGAAAACCTGCCTGCCGTCCACTTTCAGCGTGATGCGACGGATGCCGAACTTATTCTGTGTGTTGTTCATCAGGTCGTCCGCCCAAACGGCAGCACCCACACGCCCCCAAGCCCGGACCACACGGGCAGAAGCATCGGCCGTGACCGTAAAAGTATTGGACGACCTTCCGGTGTCTATCCAACCCCGCCCCGGACAAGCATACAGCTTCACCCCGTGTACGACCGGCGACATGTCGTCCGTCAGCAAATGTTGGAAATAAGGTAACGGATCCACCAACGCCCCGTCCGACACACGATGCAATTCCAAATGAAGATGAGGGGCAAGAGAAGCCCCCGTATTACCACTGTAAGCAATCAAATCCCCCGCCTTTACGGGAAACACGGCGGGTGGAAGCTTCACGTCTACCCGCTCCGTCTCTTCTTTGTACTGACACCTACGGACAACCTCCTGCAAGGCCGGAACGAACTCGTTCAAATGGCAATAAACGGATACCAGACCGTTGGGGTGCGTCACATAAACGGCATTGCCAAAACCGTCGTAACCCACCGTAAGCCGCGACACATAACCGTCGCACACAGACAGTACCCGTTTACCCACCACGCCTTGCGTTTTCACGTCGATGCCGCAATGGAAATGGTTCGGACGCGGCTCGCCGAAACTGCCCGACATCAGGAACGGAATGTCCACCGGGGAATGGAAACGCCCGTCCTGTGCCGCTGCCTGCAAAGGGAGCCACAAAGCCACGCTCATCCACCAAAAGTGTTTCTTCATATCTTATATACCTTATTATATATGCAAAAAACGATTACCAAGGCTGTCTCCCTTCCGTTTTCACGACGAGACAGGCCCGGCAACCGTTTGTCAATCCGACAGACTCATGGCCTGTCAACAAGCCTTAAAACTCATATCCAACCCTTTGACGGAATGGGTCAGTGCCCCGACGGAAATAAAGTCTACCCCACACTCGGCATAATCGCGCAAAGTGTCGAAAGTGATACCGCCGCTCGACTCCGTTTCAAAACGTCCAGCCACCATCTCCACGGCCTTGCGCGTATCCTCCACGGAGAAGTTGTCGAGCATGATACGGTCTACGCCGCCCATATCCAACACCTGTTGCAGTTCATCGAAGTTACGTACTTCGATTTCTATCTTCAGGTCCTTTCCCTTTTCCTTGAGATACTCATGGCAACGGTTGATGGCGTTGGCGATGCCTCCGGCGAAGTCCACGTGGTTGTCCTTCAGGAGAATCATGTCGAACAATCCGATACGGTGGTTCACGCCGCCCCCGATTTTCACGGCCGCCTTTTCCAACATACGCATGCCCGGGGTCGTCTTGCGTGTGTCCAACACACGGGTATTCGTCCCCTTCAGCCGCTCCACATACTTGTTCGTCATGGTGGCAATGCCACTCATACGTTGCATGATGTTCAACATCAGACGCTCCGTCTGCAACAGGCTCCTCACCCGCCCTGTGACGACCATGGCCACGTCGCCCGGCTTCACGTGCGTCCCGTCCTGTATGAACACCTCCACTTTCATGTCCGGATCGAAGCGACGGAACACCTCCTTCGCGATTTCCATTCCGGCCAACACGCCCTCTTCCTTGATGAGCAACTTGGATTTTCCCATGGCATCCGCCGGAATACAGCAGAGCGTAGTGTGGTCTCCATCGCCTATGTCTTCGGCAAAAGCCAAATCAATCAAACGGTCATTCAATTCTTCAACTGACAACATATTTCCTATTCTTTTAATGTATTCGCAATGATTTGCAGACAAAGATACAACATAAAAACGAAAGGAGGTGCGTTTTTCAATGTCTTTCGGAAGATAAAGAACGATGGACGGCATTTTTTGATTTTTGAATAACAAAAATCATTCGGCTGAGAACGTGAAATCAATCTCAGCCAAACGATTTTTCATTCTCAGCCGAATGATTTTTCGTTTGGCGCAGATTGATTTTAGCAGCACAACCGTTTGATATACAACCTACTGCATAATATAAAAAATCAAGACATCACGTATATTCCTGAAAATAGGGTAACGGGCAGACTTTCCGGGCACTCCCCCTGCACAAATTGGGCCAATCCAAAGAACTGGCCCCACCGTCACCATCCTATAAAGAATGCTAATTCCGTAGGACCGAAGCCGCGACTTGCCGTCTTTTTGCTTACCTTTGGGAAACAACAACCCCAAAAGCAAAGCGACATGAACAGAATATGCAAACTTTTCGGCATCCGTTACCCCATCATACAAGGCGGTATGGTGTGGTGCAGCGGATGGCGGTTGGCCGCCGCCGTCAGCCAAGCCGGTGGATTGGGACTGCTCGGAGCCGGTTCGATGCACCCGGAAACTCTCGTGGAACACATCCGTAAGATGAAGGCATCTACAGACCGGCCGTGGGGCGTGAACGTCCCGCTGATGTATCCGGAAATAGACCGGCTGATGGACATCCTCATACGGGAAGAAGTGAAAATAGTGTTCACCTCGGCCGGAAGCCCCAAGAAATTCACCCCGATGCTTCACGAGGCGGGCGTGACGGTGGCTCATGTGGTGTCGAGCTGTAAATTTGCCCAGAAATGCGAGGAGGCCGGAGTAGACGCCATCGTAGCCGAAGGATTCGAAGCCGGAGGACATAACGGACGGGAAGAAACGACGACCCTCACCCTGATACCGCAAGTGCGCCGCGCCACCGGCCTTCCGGTCGTGGCAGCCGGAGGAATCGGCAGCGGAGAAGCGATGTTGGCAGCCATGGCATTAGGAGCCGAAGGAGTACAAATCGGTACCCTTTTTGCCCTGTCGGCAGAAAGTTCGGCTTCGGAAGCCTTCAAACAGCGTTGCCTCGCTTTGGACGAAGGCGGCACAATGCTCTGCCTTAAAAAACTGTCGCCCACACGTCTGGTGCGGAATGGGCTGTTCGACAAAGTGGCCGAAGCGGAGGCCCGCGGGGCTAATTCGGAAGAACTGCGCGATATTTTAGGCAAAGCGGCCTCCAAGCGCGGTATTTTCGAGGGGGACACTGAACAAGGCGAACTCGAAATCGGACAAATCGCATCGTCCGTAGATACCATACGTCCCGCCGGAGACATCGTGCGGCAACTCGTGGAAGATTTCCGGAAAGCGCAGAAGGACGTGGCCGCCATCGACTTTTGAAGAAGACCGGAACGCGCCCTGCCCTACCGCAGGCATAAAACCGTACAGAAACGGAGGGTTTCCGTGCCGATTCTTGAAACTTTTTCCTAACTTTGACCCGTCAATCAAACGCATAAGAAAATAAAATGTCATTATTCAGAGTTCTCCTTTCCATCATTTTTCCGCCTTTGGCCGTACTGGACCAGGGTTGCGGCTCGGTAGTCATCGTGTTCATCCTCACCCTAGCCGGTTGGATTCCGGGAGTCATTGCGGCTTTGGTCATCCTAAACAAAAAATAATAATCCGTCGCGGCCATGAAAATTACCCTACTCGTCGTCGGCAAGACGAACGACCCGCATTTCATTGCAGGCATAGAAGAATATGCCAAACGTATCCGGCACTACCTACCTTTCGACATCGAAGTCATACCGGAATTGCGGAACACCAAAAGCCTTTCGGAAGAACAACAAAAGGAGAAAGAAGCGGATTTGCTGTTGAAAGCGTTCCAACCGGGCGACCATATCGTCTTGCTGGACGAACACGGACGGGAACATCGTTCGGTGGAGTTAGCCGCATGGATGGAAAAGCGGATGGCAGCCGGACTGAAACGGATGGTGTTCGTCGTGGGCGGTCCCTACGGTTTCTCACCGCGCATCTACGAAAAGGCAAACGAGAAAGTCTCGCTTTCGCGCATGACATTCTCGCATCAAATGATCCGTCTGATTTTCACCGAACAAATCTATCGGGCCATGACCATCATCAACGGCGAACCTTATCATCATGAATAACCCTTCTGGGCAGACATTCATTCGGGAAAACGCCACTCGAAATCCAGCGTCACCGGAAAATGGTCGCTGTATCCCCCTTTATACAACGGGCCTTGATAGGTGCGAAACGGACGAACGCCGCCATACGTCTTTTCCCGTTCGCACATAAAAGGAAAGGCCACTATGGCGCGACATCCGTCGGACGTATGAAACGGGCGGCTGTTGTCCATCAACACCGGACTGACCAAGATATGGTCAATCGTTTCCCATATCCCCCGGTAGCGGTAGGAGCCTTTCACTCCGTCTGCGCAGAAGGGAGAAAGCCCCGGCTCACGGAAATACGGGAAAACCACCTCGCGGAACACTCTATCCTCCACATCGGCATTGAAATCGCCCATCCACAAGATACGGGCATCGGACGTAGCCGTACGCACCGAATCGGCTACAACTCGCACCGTCCGTGCGGCCAGCATCCGATGGCGGCGCGAAACACGGGTCGCTCCCAAACGACTGGGCAGATGGCATACGAGCACGTGCAACGTATCTCCCGAGAGTACTTCTCCTTTTACGTACAAGACGTTGCGCGTGGGCCGGAATCCGGCTTCTGCGGAAGGGACAGGAATTTCATGGGACTCCAATAAGCGGAAACTACCCGGCTGGTAGAGCAGGGCCACGTCGATGCCTCGCCCATCGGGGGAGTGGGTTGCCACGTAACGGTAACCGAGCGCACGCAGGGACGAACGCCGGGTCAAATCGAAAAGCACACTGTCGTTTTCCACCTCGCACAACCCGACCAAATCCGGCAAACGTTCTTCTCCCACAGCCGCAACGACCTTGGACAAGGCGTCCAACTTGCGCCAGTAACGGGCCGGTGTCCATTTCTTCTCTCCGTCGGGTAGAAACTCACGGTCTTCCTTCAGGCTGTCATGACGGTAGTCGAACAAGTTCTCCACGTTGTAGAACATGACCCGGAAAGGTTGCTGCCCCTTGACCGGAAGCCACGCGCTCCAGCCACAAAGCAATGCCGAAAGCCAAACAACCGGTTTCATTCTTCGGGCACGAATTCATAGCACCCGGCATCCGGTGTAGGTTCCGTCAAACGGTCTATCCCGTAACGGTCCGTCGGATAACGGGCGGCCCACTCCGTCGAGCCTTTGCCACGCGCCACGGAAATGTCTTTCAAGCGGAAATCGTACAGATAGTTATCCGTATCAAACAACCGGAACTGTTCTTGGCCGGTACCCTCCTCTCCTTTTTTTTCATACACCACGCCGACGAAACGCGCGGCATCGTCTTCCGCCTCGACCGTACGAAGCACGCAATTCCCGAAATAGTAATCCACATCCTTGTTCTCGTCTTCCAGATTCCCTGTCACTACATCATCGGCATACCCCGTCACCAGACAGTTCAGAAAATGGGCATGCTGGAGGGGATAATCCAAAGCCAACCATTTGTTGGCCAAATACAAGGCATCGCCCCGCGCAGCATCCCAAGGATAGAATTGTGCCAACGTGCAATGCACGAACTCGGTCCAACCGCCCACCACGGCCACACAATGCCCCAACGTATTGCTGATTTGGGTGTTGCCCACCGACGCACGGCAATGGTACAGCCCCAATCCTTCGCCACCTACGTTATGAATCACGCTGTTCTCCAACGTCAGTTTCATCACGTCCGTGGAAGAGCTGTCGCACGCAATACCGTAGGAAGCACTATGGATGTCCACATGATTCAGCCGGTTGTCCGTACTCGTGGCCTTCAACCGTATGCCCCCCCAACGGGAAGGCGTATTGTCGTATGGCAGGTAATCGAACATCCGGTCTGTACGGTCGCCACGGAACACCACCGGACGATCGACCGTCCCTTCGGCCACGATACGACCGTGCACCCAAAGGTTGGCTCCGTCGTGGAAATACAACTGTACGCCTGCGGCCATGGACAATGTCACTCCCTCTCTCACGGAAAGACTGTCGTACACCACAATCGGACGTCCGGCCTCCAACAAAGTATCGGCTTCTATCACCTTGCCACGCCACATATAGGCATCCTGCCCCACGGCTGTAAGAATGACATGCTGCTCCACCCCGCTCTCCAAAGCAAAAATCAGGGTGTCGTTCAGGGCTACGGGGGCATCCTGCCCGTTTTCGGGCATCGTCACCTCTGCAAAAACCCGGATACTGTCTCCCGTGCGTACCTCGAAATCGTATGCCCGCGCCCCGCTTTCCGGCTCCAGATAGGAACCGTCCACATTCACCCGAAAGGGAGTGGCATACGCTTGTTTCAGACGTACGGACGCAATACGCAGGCCATCTGCGTTACGGTTGTAAACCATCAGTTGGCGCGTGCTCGACCCTACGGTGGAAATCACAGTGTCGAACCTCACCGTATCGGTGGAAAAGGATAACAGCGCACCGCGGTCGGTCGTGAACGACATGGAGTCGTCACAAGACGTAAAACCGGATACGGCCACGACGCCCCACGCAAGGACCGAGCCACAAAAGACGGATATTTTTCGCATATTCATAAATTCAAAAAAGGCATATCTGCCTTGTTATAACGCAGATATGCCCCGCTTATTTTAGGCTTTCGCCGGAATATTCTTCAAAATGGCTTTGATATGGTCCCAAACCATGGCAACCGTCGGTATCAACAAACGTTCGTCGGGCGAATGTACTCCACGCAACGTCGGGCCGAACGACACCATGTCCAAACCTGGATACTTCTCGCTGAACAATCCGCATTCCAATCCGGCGTGTATCCCCAACACTTTCGGTTCTTTACCAAACAAGGCTTTGTAAGTTTCCACTGCAATTTTCAGAATGTCCGATTCCGGATTCATTTTCCAACCCGGATAGCCTTCGCCCACTTCCACACGGGCACCGGCCAATTCAAAAGCGGCTTTCACCATATTGCTCATGTGGTGGCGCGCACTCAGTATGCTGCTGCGCTGACTGGTTTTCACCTGAATCTTATTGCCGTCCGTCAGACGGATACTGGCCAGATTGGAACTGGTCTCCACCAAATCGATGTCCTGCGACATGGAAAGGATGCCGTTGTGCACGGCCTGCAAAGCCCAAATGAGCTTGCGGGCCACTTCGCGCTCCACAGCTTTCGGCCTCGCGCTTTCGCTCTGCAACTCGAAAACCATAGTCTTTTCGGTCACACTGTATTCTTCTTCCACATCGGCACTGAACAGGTTCCAATCCACACGGATGCTCTCCTTGTCCTTCATCGGGATGGCACAAACCGCCATCGCTTCACGAGGTATGGCATTGTGCAGACCTCCGGCCTGAATGTCGCATAAATATAAATCGTATTTAGCCCAGGCATTATATAGGAAACGCGCCAGAATCTTGTTGGCATTCGCCCGCTTCTTGTTAATGTCGTCACCCGAATGTCCGCCCGTCAATCCTTTCACCTTCACTTCGAAGAAGAAATAATCCTGCGGAACATCCACCGGCGTAAAGTCGAATTCAGCCGTAGTTGCCGCTCCCCCGGCACAACTTACGAACAACTGCCCTTCGTCTTCCGAGTCCAAGTTCAACAAAATATCACCGGACATGAAACCGGGCTTCATCCCGAAAGCACCGCTCAAACCTGTTTCTTCGTCACGGGTAAACACACATTCTATCGGGCCGTGGGCAATATCCGAAGCGTCCAACAAGGCCAACTCCATCGCCACGCCTATCCCGTCGTCGGCACCCAACGTCGTCCCGTCCGCACGCAACCAATCTCCATCAATCAACGTACGAATCGCGTCTTTTTCAAAATCGAACTCCACCTCACGGTTCTTCTCGCAAACCATATCCATGTGGCTCTGTAAAATCACCGTCTTACGGTTTTCCATCCCCGGAGTCGCCCCCTTACGAATCAATACGTTTCCCGTCTCGTCCACCTTACATTCCAAACCTCTTTCACGGGCAAACTGTTCCAAATAAGCTATCATCCGCTCTTCTTTTTTGGAAGGACGGGGTATCCGGTTGATTTCTGCAAAAAACTTAAAGACCTCGGCAGGTTTCAATGAATTCATTTCCATATCCATAATTTTATATATTCATTCTACTAAAATTGGTTAAAAGCGAAGATACGACACAATTCCACGCTTTTAAAGTTTATCTTTGTAGCACAAATATACGCAAAAATGTTGAAGACACTATTGTTTACTCTGATAATTGTGGCCATAAGTATGGCATTCTTTGCCATAAAAATCCTTTTTAAGAAAAACGGCCGCTTCCCAAACACCCACGTAGGCCATAGTGCGGCTATGCGCAAACGGGGCATCACGTGCGTACAAACCATGGATGCCTTGGAACGGGTGGAAAATCCACATAGAATCAATGAACGCAGTACAAGAAAATCATAAATAAGGAAAAAATAATGAAGAAAAACAGTATCATTGGCGCAGGACTTATCACCTTGGCAGCCACATTCGCCCTGACGGGATGCAACAAGTCGGCACCGGAAGAAAAAACAAACACTCAAGCTACGGAAATCCCCGTAGGCGGATTGAAAATCGCATATGTGGAAATCGACACATTGATGTCGCAATACAATTTCTGTAAAGACTATACGCTCCTGATGAACAAAAAGGGAGAAAACATCCGGGCTACATTGGCCGGCAAAGAACGCGCTCTTCAGGCTAAAGCCGCAGAGCTGCAAAAGAAATATGAAACCAACCAGTTCACCACCAAAGAACAAGTGGAACAGGCTCAAATGACATTGGCCAAACAACAGCAGGACTTGCAAGCATTAAACGACCGATTGATGAATGATTTCGCTGCAGAACAAGCAAAATACAACACCGAAATGCGGGATTCCATTCAGGCATTCCTGAAAGAATATAATAAATCTAAAAAATTCGATTATATCATCAGCAAGGCCGGAGACAATATTTTGGCAGCCAATGCTAAGTACGACATTACAAAAGACGTAGTAAACGGCCTGAACAAACGGTATAAACAGAATCCGGAAATGGCCGAAAAAATCAGCGGTAAAAACAAGGAATAAAAACGAAGCATCCTCTCACTCGAAAATGAGAGGATGCTTCGTTTTAAAGGGGGATACGGATTCCCATCTTACGGATGTATCTCATAATCCCAATCCTTAAGGGCATATCCCCAATTTTCATTCACCAACTGAATGGTACGGGGCTTATACTCATATTTGTTCTTTTTGTAGCCTTTCTTCCGGTCTGTATACTGGCGTATGGCAGCCTCGGCACAATCAAACTCACGAATACCTAATTTTTCATACGCAAGCTTCGTGGTTCCGAATGCATCAGCCTCAAAATCCTCGAATTTCACTTCAAAAAGATTTCCTTCCGGCACATACTTCTTCTGCTCCTCATAAGCGCGGTAAAGCTTCGTATAGGTAAGAAGGATATTCTTCTCCATCTCCTCGTCGCTGATATGCTGCAATTCCAACGGCTTGATCGTGTTGGTGAAGAAACTGCGTGTGCTCTCGAACACCGTATAGGGGTTACGCATCAGATAAATGAACTTGGCATTGGGGAACATCTCGACCAAAGCTTTTACGCGTCCCGTATGGGGCGGGTTCTTGGATAAATACACATCTCCTCCCGTCGTACAGTATCTGGAAATCTTCATCAACTTCACAAATGTTTCCTTGAATACCTGAAGTTCCTCTTTCGTAATGTTCTCGAACGTCAGATACTTGTCGCAATATTCCTGCCACTTCTGAGGAAAGAACCAAAAGTCATAGAAGGAATAAGGCATCATGTTCGACAATGCGAATTCTTCCTCCTGCGGCAGGTCGGGAGCCAACTCCATATTGTCCGTCGGACGTTTGTTCGGCATAAGCCAACCCATCGTCTTCTTGAAGAAAGGTTGCCCGAACATCATCAGATGGGGGAATACGGTCTGGTACGTGGTCGTATAACAGAAATTATCGTCCTGCGCAAAAATGTTGTGCACAAAGGTCGTCCCGCTTCTCCAATGTCCGAGAATGAAAACAGGATCGTGGTCGAATTCGTACGCCCCCAACTTCTCCTCAAACCTGCGGTCTTGGATAGGCGCCAACAAACTCAACAGCCTGCATACGCTCTTCGTCAGATAATACTTGGTACGCTTGTCCGGAGCTATCTCCTGACCACGCGTCATTTCTTTAAACGTTTTCCAATCGGCACCTACCAACGTATTGACCGGAAGTTTGCTGAACTCTAATAATCCCATGAAACTTTGATTTTTAATTAAGGTTATTCTTTAATGATTTCTATCGCGAGACCTTGGCGTCCCAAATCTTTGACGGCTTTCTCTATGGCTTCGTAATGCTCTTTTCCGATACCCAATTTGGGCAGGTTCAACTCCGGAAGGCGCTCAACGTCATTCTCCTTGGCATCCACCGGACCGATAATCATGCCCACTGCACTCGTGTTGTTCGTAATCGGATCTATCAATATGAAGGAACCGGTCGCACGGTTCTTCTGATAGGCATCGAAAAATATGGGTTTTGCCGTCGTGATATGCACTTTCCCGATTTCATTCAAACGAAAACCGTCCGCCGGACGCTGCTCCATCGTATTCACATCTACCTGATAACAAATCTCACCTACCGTGGCACGAGTCGTATTCGTATTATGCTTCAGATAAAAATGCTTGTTACGATCCATCGGTTCTTCGTCCATCCATACGAGCATCGTCTCGAAATAGCGCCCTACTTCCGGCACATTGTCGGGATGTACTAACATTTCACCGCGTGAAATGTCTATCTCATCCTCCAACGTCAACGTCACACACTGCGGGCAAAAAGCCTCTTTCAAATCTCCGTCATACGTCACAATACGTTTCACATGAGACTTCTTACGCGACGGAAGAGCCATGATTTCATCTCCTTCCCGCACCACACCGGAAGCTATCTTCCCGCAGAACCCACGGAAGTCGAGGTTAGGGCGCAACACGTACTGCACAGGATAACGGAAATCCGTCATGTTGCGGTCGGTATGAATAGGTACGGTCTCCAAAAAGTCCAACAGACTGGTGCCTTCATACCAAGGCGTACGCTCAGACTTTTCCACCACATTGTCGCCATCCAAAGCGGAAAGGGGAAAACAGGTCACATCCTCTATACCTAATTTATCCGTCAAAGCCTTGTATTCCGCTACAATGGCATCGAACACGTTTTCGTCGAAATCCACCAAGTCCATCTTGTTGACGGCCAACGCGATATGTTTGATTCCCAACAAAGAAACAAGAAATGTATGACGACGGGTCTGCGTGATGACTCCCGTACGGGCATCCACCAATATAATGGCTAAATTAGCCGTGGAACCGCCGGTAATCATGTTGCGGGTGTATTGTTCGTGTCCCGGAGTGTCGGCAATAATAAATTTGCGTTGGTTCGTCGAGAAATAACGATAAGCCACGTCTATGGTGATGCCTTCTTCGCGCTCCGCTTTCAAACCGTCGAGCAACAAAGCATAATCTATATGGTCGCCGGCATTCCCCACACGTTTGCTGTCACGCTCCAAAGCCTGCAACTGATCTTCATACAGTTTCTTGCTGTCGAACAAAAGCCGGCCTATCAATGTAGATTTTCCGTCGTCCACCGAACCGGCCGTCAACAGGCGCAACAAATCTTTTTTCTCGTCTTGGTCTAAAAACTCCTTTATATTTAATGTAGCCATATAATACCCTCCTGAATTAAAAATACCCTTCACGCTTTTTCTGTTCCATGGACGCCTCCTGGTCGAAGTCTATCACACGGGTCGTACGCTCGCTCTTGGTGGTAGTCATCATTTCCTCCACAATCTTCTCTATCGTGTCGGCTTCGCTTTCGATGGCACCGGTCAACGGCCAACAGCCCAACGTACGGAAACGAATCTTTTTCATCTCAATCTTGTCGCGGTATTTTTCCGGCAAACGGTCGTCGTCCGGCATAATCAGTTGCCCGTCGATGTTCACTACCGGACGTTCCTTGGCATAATACAGCGGGACGATAGGAATGTTTTCCAAACGGATGTACTGCCAGATGTCCAATTCGGTCCAATTACTCAATGGAAACACCCGAATACTCTCTCCTTTGTGGATACGGGCGTTATAAATATCCCATAACTCCGGGCGCTGGTTCTTAGGATCCCACTGCTGGAACTGGTCACGAAACGAAAAGATACGTTCCTTTGCACGGCTTTTCTCTTCATCGCGACGCGCCCCACCAAAAGCCGCGTCAAACTTATACTTGGCCAGAGCATCCAGCAAAGCCTTGGTCTTCATCAAATCCGTATGCACCTTACTGCCGTGCGTAAAGGGGCCTACCCCTGCCCGAAACGCTTCCATATTGGATTCCACTATCAGGTTCCAACCGTATTTCTTGGCGTACTCATCGCGAAATTGTATCATCTCCTTAAACTTCCACTTGGAGTCGATGTGCATCAAAGGGAAAGGAACCTTTCCCGGGGCAAAAGCCTTCTCAGCCAAACGAACCATCACGGACGAATCCTTTCCTATGGAGTAAAGCATTACAGGATTCTCAAACTCGGCCGCCACCTCACGGATAATGTGAATGGACTCTGCCTCCAACTCCTGCAAATGACTCAATTTATATTCAGACATAATATTGTGATTTATTTATTGTTCAATATAAGTTCCAACACTTTATTCACCGATTCTTCCAACGTCAGAACGGAAGTATCCAACGTCAGGGCCGGATGTTCCGGCACCTCGAAGGGGGCACTGACCCCTGTAAAATCCTTGATTTCTCCCCGACGTGCACGAGCATACAAACCCTTTACGTCGCGTTGCTCGCAAACTTCCAACGGTGTGGACACATAGACTTCCCTAAAATCGTCTGCCCCGATAATCTCGGAAGCCATGCGACGGGATTCGTTTGTAGGACTGATAAAGGCAGAAAGCGTCACCACTCCCGTATCTACGAATAATTTTCCGATTTCAGCAATACGACGGATATTCTCTTTCCGGTCGTCAGCCGAGAAACCTAAATTCTTATTGATACCGCTACGAATATTATCACCATCCAAAATGCGGCACAAGATACCACGCTTATGCAACTCCCGTTCTACACCGAGTGCCACCGTACTTTTCCCGGAACCGGATAAGCCGGTGAACCAGACCATCACCCCACGTTGTCCAAGAAGTTGTTCCTTGTCCGAACGGGTCATCATTTTTTCGTATATCGGATAGATATTTGTCGCCTCTCCCATAAACTGCTTACTTCTCTTTTAAAAATTCCAGAACAAAGGTATTAAAAATACAGATAACACAAACACAATTATGTTCAAAGGCAAGCCTATTTTAACGAAATCGGTAAATTTATAGCCTCCGATACCTTGTACAATCAGATTGGTCTGATAACCGATAGGTGTAGAGAACGAAGCCGATGCAGCCATACAAATCACTACAAAAAACGGAGTCGGACTCACGCCCAAGTGATTGGCCACCTCCAAAGCTATAGGAAAGGACAGGGCCGCCGCCGCATTATTCGTTATCAACTCCGTAAACAAGTTCGTGATAATAAAAATCACGGCCAGCAAAGCATACGGTCCGAGAGCATCGGTCATACCTATTATATATTCGGCAATGAAAGCTGCAAAACCGGAATTACTCATCGCCTTACTGATAGCAAAAGCACAGGCGATGGTAATCAACACGTCCCATGAAATGAACTTCGTATATTTCTTAGGATTAAACATTCCCGTCCAAGCCATAATCACCGTCGTGACGCAAACAAAGAAAAACATATCCAACTTCAGTCCGGGAAGAGCCTGCTCCACGACCGGAAGCTCGCCTACCGTTGCCCCGATAATCATCACCAACAACAGAATCATGGCCAGATATTTCTTTTTCTTTCCCATTTCGGGTTCCGCATCCAACACCGACAACATCAAAAACACACGGCTGTCTCCCCATGTCGGAATAAAGGTGCCGTCTGCATCCAGAATCAACGTATCATTCTCCGACAGACGTACATTCATCCAATCCCCTTGGAGACGTTCACCATTACGATGCAGACTCTTTACCGTGGCTCCATAGTGACGGTGAAAATCAAATTCGCGCAACGTTTTTCCGTTTCCGGGGAAACGTGCTCCCAACACGGCTTCCACGCGCACAACATCGCCCGAGTCGCTACTTTCTTCTATGTCGTCATCCTTCAGGGTTCGGTCGGGCAATAAACGTTTGGCAAAACAAACCAAATAGATGATGCCCGCAATGGCTATAATCACCCCGACCTGTCCCAACTCGAAGATGGAAAAGCCCTTAAAACCTGCGTCTTGTATCATTCCGTCCACCACCAGATTCGTAGAAGTTCCTATCAACGTACAAATACCGCCAAGGATAGTGGCATACGAAAGAGGAATCAGAAACTTTGCAGGTGGCAGTTTCATCCGTCTCGCCCAGTTCTTGATGATAGGCGCAAAAATAACCACCACCGGCGTGTTGTTCAGAAAAGCCGAAATGAAAGCAATGACCGGCAGAACGCGTAGATTAGTGCCTGCCACCGTAGACTTCTTTTGCGGCAACATGGCAAAAATCAAACGTTCCAACACTCCGCTCTTACGTATTCCCTCACTGACCAGAAACAAAAGAGCCACCGTAATCATGCCTTTGTTCGAGAAACCTTCCAACACTTCCTTGGGCGTAAGTATTCCCGCACAGAAAAACAGGATGACGACAGAAAAAAGTATCATGCCCGGACGCATACGGTCGTAGATAAGTGCTACGACCATAGCGGCCAGACAGATTAAGACATAAACAATTTCAAAATTCATGGTATGGTATGATTGTGTAGTGTTTACTTATATTCAGACCAACTCTTTATGGGCAGATCATCCATATCAATATGGCAGAAAGCCTGGATAAAGGCACTTGCCAAACGGGAGTTCGTAATCAAAGGAATGTTCAAATCCACCGCAGCACGGCGAATCTTGTAACCGTTACTCAATTCGCTTACCGTCAAATCTTTCGGGATATTGACCACCATGTCTATCTCCCGATTATGCAGCATGGTAAGCGCTTGAGGCGTCCCCTCTTCGCTCGGCCAATACACCAGATGATTCGCCACACCGTTCTCCGTCAGATAGCGGCTCGTCCCTCCCGTAGCATAAAGTTCATAACCATGCTCCTTTAAAGTACGGGCTGCTTCCAGCATGTCGGCTTTCTGTTTAGCACCACCGGTAGACAAAAGAATGTTCTTCTTCGGAATACGATGCCCTACCGAAAGCATAGCCGTAAGCAAAGCGGTTCCCGAATCGTCGCCCAAACAACCGACTTCTCCGGTCGATGCCATATCGACTCCCAGTACGGGGTCGGCCTTCTGCAAGCGGTTGAAGGAGAACTGACTGGCCTTGATACCCACATAATCGAAATCGAACAGGCTCTTGTTCGGTTTCTCCACGGGCAATCCCAGCATGACTTTCGTGGCCAGTTCAATCATATTGATCTTAAGCACCTTGCTCACGAACGGGAAACTCCGCGAAGCGCGCAGGTTGCATTCAATGACCTTGATGTCGTTGTCCTTAGCCAAGAACTGGATATTGAACGGTCCGCTGATTTTCAACTCGCGGGCTATTTGCCCGGAAATCTTCTTGATGCGGCGTACCGTCTCCACATACAGTTTCTGTGCAGGGAACTGGATAGTAGCATCTCCCGAATGCACGCCGGCAAACTCGATGTGCTCGCTGATAGCGTATGCCACGATTTCTCCCTCACGTGCCACGGCGTCCATCTCCACCTCTTTGGCATGCTGTAAGAACTTACTGATGACAACAGGGTGTTTATGAGACACATTGGCGGCTAACTTCAAGAATCGCTCTAACTCATCCTGGTTGGAACATACGTTCATCGCCGCACCGGAAAGCACGTACGAAGGACGCACCAGAACCGGAAAGCCCACCTTATCTATAAATGCGTTTACATCGTCCATGCTGGTCAGCGCACTCCACTCCGGCTGATCCACGCCGATACGGTTCAACATGGCCGAGAACTTCTCACGGTCTTCCGCATTGTCGATGCTCTTGGCCGTCGTGCCGAGAATAGGAATGCGTTGCTGATCCAAACGGATGGCCAGGTTGTTCGGGATTTGTCCGCCCGTAGAAACGATAACCCCTTTCGGACATTCCAAGTCCAGAATATCCAACACGCGCTCGAAAGTCAGTTCGTCGAAATAAAGGCGGTCGCACATGTCGTAGTCGGTAGATACCGTTTCGGGATTGTAGTTAATCATCACCGAACGGAAACCTTCTTTACGGATGGTGTTCAACGCCTGCACACCGCACCAGTCGAACTCGACGGACGACCCGATACGATAGGCACCCGAACCCAAAACCACAATACTGCGCTTGTCGTGTTCGTAATGAATGTCATGGGCTATACCGCTATAAGTCATGTACAAATAGTTCGTCTGCGCCGGATACTCGGCAGCCAACGTGTCTATTTGCTTCACAACCGGTACGATACCTGCGGACAAGCGGCGACGGCGCACTATCAGCGAAGCCTCTTCGATGTCCATTTCCTCTTCCATACCCAAGGCACGGGCTATCTGGAAATCCGTAAAGCCCTGCACCTTCGCCCGGCGCAGTAAGTCATTGTCCACCACATTGATGCTTTTACAGGCATGCAAAGCCTTGGACGTATCCTTGATGTTCTGCAGTTTTTGCAGGAACCACTTGTCTATCTTCGTCAGTTCATGAATCCGGTCTATCGTATAACCTTGCTGCATGGCCTTGGAGATGATAAAGATACGCTTGTCGGTCGGTTCGTGCAGGGCGGCATCGATGTCATCGATTTGCAGTTCCTTGTTCTCCACAAAACCATGCATCCCCTGACCTATCATGCGCAAGCCTTTCTGGATGGCCTCTTCGAAAGTACGGCCTATGGCCATCACCTCGCCTACAGACTTCATGGAGGAACCCAACTCGCGGTCCACACCCCGGAACTTACCCAAATCCCAGCGCGGTATCTTGCACACCACATAATCCAACGCCGGCTCGAAGAAGGCCGACGTTGTTTTCGTCACGGAGTTTTTCAGTTCAAACAGCCCGTAACCCAACCCCAACTTGGCCGCCACAAAAGCCAACGGATACCCCGTGGCCTTGGAGGCCAAAGCAGAAGAACGGCTCAGACGGGCATTCACCTCTATGACACGGTAATCCTCCGACTCAGGGTCGAAAGCATATTGCACATTACATTCTCCCACGATTCCGATGTGACGGATGATGCGGATGCTCAACGCCCGCAATTTGTGGTATTCCGAATTGGTCAACGTCTGCGAGGGAGCAATCACGATACTTTCGCCGGTATGAATGCCGAGCGGGTCAAAGTTTTCCATGTTGCACACCGTGATACAGTTGTCATAACGGTCGCGCACCACTTCGTATTCAATCTCTTTCCATCCCTTCAAACTCTTCTCCACCAACACTTGAGGTGAAAACGAGAAAGCCTTCTCTGCCAACTTGTTAAGTTCTTCCTCATTGTCGCAGAATCCGGAGCCCAATCCACCCAGCGCGTATGCCGCACGGATAATCACGGGATAGCCCAGATGGGCAGCCGCCTTGCGGGCTTCTTCCATATTCTCGCAAGCATGGCTCTTGATGGTCTTCACGTCGATTTCATCGAGCTTCTTCACAAACAATTCACGGTCTTCCGTGTCGATGATAGCCTGTACCGGAGTTCCGAGCACCTGCACGCCGTATTTCTCCAAAATGCCTTCCTTATATAAGGCCACACCGCAATTCAAAGCCGTCTGTCCTCCAAACGCCAACAAGATGCCCTGCGGCCGTTCCTTCCGGATGACTTTCTCCACAAAGAACGGAGTCACCGGCAAAAAATAAATCTGGTCGGCCACCCCTTCGCTCGTCTGCACGGTGGCGATGTTCGGATTGATGAGTACCGTCTCTATCCCTTCCTCTTTCAACGCTTTCAATGCTTGCGAACCGGAGTAATCAAACTCACCGGCCTCGCCGATCTTCAGCGCACCGGAACCTAACAACAAGACTTTCTTTATTCCTTTATCTTCCATAGACCACCTGTTTCTTATTTGAGCAAATTAACAAAATCATCGAACATGAACTCCGTATCCACCGGACCGCTGCAAGCTTCCGGATGGAACTGCGCGCTAAACCAAGGATTCACTTTATGGCGTATGCCTTCATTGGAACCGTCGTTCATGTTGACGAACAAGGGTTCCCAGTCTGCCCCGAGCGTTTCCGCATCCACAGCATAACCGTGATTCTGGCTCGTGATGAAACAACGGGTCGTGCCCACCATCCTCACCGGCTGATTGTGGCTGCGGTGTCCGTACTTCAATTTATAAATCCGGGCGCCGGCCGCTTTGCTCAAAAGCTGGTTGCCCATACAGATGCCCATGCAGGGGCGCACCGAAGGAGAAGCAAGGAACTTACGGATGTTCGCCACCGCAGCCTCGCACGTGTCCGGATCGCCGGGACCGTTGGCCAAGAAAAGGCCGTCAAACTCCAACGTATTGAAATCATAGTCCCAAGGCACGCGTATCACTTCCACGCCGCGACGAAGCAGGCAACGTATGATATTGTGTTTCACGCCACAATCCACCAGCACAACTTTCTTCCGCCCGTCTCCTTCATTGTAGCGGATGATTTCCTTACACGACACTTTATCCACGAAGTTCACACCGTTATAATCGGCCTCGGGTATGTTATCCGGTTCGTCGTCAAACACGATTTTACCCATCATCACCCCGTGCTCGCGCAACACTTTCGTCAACTCACGCGTATCCACTCCCGTGATGCCCGGCACCTGTTCCCGTTTCAGCCAGTCCGCCAGACTTTCTTTTGCATTCCAATGGTTGTAGGCCAGACTATAATCGCTTACGATAATGGCCGAGGCATAAATCCGGTCGCTCTCCATAAAAGTGGCCAGGCCATTCTCTTCCATGGTAAAAGCCGGCACGCCGTAGTTCCCGACCAAAGGATAGGTCAGCGTCATCAACTGCCCGGCATAAGACGGGTCGGTCAAACTCTCCGGATACCCCATCATGGCCGTATTGAAAACCACTTCGCCGGCCACCGGTTTTTCATAACCGAACGACTTACCGTGAAAACGGCTCCCGTCGTCGAGGATAAGTGTCACGTTTCTCATTGCAGAAATACAATCTTTATTATCTTATTTATTTGCCTTAAACACATTCTCATAATAACTGATGAACGCCCGGTTCACCAGCTTCACGCCACCCGGTGTCGGATAGTCGCCGCTGAAATACCAGTCGCCCGAATGCTCCGGGCAGGCCTCATGAAGGCCCTCCAGCGTCTGGTATACGATTTCAATGGGTGTGGTGACTCCTGCCGGACGCAACATCTCCACCATCTTGCGTGAAATGTCTTCGTCCGTAAAAGGGGCATAGATGGCTTTCACACTGTTCGCCATCTCTTCTTTAGGCAACCCCATCTGCATTTTACATTGTTCATAAACCTCACCTACCACGTGCGCCATGCCCCGTTCTTTCAACAGCTCCACGGCTGCGCGGAAAGCGATGAATTCGTCCATATTGGACATGTCGATACCGTAATAATCGGGATAGCGCACCTGCGGAGAAGAAGACACCAGCACGATTTTCTTCGGATGCAGGCGGTCGAGGATGCGGATGATGCTCTCTTTCAGCGTAGTCCCGCGCACGATACTGTCGTCGATGACCACCAGATTGTCCTCGTAGGCATTCACGCTCCCGTAAGTGATGTCATACACATGCGCGGCCAAATCGTTCCGGCTGTTGCCTTCCGTAATGAACGTACGCAGTTTGATGTCCTTGATGGCCACTTTCTCGCTACGGATATACTGGCTCAGGATGCGTTCGAGCTCCTCATGCGTGGGCTTATGTCCCAACGCTTCTATCTGGGCAATCTTGGTTTGGTTCAGATATGCCTTGAAAGCGTCCAACATGCCATAAAAGGCGACTTCCGCCGTGTTCGGAATAAAAGAGAACACCGTATGTTCCAAATCCCCGCCAATGGCTTTCAGGATGGCATCGCGCAACTGCATGCCCAAAGCCTTACGCTCCAGGTAAATATCGCGGTCGCTTCCACGGCTGAAATAGATTCGTTCGAACGAGCAGGCTTTCACCTCCTTGGGTTGCAGGATTTGTTCCAGACGCACCTCTCCGTCCTTATGCACGCTGACCGCCTGCCCCGGCATGAGTTCGTGTATCTGCTCCGTCTCCAACGCGAAAACCGTCTGAATGACAGGACGCTCGGAAGCCACGACCAAAACCTCATCGTCTTTATACCAAAAGGCAGGCCGGATACCCCACGGGTCGCGCAGGACAAACATCTCGCCGCTGCCCGTCGCCCCGCACACCACATAACCGCCGTCCCACAAGGGGGCCGCCGTGCGCAACACGTTGTTCACGTCGATACGCTCCTCGATATAGCGTGTAATGTCCATACCGGACAGCCCCAGCCCTACGGCTTCGGCGTAAAGGCGTTCGCTTTCGCGGTCGAGCCTGTGCCCCACTTGCTCCAGCATGATATAAGTGTCGGAATAAATCCGGGGATGCTGCCCTTTGGCCGTAATGTCGGCAAATACCTCATCCACATTCGTCAGATTGAAATTACCGCACAACGCAAGGTTTTTCGCCCGCCAGTTGTTGCGCCTCAGAAACGGATGGACAAAAGAAAGGCCACTCTTTCCGGTCGTTGAATACCGAAGGTGGCCCATATAAATTTCACCGGCAAAAGGAAGCTGCCGTTTGGCATACGTGGCGTCTGCAAGCTGTTCCGCGCTCAAATCCCTGAACCGGGACTGCACGGAAGAAAAAATCTCGGTAATGGCACCCGTACCCAGTGCCCGTTCACGGAACATATACTCTTCTCCGGGATTCGCCTCCATCTTCACGCAAGCCAGTCCGGCGCCTTCTTGTCCGCGGTTATGCTGTTTCTCCATCAACAGGTAAAGCTTGTTCAAGCCAAACATCCAAGTACCATACTTTTCCTGATAATACTCCAAGGGCTTCAGCAAGCGTATCATAGCGATACCGCATTCATGTTTCAACTGTTCCATGACAATCGTTCTCTACAAACCTTATTAAGGGGCAAAGGTACAAATAAATGCGAATACTTGCAATTTATTTCGCTATTTACGCCGAAAAAGACACTTCTCATGACAAAAAAGCAACCTATCCGCGCTTTCATGAACAAAACGAAAGACAAGCACCCTACTTTACTTCCACATCGGAAACGAAGCCGTTCATCTCCATCCCTTCCGTGCCCGTCAGTTTCTTCCCGTCTACCGTGACATTCTCCAACAGTACGCCGCGCACGTCGTTGTCTGCGTCATATCCTTTTATCCGCATAGGATACATTTTTCCCCCTTCCCCTTGGTAGCGGATATTACGGAAGACAAGGTTACGAATCGGACCGCCAGGCTCACGGTTGTATTTCTCATTGAAAATAACACGGATGTCTATCAGCCGGGCCTCTTCGCAGTCTTCCACCCGGATATCCTCAAACGACACATCCTCCACCCGGTTCTTGTCGCCCGCACACACGGCCATCACTCCACGGTAATTGTCGTCATCCTCATCCACGTTCAGCACGTCTATGTTGCGGAACCTCACGCCGCGAAGCGTCTCTCCCTTCGGGGAACGGTCGTCGCCATGGCCTCCCACGTTAATGGCATGCGCCACATCGGCCCACAAAATGGAGTTTTGCACCGTCAGGTTGCTCGTCCCTCCCCAAAACCACCAACGGTGGTTGTAAAATGCCAGACAGTCGTCGCTCGTACGAAGAAACACATCGTCCACCAACCAGTCGTGGCAACACATCAAATCTATTCCGTCGCTCCACCCCCGGGATGAGAAACTCTTCACATTCCTGACCGTCACCTTACGGCTCTCGCCGCCCAATATGGTGTAATGCTGGGGGTTGACCACCGTAATGCCTTCCACGTGTACGTTGCGCGAACGGGTGATTTCCACGCCGCGCAAGGGCTGAAACAGCATCCCGCGTCCCACAATCCGCACATTCTTCGCCCTGTCCACCCGGAGTTTGGCTTTCACCAAAGCTCCCGGTGCCAGATAGACCGTGCAGTTGCTCGGTACGTCTATCTCGCCGTTGGGCAGATCCTTGGGCTTATGTACGCCGGGACCGAAATAAATCAGACGGCAATCTTTCCGGAAAATATCTTTCGAACCGCCGTCCCAAACCACGACGCCTTCGCCCTCCGTTCCGTCATACGTCTCCGTCTCCACCGCATTGGCAAACAAATGAAGATTGCCCATGCGGTCGCCCCCGAACTCCACACTCAACTTGGCCGGACGCTCCAAGCGGAACGTCAAGGCGTGCTCGCCCACCTTATTATATGATATACCTTGCGAGAGCGGCCGTATCTTTACGTTGTCGGCCATCTGTCCCGGCGTGACGACCTTCACCTCCACCGGCTCGTCTGCGTCAAACTGCGCCATGGCCGCCCGGCTCCGGGTGTCCATGTCCACTTCCACCGAAAAGACCTGTAACTCCCGCCACGCATTTTCCGTCCCGGCTTCCCTGACGTACACCTTGTAACGACCGTCATCCACAACGGCCTTGTCTTCTATCCTCGGATACACGAGTATTTTCGCTTGCATGGGAAAAGAAATGAAGAAGGCTCCCAGCGCGCCATACAATATTTTATTCATACTATCAACTTAACGTGAATATAATATATATACGAACGAACCTCATAAAATACTTGCCGGAAGACGTTATATTATACTTAAAAAATATTAAAGCCCAATCCGGCATGCTGTTGACACTTTGACACGATGTAATTTTCGCATCCCTGAGAATCGCGTATTTGCACATAGATAACACTTCGGACAAGAATAACGCAACCATACAGCCCGTCAGGAATAACAAAATGACAACTCATACGCAAGAATATTTGTCCTCTGTCACCCGTTCATGCCTTTCCTGCCGCATGAAGTGGCTCGGTGCGTAAGCTTAAAGACACATCCGGCTTGCATGATGTTACCGGATTTTGGAACGGAAAAAGCAGCCAAATAAATCCGGCACGCGGTTTGCAAGCCGGAATTCTGCCGGAAAAAAGACATTTTTCCGGCGTTTGAAAGAGAAACACGAACCGACATGCGGAGAATGATTCTCCGCTTTCAGCCGAATGATTTGTCATTCTCTTGAGATTGAATTGCATATATGCAGAAAATATGCAAAACAGCAACACATATACCGTATAAACATACAAGAAGATGCTCTGTATGCTATGGTTCACCCGTTTTTGGCCTGTCAGATAAAACGAAAACGCTGTCTTTTTGAACTGAAATCCTCCCATACAGTAACAAAAAGACATTTTATGAGACAGAAGAACAAAAGAATAAAAAGGCAAAATGACTTCTACGGGAAAAATATGTCCTTTTGTACTTATGTCTTATAATCTTCAGCACACAAACATCCTGAAAAGTGTTAAGACAGAAGAACAAAAGAACAAAAAGATAAGATGACTTCTACGGAAAAAAATATGTTCTTTTGTGCTTATGTCTAATCTCCCTCTCCACAAATCCACCCACCATCTTCCGTCCTACGGAGAATTAATTTCTTTTGAAACCATTAGGCTGTAATGGAAAAAAGACGTACCTTTGCACAAGAATCGGTTCTGTGCGCAAGTCCTTGCGTACGGATTAAAAGGGAATCGGGTGCAAATCCCGGACAGTCCCGCTGCTGTGATGCTCCGTGAACTTTCTGAAAAAGCACCATCACCACTGGCCACTTGTTTGTCATGGCCGGGAAGGTTTCAGAAAGGGGGCGAGTCAGAAGACCTGCCATTCACTAAAGAACTGTTCTTGCTCGTGGGTTAGGAGAACATGTAGGATAAATGAAATAAAGATGATTAAAAAAGTTTTGATCGCCAATCGTGGCGAAATCGCTGTACGGGTCATGCGCTCGTGCCGCGAAATGGGTCTGCGTACCGTGGCCGTATTTTCTGAGGCCGACCGTACGTCAAGGCACGTGATGTATGCCGACGAAGCTTACTGCATCGGCGCGGCCGAGTCGCACGAAAGTTATCTGAACATCGACCGTATCATCGACGTGGCCGTAAAATGCAAAGCCGACGCCGTCCATCCCGGCTACGGCTTTCTGTCCGAGAATGCGGAGTTTGTCCGCCGTTGCGAGGCCGCAGGCATCATCTTCATCGGCCCGACAGCCGATACGATGGAAGCCATGGGAGACAAGATTGCAGCCCGACAACGCATGATGGCGGCTGGAGTACCGGTGGTTCCGGGCACTGCCGAACCGCTGAAAGACGCCGACGAAGCCGTACGCATCTGCAAGGAAATCGGTTTTCCCGTCATGCTGAAAGCCTCCATGGGTGGCGGCGGAAAAGGCATGCGCCTCATCCATAGCGAAGACGAAGTGAAAGAGGCTTACGACTCGGCCCGCTCGGAATCCATGTCTTCTTTCGGGGACGACACGGTGTATCTGGAGAAATTCGTGGAAGAGCCGCACCATATCGAGTTCCAAATACTTGGGGATGCCTATGGCAACGTGGTGCATCTCTTCGACCGGGAGTGCTCCGTGCAACGCCGCAACCAGAAAATCGTGGAAGAAAGCCCTTCGCCTTTCCTCACGCCGGAACTCCGCCGGGAGATGGGCGAGAAAGCCGTAGCCGCCGCCCGGGCGGTGAACTACCGTGGTGCCGGTACCATAGAATTTCTGGTGGACAAATACCGCCACTTTTATTTCTTGGAGATGAACACCCGTCTGCAAGTGGAACACCCCATCACGGAAGAAGTGGTGGGCGTAGACCTCGTCAAAGAACAACTCCATGTGGCAGGTGGTGAAGCACTGCGCTTCAAACAAGAGGATCTCTTCCAACGCGGACACGCCATCGAGTGTCGTATCTGTGCCGAAGACACGGAAAACGGGTTTATCCCCTGCCCCGGCATCATCCGCCAACTCACGGAGCCGAACGGCATCGGTGTGCGTATCGACAGCTACGTGTACGAAGGTTACGAAATCCCCCTCTACTACGACCCGATGATCGGCAAGCTCATCGTATGGGCCACAAACCGCCAGTTTGCCATCGAACGTATGCGGCGTGTGTTGTATGAATTCAAAATCACGGGACTGAAAACCAACATCAGCTACCTGCGCCGCATCATGTACGCCCCGGCTTTTGTGAAAGGCGAATACGACACTTCATTCCTGTCAAAATATTCCCGTTCGCTGCAACGCAGCAACGGAGAGAACGAAGAGATAGAAAACATGGCCATGATAGCCGCCTACGTGGACTACCTGTTCAATCTGGAAGAAAACAGCCCCGTGCGCACGACAGACTCCCGCCCCATCAGCCGTTGGCGCGAGTTCGGCCTGCAAAAGGGAGTATTACGTATATAATAAGGAAAGGGATATTTTATGGAAATACACATAGGAGACCGTGTCGCGGACGTGACATTGGTAAACAAAGAGGGAAACCGCGTGGAACTCACCATCGACGGCAAACCGTGCGTGGTGGACATCGTCATGGCCGAAAACGGCAGTTGCTCCATCCTGCACGACGGTAATTCCTATAATGCGGAACTGATTCGCGGCGAAGGCGGAAAGAGCTACGACGTGAACATGTTCTACCGCTCCTACCACGTGGACGTGGTGGACACACAGGCCAAATACCTCCGCATGAAAAAGCATGCGGACGAACGCCAGTCGGATAAAATCGTGGCTCCCATGCCGGGCAAGGTGGTCAGCATCCCCGTACAGCCGGGCGACGAGTTGAAGGCAGGTGACATCGCCATCGTACTCGAAGCCATGAAGATGCAAAGCAATTATAAGGTCAGTTCGGACTGTAGGGTGAAAAACATTCTCGTGACAGAGGGAGAGGCCGTACAAGACAATCAAACGTTAATAGAATTAGAACTCATACAAGAAGCGTGAAAAGAGAAGAACTATATGCCCGGTTTGAGGAATTGGACAAACGGGCTTCGCAGGGTGGCGGACCGGACAAGATAGAAAAGCAACACGCCTCGGGCCGCATGACGGCACGCGAACGCATCGACATGTTGCTCGACAAAGACACGTTCTGCGAAATAGACAAATTCGTGAACCACCGTTGCACCCGCTTCGGAATGGACAAGAAACAGATTCCGGGAGACGGCGTGGTGTGCGGTTACGGCAAGATAGACGGACGGCAGGTGTTCGTCTATGCTTACGACTTCACCGTACACGGCGGTTCGTTGAGCGAGACCAACGCAGCCAAAATCGTAAAAGTGCAGACTTTGGCCTTGAAGAGCGGCGCACCCATCATCGGGCTGAACGATTCGGGAGGCGCCCGCATACAGGAAGGCATCACCAGCCTGGCGGGATACGCTTCCATATTCTACCAGAATACGATGGCCTCCGGCGTGATTCCCCAGCTCACGGCCATCCTCGGCCCGTGTGCCGGAGGTGCCTGCTACTCTCCCGCCCTCACCGACTTTATTTTCATGGTCAACGAAAACAGCCACATGTTCATCACCGGACCGGATGTGGTAAAGGCCGTGACCAATGAAGTGGTGGACAAGGAAGAGTTGGGAGGAGCTTACACGCACAGCAGCAAGAGCGGCGTGGCTCATTTTGTCTATCCGACGGAAGAAGAAACACTGATGCAACTCCGCGAACTGCTCAGTTTCCTGCCGTCCAACAATATGGAGGACGCGCCGATCGTGCCTTGCAGCGACGACGCGAACCGCCGTGTAGAAAGTTTGCAGACGGTGATTCCGGAAGATCCGAACCAACCATATGACATTAAAGACGTTATCGAACCCGTTGTTGACAACCAATATTTCTTTGAAGTGATGCCGCATTTTGCCAAGAACATCGTCATCGGTTTCGCCCGCCTCGGAGGACAAACCGTCGGCATCATCGCCAACCAACCGGCATTCCTGGCCGGCGTGCTCGACATCGACGCTTCGGACAAAGCCGCCCGCTTCATCCGTTTCTGCGACTGTTTCAACATCCCTTTGGTGACGTTCGAAGACGTACCGGGCTTCTTGCCGGGCACGGCACAAGAACATGACGGTATCATCCGTCACGGTGCCAAAATCGTGTATGCCTACGCCGAGGCCACCGTTCCCAAAATCACGCTGATTACGCGTAAAGCCTATGGCGGAGCCTATATCGTCATGGCCAGCAAGATGATCGGTGCTGACGTGAACTTTGCCTGGCCGCAAGCCGAAATTGCAGTCATGGGGGCATCCGGTGCCATCAACATCCTCTACCGTAAAGCATCGGAGGAGGAGAAAAAGACGGCTGTGGAAGCATACGAAGAAGAGTTCTCCAATCCTTACCGCGCAGCCGAGCGCGGACTGGTGGACGAAATCATCATGCCGCGCGACACACGCAGGAAACTCATCCGCGCCTTGGAGATGGCCCGAAACAAAAATCAAAGCAATCCGCCCAAGAAGCACGGCAATATGCCGTTATAACCTCAAAACCTCTGCATCCGCTCCTCGGGTGCAGAGGTTTTTAATTCCGTGAATAACGGAACTCACCCGGCGGAACCCCTACCACCCTTTTAAATATCAGACTGAAACATTGTACGTTCGGATACCCCAGCAAACGGGCCACTTCGGCCGGTGTGTGCATGCCTTCCGACAATAAACGCCGAGCCGTATCCAGTCTCCTGAACTCAAAATATTCCTCCAAACTCTTACCGGTCTCGAACTTCAACAAGTCGGAAAAATAAGCCGCAGACAGATTCAGCGCAGCGGCACACTGCGCCAGGACGGGCAAACCTCCTGCCGACAACCGTCCGGAATCAAGATATTCATCGAACATGCGGTCCAGACGGGCCAGCAAAAGCTTGTTTTTGTTTTCACGGGTAATGAATTGGCGTTCGTAGAACCGCGTACAATAATCCAACAAAAGCTCGATGTGGCGCGAAAGGATGGTACCGGTATGCGCATCAATCGGATGGTGCAGTTCTTCTTCTATATGCTCCAACAGACAAGTCACTGTGGAAGTCTCTCGCCGGGAGAGGTGTAACGCCTCTTCCTTGTGATAAGAAAAGAAAGTATAATTCTTGATGTGGTTCTTGAGCGAGGTGCGGAACAGCAAGTCGGGATGGAATGCCAGGAGCCAGCCCTTGGGGGGCAACGTGTCCTCCTTGCTCATACGGAAGATTTCGCCCGGCGTAAGGAATACCATCGTGGCCACGGAATAATCATAATACTTCCGGCCGCAACAGCAACAACCATCCGGACAATCCTCTATCAACAAGATGGCATAGAATTCGAACTTCACGGCATCCTCTTCCAGTTCCGGCTTTTCCAGATTGATAAGGCTCACCTGCGGATGCAGCGTCTTGCTGCCCAAACAATGACAACATTCGCACACGGTCCTTATGTCTAATGTCTTATTATCCTTTTTCACTCCTGTCTTTGCCATTTTACCCTATCCATACGAAGCCTCCGGCTCCGTGTATAACCTTTTTCATACTCATGTTTATCTTATATGTTATTACAAAGGTAGCAGATTATCCTTTCGCTTATATAACCCCAATTACGGATACAACAACCCTAATTACGGATTTCTTTTTTTGCCGGAGCGAGCCATCCCCAAATCTGTAATTAGGGTTGCAGAATCCGTAATCCGTCTACCCGCAGCAAGCACATAAGTCCCTATCTTTGCCTTCATCAAACCAAACCCTAAACGAAATGAAACAAACGTGGAAAAGCATTCCTGCGGCAATGGCTATATGCCTTTGCATGTCGGGAAGCCTTATGGCACAAGTAAAACCATTAGAAAAGGATAGCTTTATGGAAAAAAGACTCAATCTGACGGAAGAATGGGACAAGACGTTCCCTAAAAGTGAAAAAGTAGACCACACGAAAATTACTTTCCACAACCGCTACGGCATAACGCTCGCCGCCGACCTGTATGTACCCCGGGACGTGGAAGGCAAGTTTCCCGCCATTGCCGTGAGCGGCCCGTTCGGAGCCGTGAAAGAACAGGCCTCCGGATTGTATGCCCAGACATTGGCCGAACGCGGGTTCCTGGTCCTTGCCTTCGACCCCTCTTACACCGGAGAAAGCGGCGGTGAACCCCGTTACGTGGCTTCACCCGACATCAACACGGAAGACTTTTGCGCAGCGGTAGACTATCTCGCCACACGCGACGAAGTTGACGAAAACCGCATCGGCATCCTCGGCATCTGCGGTTTCGGCGGTTTTGCCCTTAATGCGGCAGCCATCGACACCAGAATCAAAGCCACCGTGGCCTCTACCATGTACGACATGAGCCGGGTGACGGCCAACGGCTATTTCGACGGGACGAACACCGACGCGCGCTACGAACTCCGTCGGCAACTCAACGCACAACGCACGGAAGATTACAAAAACGGAACGTATGCCCTCGCCGGCGGAGTCGCCGACCCGTTGCCCGAGGACGCGCCACAGTTTGTGAAGGACTACCATGCCTATTACAAGACACCACGCGGCTACCACAAACGTTCGCTCAATTCGAACGGAGGCTGGAACAAAACCTCATCCCTCCCGTTCATCAACATGCCGATACTTGCATACAGCAACGAAATACGGAGTGCCGTACTGCTCATCCACGGGGAAAAAGCCCATTCGCGCTATTTCAGCGAGGACGCGTTCAAGACATTGCAAGGCCCAAACAAGGAGTTATTGATCATCCCCGGAGCCACCCACGTAGATCTTTACGACAATCCGGAAGCCATTCCATTCGACAAGCTCGAACAGTTCTACAAAGAATACCTGAAATAAAAAACGTATCGTCCATTCCGCAGGTGCAATCGCCCAACGGAATGGACGATATATTCATTCCCTCCTATTCTTATCAAACCTGCAAATCCCGATATCCGGTCGGCGTACATCCGACACTCTTCTTGAAAATCCGTGTGAAATGCTGCGGATATTGGAAACCGAGACGGTAAGCTATCTCGCTTACGCTACGGCTCGAACCGAGAATTTCCTGCTTGGCCACCTCTATCAGTTTGCCTTGGATGTACTCTTGCGCCGTACGCCCTGTTTCTTTCTTGACAAGGTCTCCGAAATAATTGGGCGACAGGTTCATCCGGTCTGCAAAATATTTCACGGTAGGCAGCCCCTCCGACTGCGGATGTCCACCTTGGAAATAAGCATCCAATTGTTCTTCAAATCTTACCAGAATGTCTTTGTTCACCTTGCTCCGCGTAACAAATTGCCGTTCATAAAAACGCATGCAATAATCCAACAGAAGTTCGATGTTGCGGACAATGAGGCGGCGGCTATGTTTGTCCACCGGACGGGCCAGCTCCATCTTGATTTTCTCCAGACAGTCTCGGTAAATGCTTTTCTCTTCGTCGGACAGATGAAGAGCCTCATTCGAAGCATACGAAAAGAAGGAATACTGTTTGATGTCTTGTCCCAACGAAGTACCACGTATCAGATCGGGATGAAACACCAACCCCTGCCATTGTGGACGGACATTCGTGTCACGACGGACTTCCACCACTTGCCCCGGTGCAAAACTCGTCACCGTACCTTCCTGGTAATCATATAACTGCCGACCGTAGCGCAGGTCTCCGCACTTGGTTTGCTTTAGATAAAGGGCATAAAGTCCGTAGTTGAGCGTGACGTTTGCCGGAAGGTCCTGTTTGATTTCCGAAGCATCGACGACCGAAACCAACGGATGCAACGTTTCCACACCATAGAGCTTATTGTACAAACCTACCGTGTCGAGCTTGATAATTTCTTCCATATTGAAGCACATTGTTTATGTTCGTGGAAACAAATATAGTGATTTTGCCCTAATCTTCAGCCTGAAATCGTAATATTGGTAAGAATATCCGTAATTCGGGTTATAACAACCGTAATTTGTCTACTCCCCAACCCTGACTTTCTCCCGAACTTTGCATGGCCATAGAAGAGTGCAAGCTAAAACCATCTGTCAAACAGCCCCAAAACATACATGAAGGAAAAGAAGAAGAAAACAGACCACCTGCTCGCCCTAATCCGCGAAGGCCGGCCGATGACATCCGGCGAACAGCTCCACCTTACGGTGGCATTGAGCGTACCCGCCATCGTAACCCAGCTCTCGGCCATCGTCATGCAATACATCGATGCCGCGATGGTGGGAAGCCTCGGTGCAAACGCCTCAGCCTCTATCGGATTGGTATCCACCACCACATGGCTTTTCTAGGGACTTTGTGCTGCGGCATCCACAGGCTTCTCCGTACAAGTAGCCCATCGAATCGGAGCTGACGACTGGGACTGCGCACGTTCCATATTGCGCCGTTCCGTACCTTCGACATTTGCATTCAGCGCACTGTTGGCCGCAATCGGAGTGTCCGTCAGCGGAGCCTTGCCCCAATGGTTGGGAGGCGACAGCGCCATTCGTAGCGACGCCTCGCTTTATTTCCTGATTTTCTCGCTCTTTCTCCCCATCCTGCAAATGAACTTTCTGGCCGCCGGCATGTTACGTTGCAGCGGCAACATGCGCATTCCCAGTATCGCCGGTGTACTGATGTGCATTCTCGATGTCGTTTTCAATTTCTTCCTCATCTTCCCATCGCGTGAGTTTTCCGCAGGAGGGCTGACCTTGTCCATACCCGGTGCGGGATTAGGCGTACAGGGTGCCGCCTTGGGCACGGGACTTGCCGAAAGCGTAGCTGCCGCCATAACCTTATGGTATCTCTTCACCCGTTCGTCCGGCTTAAAGATAAAAGCATGGCGCAAAAGCCCGTCTCTTCCCGCGCCACCGATAGTCCGGAACTCCATCCGTATCAGCCTGCCGATGGGCCTGGAGCACGTCGTCATTTGCGGAGCACAAATCATGACCACCGTCATCGTGGCTCCTCTCGGCATTCCGGCCATAGCCGCCAACTCATTTGCCATCACCGCCGAAAGCCTTTGTTACATGCCCGGATACGGGATAGCCGACGCCGCAACCACGTTGGTAGGACAAAGCCTCGGTGCCGGACGGCGTCGGCTCACTCGCCGCTTTGCTTACATCACCGTATTCATGGGCATGGCGGTCATGGGAATAATGGGCGTCGTGATGTACATCTTCGCCCCGCAGATTATCGGTACGATGACTCCCGTGGAAGAAATCCGCAGATTGGGTGTAATGGCACTCCGCATCGAAGCTTTTGCCGAGCCGATGTTTGCGGCAGCCATCATATCATACGGCGTATTCGTCGGGGCAGCCAATACCCTCGTCCCGTCATTGATGAACTTTTTCAGCATCTGGGCCGTGCGAATCTCGTTGGCGGCGTGGCTCGCTCCTACCATGAGCCTGAAAGGCGTATGGGTGGCCATGTGTGCGGAATTGTGCTTCCGTGGAATCATATTCCTGATCCGGCTGAGAGGAAAACGGTGGATGAAAATCTGACCGTAAACCTTGCACGACAAAAATCTCACGGTTTCCGTAATTTGGGTTGTAACATCCGTAATCCGTCTACCCTTCAATCCATGATATTGGCGTAACTTTGCACATATATAATAGGTATAGAAACATAAGAAAGCCATATACGACTTCTAAAGTCACAAACTTTAAAAACAATCATACAATGCAACTGATAAAAGACATGGAATTTGGCGGCGAACGCCCCTTGTTCGGCTCGCGCGACTTGCATCTGGACCACGTGACCGTCCGTGCCGGGGAATCGGCCATCAAAGAATGCAGCAACATCATCGCCACCAACTGCCGTTTCGAAGGCAATTACCCCTTTTGGCACGTGCACGGTTTCGTCATCGACCGCTGTTTCTTCGACGTGGGAGGACGCTCCGCCCTGTGGTATTCCGACCATTTGAAGATGACCGACACACGCATCGATGCTCCCAAAATGTTCCGCGAAATGACGGACATAGAAATCGAGAATGTGGAAATCAACGATGCCGACGAAGTTTTCTGGAGATGCAACCGGTTGGACATAAAGAACCTGAAGCTGCACGACGGGCGATACCCGTTCATGTTCAGCCGCAACATCCGCATAGACGGGTTGGAAAGTGATAGCAAATACGTCTTCCAATACGTGAAAGACGTTGAAATCCACCATGCCAAGATTACCACAAAGGATGCGTTCTGGGAGGTGGAAAACGTCACCGTGTACGACTCCGAACTGAACGGCGAATACTTGGGATGGCACTCGCGCAACCTGCGTCTGGTGAACTGCCACATCACGGGAGAACAACCGCTCTGCTATGCCCGCGATCTGGTGCTTGAGAATTGCACTTTCGGCCCGGAATGCGACCGCGCTTTCGAGTACAGCAGCGTACGGGCCACCATCAACGGACCGATAAGCGGCGTGAAAAATCCCTCTTCCGGATGTATCGTCGCCGAAAGCTACGGCGACATCATCCTCGACGAAAACATCAAGGCACCTGCCGACTGTGAACTTAAACTTTGGGACGAACAAACTTGTTTCAGCGACTGCGTATGAAATACGATTTTGACGAGATAATTCCCCGCCGCCATACGAATTCCTACAAATGGGACAGCGCGGCGGACAGCGACGTACTTCCTTTATGGGTGGCGGACATGGATTTCCGCACGGCTCCCGCCATCACGGAAGCCTTGGCCGACCGTGTGGGACACGGCATCTTCGGTTACACACGGGTGCCCGATGAGTATTACGAAGCCGTCTGCGCGTGGTTCAAACGCAGGCACGGATGGGCCATTGAAAAGGAGTGGATGATTTATACCTCCGGTGTAGTGCCTGCCGTGTCCGCCGTCATCAAGGCCCTGACCGTGCCGGGCGACAAAGTACTGGTGCAGACGCCCGTCTACAACTGCTTCTTCTCCTCCATCCGCAACAACGGCTGCGAAGTAACAAGCAACCCGCTCGTTTACGAAAACCATACCTACCGCATCGATTTCGAAGACTTGGAACGGAAAGCCTCCGACGAACGGGTAAAAGTGATGCTGCTCTGCAATCCCCACAACCCCGCCGGACGGGTGTGGACAAGGGAGGAACTGATGCAAATCGGTGAAATCTGCCTCCGCCACAACGTGACGGTGGTGTCCGACGAAATACATTGCGAACTGACCTACCCGGGACATGCCTATACTCCTTTTGCCTCCTTGCCGGAAACATTCACGGGACATGCCGTCACCTGCATATCCCCCAGCAAAGCATTCAACATCGCAGGACTGCAAATCGCCAACATCGCGGCTCCGGACGAAGAAATACGCCGCCGAATCGACAAAGCCATCAACATCAACGAGGTGTGCGACGTAAATCCTTTCGGAGTAATCGCCACCATAGCCGCATACCGCAAGGGGGAGGACTGGCTCGACCAACTGTTGGCATACCTGCAAGGGAATTACAGGTACATGGAAGAGTTCTGCACGGAACACCTTCCGGACTTTCCGATTTGCAAACTGGAGGGAACTTATTTGGTATGGATGGACTGCCGCACACTGGCCACGCCTTCTGCCGAACTGGAACACCGCCTGACCCGGGAAGCCCGGCTTTGGCTCAATGCCGGAGCCATGTACGGCAAGGAAGGCGAAGGCTTCATGCGTTGGAACATCGCCTGCCCTCGTGCCATACTGGCAGAAGGTTTGGAACGTTTCAAAGATTTTATTGTCCATAAAACATAATAACTTCTAAAAAGCTATAGTCCTTTCGTTTTATTCCCTATCTTTGTGAACATGAAGGCAAGGCCCCGACTGAGGGCGGAAAAGCCCGACAAATAAGGTGTTTAACTAAAAAGGAAAACGGATGAAAAAGTTCTTATTGAGTTGCGCGGTGCTTCTAAGCGCAGTGTCCTTTACCGTTTATGCCGCACAGGAAAACAGTAAGGACAAAAAAGACAAAAGGGATAAAATAGAATGCTGTTGCAAAGATTGCACATGCAAGGATTGTACGTGCAAGACGGACTGCTCGGAATGTGCCGGATGCCGTAAAAACGAAGAATGCAGCGAGTGCCGGGATTGCAGGCACGAAGGACATTGCTGTGACTACGACCATCACCGCAAGGACAGAAGGCATCACCACCGCAGAGGAGGCTGTTGCGGCGGCGGGTGCTAATCCCCTTCCGGCATGATTGTCCATCACAGAAAATCCGTTTGCATGTTGAAGATGATAAGACATAAGAACAAAAGGACATATCTTTCTCGTGAAAGTTATCTTGCTTTTTTGTTCGTGTGTTCTTCTGCCTTATAGGTTTCAAGATGTTTGAAAGCAGGAAACAGGCTGTTTTCAGGTGTTTCTGCGAGAAAAGCATATACAAAAACGAATCTGCGCCAAACGAAAAATCAATCACAGGAGAACAATTTTTCGTTTGGCGCAGATTCGTTTATCATTCTCCTGTCATCAATTTCAAGAGCTTAACACTCTGAAAAACAAGCATAAGCAGAAGGTAAAAGGAATTAACAGCCACGCATCCAAAGGACAGGTCAGTTGCCATCGGGTTTCTGCATTTCCACAAAAGGGCTTTCGTCCCAGTGGAACGCATCCGGACTATCCGGCACGGAAGGCCGGAAAGGCTGCACGTCTTCGCGAAGGTGGTCTACAAAAGGCAGACGGGCTTGTTTCATTCCTTCGATGACACACCGCGCTATCTGGTATGCCCCGTAAGGATTGAAATGGGTGTTGTCGGCCAAAGCCTTGTCCTGCCCCGGATAAGTACCGGCCGGATAATGCACGAAAGCCCTTTTACTTCCTTCCTTGCCCAAAGCCTCAAACAGAACGCGCGTCATTTCCTGCAAATCTATCAAAGGCACCTGCTCCCGTTCGGCCACCCAATGCACGGCTTCGGGATAGTCGGCGTGTGTGGGCTGTATCTTCCCGTCCTTGAAAGCCCGGCGGCAGGTCGGGGTCACCAAAACAGGATGTCCGCCACGCTGCCGGACTTCGTCAATGAACGTTTTCAGGCTTGTGGCGAAGGAATAATAAGCTCCCCTGCCCGGTCCTTTTTGTTTCTGGTCGTTGTGCCCGAACTCCATGAACATGTAGTCGCCCGGTTTCATTTGCGACAAAGCTTTCTTCAACCGTCCGGCACGGATGAAAGTGTCGGCACATTCGCCGCTCTCCGCATAATTGGCAAAGCAGACTTCCGCATCGAAGAAACGGGGAATCATCTGTCCCCAACTGGCCCACGGCTCTTCGTCCTGGTCCACCACGGTAGAGTTTCCGGTCAGGAACAGGGTCGGGACACGGTGGTCCGGTTCAATCCGGATGGCCGCACACTGCGGACGGTCGCCGTTGATTTCAATCGTCAGCTTGTCATCCCAGTTCAGTTTGGAGCGTTCGCGCGGTTTGATGTGCACCGCCTCGGTGTCGGAGATTTTCGGTGTACGTTTGTTGACTGTGAAAGTAAACGTGCGGAACTCCCCTTTCTTCGTCGGCACGCTTTCCAAAAACAAGCGGCGCGACTCCGCCCGTACCGTGGTAACGCCCGCTTCCTTGCGGTTGCCCAAAAGCACCGTGACACGATAGTTCCCGTCGGGTACCTGCACGGAGACATAATAAGGGCGATCGCCGCCTTCGTCCGGCGAGGCGAGCAGGTCATAGCCGTACCCTTTCTCCGGCGTATAACGGTCTTCGGGAGACAGCCGGTGTCCGGCCAACGGTGCGGCAGACGACGTATCGCCCTCCTCCAACAGACGTTGCACCGGTACGCGCTTGTCCGAAGTCAGTTGCAGCAGGTAACCGCCATCGGAGGCATGCAACACGGAAAATCCCGTGCCGCATGCCCATAATCCTATTATGATAAGGTGCCGTCGCATCATTTCTTGGTATTAAGTTTCGGTTTCAACTCATCGGGCGAATCGTTGGTGTACATGTTCACCTTGGGAGCTTCTTTGGTGAAAAGGTCTTTGATGCACTGCAAATCCACCGTGTATTGCGGACGGAAATCGTCCGACTGCATGTAAGTGATGACGGCCTTGCGCATTTGGGCGATAACGGGTACCTCGCTGTCCGCATCCAACGGCATGGTGGTCATCATCAGCCGTCCGCCCGCCACGTTGGCTTCGAACAACATACCAATCTTGCGGCTCAGGAACCACGTGTCGATACTCTGTACGATCGGTTGGAAATCAGCCGGAAATTCCGTAAACTGCATGACCTGTTTGCGGTTCACCAAATCCCACCACTGCATGTCGCTGTGGTAATCCGTGGGGAAGTTCCGGAAGAGCGGATGGTTACTTTCGATGTAAAGGCCTGTGGTGTGGGGCGGACGCATCTTGAACCAACTCGTGTTCCAGAACACGGGCGTGAACTGTTGCACGATGTCCTTTCCATAAGTAATCTTTCCGGCTGCCGTCACCAAAACCTTGCCTCCTGCTTTCAACATTTGTTCGGCTTTCTCGTCCAAGATGTCCGTGATGTACACGTCGCCGGTGTCCATACGGGCCAAATCATCCAACGTCGTCTGAGGATACACCCAAAAGTCCCAATGGTTCCTGCTTCGCACTTCTTCCTTGCGGCCATCGAGGTCATACGTTCCCTTCAGCATCACCTCGAATACCATTTGCCGAGGCGCACCTATCTTGTCCAAAGCAACCGTCACGCTGCCCAAACCGATATTGTTGCCCAAAGCCACATCACCGTTGTACAGAGTCCCTTCCGTATACGTTTTCCCGTACTTGTCGCAGATACGGTAGGACACTTCTGCATCACGAATCGCCGCTTTGCCATAATGGGCCACCTCGACCGCCGCCGTAAAAGCGTCCCGGTTCCAATAGGTGAACTTGGGAATGCGCGCCAACAGCACTGTCGGCGAACAGAACTCCCGGAAGTCTTCCGGTGAACAGTATTCCTTTTCGTCAAAAAAGACATCCGTCAATCCCACCAAGGCCGTGCCCTGCCCGGAGTAGTCGTTCAGGGCCAACAACTGGAACCCCGCATAATCCGGTGTACGCAACGTCCGTTCAATCTCATGTTTGTAACACAGGGTTTGCAGCTTGCCGGAGGCCATCATGAACTTGTGCGCCATTCTGCCCAAATGATTGTCGTTCAGTATATCGCGGAATATCTCGAAGTTTTTGGCTTTGTTCACCCCCGTGTACTTACTGATTTCATCGAAATTAGGGAATACGCACCATTGTCCGGTCTCGTGGGAGACGAAAGGCACACTCACCGTGTCGATTTTCGCTCGGAAGTCGGACATGCTCTCGGGGGCACGGCGCCGCCATTCGTCCAACCCGCGCACACCGGCTTTCACATGGTACATGCTCTTAGGCTGCCAAGCCCAACCGCCTCCGACCGACGCGCCGGTGTATACATGACGACTGTCCGTCTTCTTCCAATAGTCCACGAAATCGCTCACCCAAGCCACCCAGTTGCCCGCCGGTTCGTTGCCGCAGGCCATCATGCAAAACGAAGCATAATTGCCATACGCCTTGTTCATGCGCTGCGTTTCTTCCATCAAATAACGGTCGATATACATTCCGTTCCCCAGCTTCACCCCGTGGTTCGGCCAGCTCGGTCCTTCGGGCTGCAAATAGAATCCCACACGGTCGGCCGCCGCAAAGGCGGCTTCGGGCGGACAGAAAGAATGGAAACGCATGTGGTTCAGCCCATAGCTCCGGCAAATGCGGAACACCCGTTCCCATGACTCCTCGTCCATCGGGGCATATCCTGTCAATGGGAAATCGCAGTTCTCCACCGTACCGCGCAACTGGGTGAGCCGACCGTTCACATAAAACATCTTTCCGTCTATCTTGAACTCACGCATCCCGAAAGTACGGGTCTGTTTGTCCGTCCCGTACTCGGAAGAGACTTCCGCCGTCAATTCATACAATGCCGGATTGAATTCATCCCACAACTGCATTTTCTCGCCCATCTCCAACACGACCTCTACTTCCGCCTGTCCTTTTTTCAGCTTCACCCGACGGGACACAACCGGTATCTCGTGCACCACATCGGTATTGAAACTCTTGGCCGACAACTTGACTTCGGCATCGGGACGTCCTTTGCCGCGATGTTGCTTCAAACGTATCCGCACGGTGGCCGTACGGTCGTGTATGTTCGGATAAACCTGTATGTCTTCGGCATACAGAAGAGGCGTGCTCCGCAATTCCATACGTCCCACCACGCCGTTCCAGTTTCCTTGTGTCTGGTCGGTCACGCTATGCGAGTCCGCTCCCACACAAACGCCGTCGATACGATTGCTGACGCGCAACGCCAAAGCGTTTTCCCCGCTTTTGACACAGTCCGTCACGTCATAACAATGAGGCACGCACAAGCTGTTGTCGCCCCCGACTTTCTTTCCGTTGACCCACAATTCCGTCTCGATATGCGGACGCTCAAGATACAATACGACGCGACGGTTCTTCCAATCAGCCGGAACTTCCACCGTCCTTCGGTACCAGGCCGTCCCCACATAGTGGCGGTCGGGCGTCAGGAAAAACGGCAACTTGAAGTTCTCTTCCCGACGGTATTTCTCCATGTAAGGGTTATAAAAATAGGAACTGTCGTAGAGCGACCCTGTCCACTGCGTTTCCACTGACGGCCTGTCGCCCTTCAAACGTTGCGGCATACTGCCGGGTAACAAGATACGGTCTTCCAAAGGCCGATCGTACCACTTATCGGCTGTTCCCTTATCAGCCCTGTCAATTTGAAACTCCCACTGTCCCGCCAAGTCCAAACGACCCTGTGCGGACAGCTTCCCACCGTAAGTCAAAGCGAGCATGGCAAAAGCCGATGCCCAAATGTGATGTTTGTTCATGAAAATTAGGTTAATAAAACGATTATATTATTGAGTTAAAAACTTTATCATCTCGGCACCGGCCAACAAATAACAACCGATGGCAAAATCCTCGAAATCCGGCTTGCTGTCATATCCTACCGGCTGACCGTCTTTCGGTTCTTTACCGGTCCCTTGCACGTATCCCAGAAATCCGTCCGGATGCACCGCGTCGTGCATCAACGCATTCCATGCCTTTAATGCAGGTTCTCCAAAAACTTCGTCCGACAAGACCCCGTTGCGCATTCCCCATGCCATACCATATAGGAACAGCGCGGTACCGGTTGTTTCCGGACCTCCGTAATGAAATTCATCGGTCAGGCTGCAATTCCAGAAACCATCGCTCCGTTGGCATTTCTTCACTGAGAAAGCCATGGCAAGGAAATCATCCGTCATCAATTTCTTGATGTCCGCAATCTCCTGCTTCTCGTCTCCGACAAACAAATCCTCCGCCCGTTCCATCTCGTCTATCGTACGTGCCAACGCCGCCATAACCCAGCCATTCCCACGGCTCCAGTAACAATTCTTCCCGTTCGGCTCCTTATAAGGCGGAATAAAATCGGCATCACGCCACCACAAACCGTCTATCGTATTAAACAGTCCGACCTGTCCGGCACAGTCGCGCGTATAGCCATACAGTTCCCTCATCGTGCGGAAATAGCGAATATCCTGCTTGACCACGCCCATTTTGGCATAGACGGGCATGGCCATTTGCAAGGCGTCTATCCACGACCAATCCCCTCGTTCCGTACTGTTCACCACGTTATTGAGCATACGTTCCGTATTCCCCAAAACCTGGGCATCTTCATGCAGGCGATACAAATCAATATACACCTGCGCGCAACATTGGTTGTCGGCATTACGTGTATGCGAACCTCCGCGGAATCCCCACAAATTCGCCACAGCCCAATCCATGGCATATTCCACAGACCGAGGCTGTGGAGCAACTTCGTTCAAAGCCAACAGTCCCTCCATATACACACTGCGCGTCCAAATATTAGAGGGACGAACACCGTTTATCCGTATGGAATCCCCCGCCACAGGGTGCTGAGCCATGAAACGTTCGTTCACCAAAACCATCTGCTCTATCATAAGCTTTCTATCCGGCCGCCGGCCGGCCATAAGCCCGGTAACACAAGCTATAGAAAGGATTAACCACAGCGCTTTCTTCATTTAATATAGGTATTAATAAAAGCAAAGATAGTTTTTTTTCATCTTACCCTGAAAAAAATCCGGTTTTATTTTTGTATTTAAAAAATATGTCCTACCTTTGCACGCGAAATCAAAAGCCGACATGGCTCAGTTGGTAGAGCATTTCATTCGTAATGAAAGGGTCCGGGGTTCGAGTCCCCGTGTCGGCTCAAAGGAAAAAGGAAGGAAACAACTTATATTTTCTTCCTTTTTTGTTATCAGATTCCAGCTCTGTTACTATAAAACAAAAAGCAACCATCGTCTCAATTACATGAAAGATGGCTGCCTTTTCACTCGACAATCCGACTATATTTCTTTAATCTTTCTATTCCTTAGCCCTACCCTTAAAGCTGTTGGTCTCCTAAAATATGGCAGTCTTCCTCAGAAAGCTGTTTCAGGCACTCGGACAGATTGCTCGGCCGGATAACGATATTCGCCCGGTCTCCCTGGGCAAAGGCATACATATATTCGATAAAAATCTGATGCTCGGCCAACCTCTCCAAAATCTTAGACAGCGCACCGGCCACGTTCGGGCAACTGATGCAAACCACATCGGTCAGAATCACTGCGAAATCTTTCGCACGCAATACTTCTACCGCCTTGTCTACGTCGGACACAATCAAACGAAGGATACCGAAATCCGTAGTCTCCGCCATACTGAAAGCGTGCATGTTGATACCTTGTTCGCCCAAAGCTTTGGTCACTTCGTTGATTCTCCCGCTTTTGTTTTCCAAGAAAACGGATAATTGTTTGATAGTCATACTCTTTCGTTTTTGAATTAAGCCAACACACGTTTATCTATCACTCGCGTACTTTTCCCTTCGCTCCTCGGCAGACTGTTGGGTTCCACCAATTTCACTTCCGCACTGATGGAAAGCACGCTTTTCAGACGTTCGGCCAAATGTTTCTTTAAAGCCAGCATACCGCCTAAATCGTCTGAGAAATTATCCGGACGCAACTCTACCTGTACCTCCAACATATCCATGTTGTTTTTGCGGTCTACCACCAACATGTAACGGGGCGCAAATTCCGGCATCTCCAGAATCACGTTTTCCACCTGTGAGGGGAACACGTTGATGCCGCGTATGATCAGCATATCGTCGCTCCGTCCGAGGATACGCGTAAAGCGCACACTGGTACGTCCGCATTCGCACGTGCCGGGCATCAATGTTGTCAGGTCTTTCGTACGGTAGCGCAACAGCGGCATTCCGGTCTTCGTCAGCGTAGTCAGCACCAACTCCCCTTCTTGCCCGAGCGGCAGTACCTCACCGGTTTCCGGATGGATGATTTCCGGATAGAAATGGTCTTCCGCGATATGCGAACCGTTCTTGCAGTCGCACTCGTAAGCTACGCCCGGCCCCATGATTTCACTCAATCCGTAGATGTTGTAGGCCTGAATGCCCAGACGTTCTTCTATCTCGCGGCGCATGTTCTCCGTCCACGGCTCCGCCCCGAACGCCCCGATGCGCAACTTCAAATCGTCGGCCGAAAGCCCTTGCTTATGCAACGCCTCAGCCAGATACAGGGCATAGGAAGGCGTACAGGCAATACCCGTCACTCCAAGGTCTCTCAACAGACGGATATGTTTCTCCGTATTCCCGGTAGAAGTAGGCAATACGGTAGCCCCCAGATGCTCCACACCGTAATGGGCACCCAGTCCGCCCGTAAACAACCCGTAGCCATATCCCACGGAAACGATGTCTCCACGCGTCACGCCATAGGCCGTCAACGCACGTGCTATCACTTCTTTCCAAATCTCCAGGTCACGATAAGTATAACCTACGATAGTGGGATTGCCCGTCGTGCCGGAAGAGGCATGGATACGGACTATCTCGGACATGGGCGTAGCCAACAGGCCCACCGGATAATTATCACGCAAATCCGCCTTGGTCGTAAAAGGCAATTTCACAATGTCGTCTATCGTACGGATATCATCCGGAAGCAAATCCATTTCCTGCATCTTAGCCCGGTAGAAAGGCGTGTTATGATATACCAAATCCACCAGCTTGTGCAGCCGTTTCCCCTGTAAGTCGCGCAATTCCTCACGACTCATACACTCTTTATTCTTGTTCCAAATCATGTTTTCCATTTTGTCTGTAACCGTCCGTGCGGCCTTATATCCATTCAGATTTATTCGCTCAACTTAAAGGATGATCCAACCGGAAAGCCTTCATCCGCTCCTCCATGAGCGGATAAAGTTCCTCACGCATACGGGAAGTACATGCCCTCACGCCGGGCTGCCCGCTACCGGTTGTCTCCAACGAGATACTGCTCACTCCATAATATAACAACTCGCGCAACAATTCGCCCCCGCTCATCCGGCCATAACCCACGGTAAAGAAAAAACCGTCTCCCACCGGCCGCGTCACATCGTAGTCATACACGATGTGGAATCCGTTGTCGGTGAATATCTTCTTCATCCGTTCAGCCCGTCGGGCATATTCACGCACGTCGGCTGCAAAATCCAATTCTCCGTCCGTGGCCGCCCGCAGCATTTCGGCATAGCCATACTGCGTGGAGGCCGTACAACCGGAAGTTATCATATACAGCACCGAAGCCACGAAAGTCTGCCCGAACACGCCGGAGTCGCCGTAACGTTCGGCCAACGCCGGATAATGCGTGTCGAACAATTTGTCGGACACACAAGCCACGGCCATCCGCTGCCCGGCATAGCTGAAGATTTTGGAGGAAGACAGCATAAGGATGTAATTGTCCGTATAGCGGGCCACCGTAGGCGGATAAGGCGCCTTCCAAGGTTGACCCAAGTCCTGACGGAAGTCCATACAGAAATAAGCCATGTCTTCCAATACGATAACCCCGTAACGGGTGGACAATTCACCGATAATCGCCAGTTCGCTGTCCTCCAGACAAATCCACGCCGGATTGTTCGGATTGGAGTAAACAATAGCCGCGATGTCGCCTTGTTTCAGATAACTCTCCAGCTTCTCCCTCAACGCCTCTCCCCGATAATGGTAGATGTCGAACTGTTCCCACTTCGCCCCGATGATGCGCAACTGGGATTTCTGGATGGGAAATCCCGGATCGATAAACAAGACCTTATCTTTTCCCGGCACGCACTGTGTGGTAATGACGAACGCCCCGAACGAGGCAGCCACCGAACCGGTCGTAGGTATACAAGCCCGCGACGAGATGTCTATATCGACAAAAGCCTTCACGAAGCGCGAAGCCTCGCGCTTCAGTTCGGGAATCCCGTCGGCTGCGGGATACTGCGCCCCCACTCCACGGTCTAAAGCGGCCTTCTCCGCTTCCACGCCGACACGATTGGCAGGCAGCCCCGGCGAACCTTGATCCATTCGGATGAATGGAATCCCCGTCTGTTGTTCCAGCCGGGAAGCCACCAACAGCACCTCGCCGATGGTGGCATGGGCGAGGTCGGCAATCTGCAACTCTTTTACTACAGATGCCACCAACTCTTCACTAAACACCTGATGTCCCATATCCGCTTACTTTAAGTCTGAAGCCGCATGCCCCAAATCGAAAGCCCGGCGATTCATTTCCACTACGGCCTCCCCTTTTGTCCCGAACACACGGGCGATACTTTCACGCAACTCCTCCACCGACAGGATGTTCAGGTAACGGGCCGCGGCCCCCAACAGCATCACATTGGCACACTTCGGCATGGAATGTTCCTTGGCCAATGCGTCCACATCCACCATGACGACATGGGGCAATGCCCTCAATTCGGCCATCAAAGCCTCGTCCTCGGGATAATTGGGAATGTTTTTGAACGGGGAAGAAGAGGTAATCACCCAACCGTCCTTATTTAAATAAGGTATATACCGCAAAGCCTCCATCGGCTCCAACGAGAGAATCATGTCGGCAGTTCCTACCGCAATCAAATCGGAAGCAATCTCCCCGTCAGACAAACGCAAGTTGGACTGCACGTCACCTCCACGCTGGCTCATGCCGTGCACCTCAGCCTGTTTCAAGGTCAACCCTGCCTGTGTGGCAGCCTCACCGATGATGGTGGCAATGGAAAGGATGCCTTGTCCTCCCACGCCCGAAAGAATTATATCTTGTTTCATGCTTTCTTTTCTGCTCTTTTCTGTTTCAACTTTCTGTTCAAGGTCTGTATGCACTCCCGACGCGGGATGATGACCGACACCCCTTTGTACTCTATTTCTTCACGAAGAATACGCGTAATCTCGTCCATGTTCTTAGGCAACGGCACCACTACGCGCACATGTTCCGGCTCCACCCCAAGCCCCAGACAAATCGCCTCGAACTTGTTCGTACCAGCAGAGTCTTGCCCGCCGGTCATCGCCGTAGTCAGGTTGTCCGATATGATGACGGTAATCTGCGCCTTGTCGTTTACAGCATCCAACAACCCCGTCATGCCCGAATGGGTGAACGTGGAATCGCCGATGACTGCTATGGCCGGAAACACACCAGCGTCGGCCGCCCCTTTGGCCATCGTAATGGAAGCCCCCATGTCGAGACAAGTGTCTATGGCACGGAAAGGCGGCAAAGCCCCTAATGTATAACAACCGATATCGGCAAACACACGTGCATCGGGATATTCCTTTACCACTTCGTTCAAAGCCGTGTACACATCGCGGTGGCCGCATCCCTGGCACAAGGCAGGCGGGCGTCCCACCACATTTTTCGGTGCTTCGAAGTAACGCTCCGGCCGGTGTCCCATAGCCGCTGCCACGCTGTCCGGCGTCAGTTCCCCCGTACGCGGCAAGTCGCCCGTCAGACGACCTCGTACGGGATAGTCTGCGGAAAGCATCCCCCTCACGAGTTCTTCGGCAAAAGGCTGGCCGTCTTCCACCACCAGAATCTCACGACTGTCGGCAGCCAAACGCCGCACCAAGTCTGCGGGCAATGGATATTGGGTGATTTTAAGAATGTTGAACTTCTCCGCTGCCTCGCGTACCTCCGTCACATAGTTATATCCTATACCGCAGGCCAATATGCCCACCGGTTTCTCTCCCGAAGCCTGTTCGTAACGCGTGTAAGGAGCTTCGGCCGCAGCCTGTTCCAGACGCGGTTGCTGTTCCACCAATGCGGCATATTTCCGGCGCGAATTGGCAGGAAGAAGCACCCAACTGGCCGGATCCTTCGCACAGGGCAACGCCCTCACCTCTTCGGCTTCTTCCTTCACCGTCACGGCGGCCCGGGAATGTGCCAAACGCATCACGATACGCATCAGCACCGGCAACTTCTCCCGTTCGGAAAGTTCGAAGCCGTATTGCATCATGTCGTACGCCTCTTGTTGAGTAGACGGTTCCAAGGTCGTTATCATGGAAAACTTACCGTAGAAACGGGAGTCCTGTTCATTCTGCGAAGAGTGCATGGAAGGGTCGTCCGCCACAACCACGATCATGCCGCCGTTCACGCCCGTAATGGCAGCGTTGACAAAAGCATCTGCCGCCACGTTCAGCCCCACGTGCTTCATGCAGGCTATCACACGCGCACCGGCGTAGGATGCCCCCAAAGCTGCCTCGACGGCAGTCTTTTCGTTCGTACACCACGTGCTGTGCAGACCTCGCGCACGCGCCAACGGATGCCGTTGGATGTATTCGGTGATTTCCGTGCTCGGCGTCCCCGGATAAGCATACACTCCGCGAATGCCTGCATGGATAGCCCCGAGGGCTATGGCCTCATCACCTAATAAGAGTTTCTTTTCCATATCTGTATATCTTCTGAGTTTAAATATTCAATGTAAAATCATCGGCATCATCCAATACCGGAAATTTGCGGCGGAAATCAGCCAGGCCGTCCATATCCACCTCCACCGTCACGGCACCTACCCGGCCTTGCTCACAGGCCGCTACCGTACGTCCGTAAGGGTCTATCATCAACGTGCCTCCGCAATACTCGCAAGACGGGTCCGTCCCCACACGGTTCACCCCCGCCACATAGCACTGGTTTTCGATGGCTCTTGCCCGTAGCAAGGCCAACCAGGCTTCCACACGCGGTGTAGGCCAACTGGCCACATAAAGCGCCACGTCGTAGTCCTTCCGGTTGCGCGCCCATACGGGAAAACGCAAATCGTAGCAAATCTGGAGCAGGATTCGTACACCCCGGAACTCCACGACCACACGTTCCCGCCCGGCTGTAAAACGATGGTGCTCTCCGCCGTACGTGAACAAATGCTTTTTGTCATACGAACGGACCGCCCCGTCCGGACTTACGAAATAGAAACGATTATAATACTTGCCGCCTTCCTGTACGGCCACGCTACCGGCCACGGCACAGTCGTGCCCTGCGGCATAGCGGCGCATCCAGCGCAGCGTATCACTGTCCGCCGGTTCGGCCAGTCCTTCGGGTTGCGTACAAAACCCGGTGGAGAACATTTCGGGTAACACATATAAATCCGACCCGGGACAAGCCTCCATCGCCTGCTCGGCATTCCTCACATTAGTTTCCGGATTCCCCCATGAAATATCTTGTTGCAAAAGTGTTATTTTCATACAATTTTGATATTAGATAGTCACAAAGGTAACGAAAATAAAAGAAAGAAGCATCTTTTTCCGATAAAGTATTCAAAAAAAGTAATGAACAAACGCAGCTCCGCCGCCTTTTCATGGAAAAAGGCGGCGGAGTTACACGTTTTTTAGGGTTATATTTTTATTCAAAACGAAGACGGTAACTCTTCCCGGCCGATGTAGGAAATACCACTGCGCCATCAGCCTCCTGCGTAAAGGCCACCTTGCCGCCTTTCGACTTCTTCACCTCGACAAGCTTGGCATCCGGCAGGTACATCCGGCATTCCTGTCCGGCAGCCGAATACACCCGGCCTTCCACCATCTTCCCGTCTTTCCACGTCACGTCGAAAGTAAAGCCGCCTTTCGACTTCAATCCTTTGAAATGCCCGTCATCCCACGCCGAAGGCAAAGCCGGCAACAGATGCACGCCCTTCACGGTGTTCTGCAACATCATCTCGGCGATACCGGCCGTGGCTCCGAAATTTCCGTCTATCTGGAACGAAGGATGGGCACAGAACAGGTTCTCATACACGCCGCCAGCATTGTCGTCCATGCTCACCACCGTCACGTCTGTAATATTTTGTGCTTGTTTCAGCAAACGGTAAGCCCGTTCTCCATCCCACAAACGTGCCCAGCAAGCCACCTTCCAAGCCCGGCTCCATCCCGTGGCACCGTCGCCCCGTGAATCCAAAGCCACTTTGGCCGCCTCGGCATAACGTTTGTCTTTCAGGTAAGAAATCTGGTCGCAGGGGTACAAGGCCATCAAATGAGACAAGTGTCGCTGATGGTCTCCTTGTTTATCCTCCTGTATGGTCCATTCCTTGATTTGCCCCCATGAACCGATATGCAAGCCGTTGTCCAAACGGGAGAATTTCTCTTTCAGCTCCGAGACGAAAGCATCGTCGACGGCCAACACATCGGCTGCTGCCAATGTTTCCTCGAACAAGGCGTACACCAACTGTTGGGCGTAGGCCACACCGTCTTCCCAAGGCCCGTGTTCGGGCGACCATTCGTTGGGAGCCACCAACCGCCCTTCTGCATTTTCCTTCAGGCGGTCGAACCAATACTGGCAAGTCACCTTCATGACGGGCCAGGCCGTGTCGCGCAAGTATTCCTTATCTAAAGTATAAGCATAATGTTGCCACAGGTGAGTGCAATACCAGGCATTGGCCGGACGGTTGATCAACCAGTCCGTATAACCGAAGATATTGTTCTGCGTGTGTACGGCCCATCCGCGGCAATTCTCTTTCCGTGCCACTTGTTGCCACGCGCCTCCGTCCTTCAAAGCTTCGGTAGACACGTAGGTGATGAACGGAGCATAGCATTCCGAAAGACTGGTCACTTCGGCAGGCCAATAATTCATCTGCACGTTGATATTGCTATGGTAGTCGCACTCCCATGCAGGATTGTTCACGTTGTTCCACAACCCCTGCAAGTTACTGGGCAACTGGCCTCCGCGCGAAGAGCCGAGCATGAGGTAACGCCCATATTGGAAATAGAGCATGTCGAGGTAAGCATTGTCTTTATGCTCACGCACGAGCACGTCCGTCGTGTAGTCCGGCTGCTCCGCATCCAAGTCCAACTCCACACGGGCAAAGAGAGGTTGGTAATCCGCCAGATGCGCTGCTTTCAACTTCTTGTAAGACTTCCGTACAGCCTTGTCCATCCGAGCCGATACCCGTCGGTGTATCTCGTCCGCATCTCCACGCGTGTACGTCGGCGAAGCGAGGTCGAAATTAGTCGCACCGGTCAGCACGACCGTCACCGCATCCGCCCCTTTCACCTCCAACCGGTCGGATTTCGTCTCCACCATGCCGCCGTCGGCCTGCAAGAGAGCCTGTGCCTCGTAGGACAACAAATCCAACGTGCCTTTGATGGTCATCGTATGGCCGTCCACCCGGGTCATCCCCTGCCGTCCGTCCTGCATCCGCAGGGAGAAGTTCAGTTTGCCTTTATGTCCGGGCGTCGTCAGGCGCACCACAATCACGCTGTCCGGGTTGCTGGCAAAATATTCGCGCAGGTAGTCCACTCCGTCAATCGTATAAGACACACGCCCTATGGCATCATCTAAAGAAAGTTCCCGACGGTAGTTGGTGCAAGTTTCCGGCGTATCGAACTCGAAAAACAAGTCGCCCATGTTCTGGTATGCCCCACGCCGGGTCGTACTGCCGGCCCACAACGTCTTGTCGTTGAACTGCAACTGTTCCTTGGCCACACCCCCGAAGAACATAGCCCCAATTCCCCCGTTACCGACCGGCAAGGCCGATGTCATCCACACTTTAGCCGGCTCGTCATACCACAGTTTCATCGGTACGCGTTCCGCATCCGCCGCCACTGCATACAAACAAGCAGCCAGGCCTAAAAAGCATTTTCCCACTCTCATTTTCGTGTTTCTTTTCTTTTGTTCTTATATTTAATGTAATGAAGTACAAAATTAACGATTCCATACTTCACACAGTAGAACAAACCCGTCAAAAAATAGGAGAATATCGATAAAACGGCTTCCACTACCGCCTAAGCCATGCTTCATGCGAAAAAATATCCCATCGCAAATATTTTGCAATCTTTCCCAAAAACATACTCCCTTTCCCGGATATTTTGACTATTTTTGGAGCATTGCAACAAACCATGCGTAACGAGACATGAAAGACCGGATAAAAATAATCGTGGGAGACATCACGCAACTGCAAGTGGATGCCATAGTAAACGCCGCGAACTGTTCCCTGTTGGGAGGCGGAGGCGTGGACGGAGCCATACACCGCGCCGCGGGCAAAGAATTGTTGGAGGAATGCCGCACGTTGGGCGGATGCCGGACCAGCGAGAGCAAGATGACCGGAGCGTACAGACTGCCCTGCAAGAAAATCATCCATACCGTCGGACCCGTATGGCACGGCGGAGGGTACCACGAGGCCGAGTTACTGGCATCCTGCTACGCCACCGCCTTGCAAATGGCCGAGACCCACCACCTGAAAAGCATCGCCTTCCCTTGCATCAGTACCGGCGTGTACGGTTATCCGCACGCTGCTGCCGCAAAAATAGCCTGGGATACCGTCAAAAGCCACATACGGGACGGGAAATATGAAGGTGATGTCGTCCTCTGTTGCTTCCGGGAAGAGGACGCGGAAATCTATCGCAAACTCATGCAAGGAGACGAAATATGAAAAGTTTTAAACCTCAACCGTGGCTGTTGCCACAACCCGTGCTGATTATCGGCACTTACGACGAACAAGGACGACCCAACGCCATGAACGCGGCCTGGGGCGGACAATGGGACATGAAAGAAATCATGATTTCAATGGGCAAGCATGCCACCACCGAAAACCTGAACCGCCAAGGGGACTTCACAGTGGCCTTTGCCACCCAAGCCACTATGACGGCGGCCGACTACGTGGGCATCGTCAGCGCAAAGAACAACCCGCAAAAGATGGAAAAGACGGGATGGACGGCCGTACGGTCGGAAAACGTCGACGCTCCGGTCTTCACCGACTTCCCGATGACGTTTGAATGCCGGATTAAAGAAAAAATACATGAATCGGACACCGGATATTACATCGTCGCGGAGGTCGTGAACATCCTCGCCGATGAAAGATACCTCGCCGACGACGGCAAACCGGACATGGAGAAGATGGGGCTGATTGTCTTCGACCCCGTCCACCACAACTACGCCGGTCTCGGCCAAGCCGTAGGAAAAGCCTTCTCCGACGGAAAGAAACTGAAATAGGATAAGTGTCAAATCGACAGCCCCACCCTTCCGAGAATGCCTTATTCGGACACGGAACGGGACTTCGACGAAAACAAACGATTCTCGCCTGCCGGTGTTTTAGCATAATGAAAGTCCGGCAGGCTTTTTCTATTCCACCACGTCACACGGAAGGCCATAATACAAGGTTATTTCTTTCCTTCCTGTCAACAAAAACAAGCATCAGGTTTCTTTCTGCATGAGAATTTCGCAGGCAAAAAACCACCAAACAGACGAAAAAGGGATACTTAAAGCACGTTCTGGCTCCGTCTGGCTCCGTAAAATCCGGCCACATGAGGAGAACCCAGGATTTTCATGCGGAAGAAAATTTTGCATACTGCTCCAAACGAAAAATTGCTTGGCTGAAAGCGATTCCGGTTTATGCGGTTTTTATGCATTAGGAATACCGGAAGCCGTATAAATATACACCGTTTTGTATATCCGTACGTCTAAACTCCTTCTTTTCACAACCGCCATCCGCTTCGTTTTTTGACGTTTTGTTATCCAAAAGTCCCTCATGACGCACACGACGTCACAAGGGACTTTCCTTTCGTCAACTTCCCCAAAGGGAAGGAATACTTATTTCAACTCAAAAGTCAGAAGCTAACTTTTCTAATATCATATCGGTATATGTATGCCAAATTTCAAGTGGCGGTTGCCTGTATTCGGTAAAAAGAGACTTGATGTATTCAATCTCAAAAACCAACCTATAATCATTTGGATTGTTACCTGTTTGCCCCTCTTTTCTCGTTCCCACCCGGGCAACTTTTATCCTGTAAAGGTCACGTACTCCCAGACCGCTTAAATAAGGAACAAAATAACACAATTTATCCAGTTCTACAGTAGATGGGAACCTCTTCCCCGTATAATAAACAGTTGCACTCTTTTTAAGATACTGACTGATGTTGTCTTTCTTCACAAAACAAATCAAGACCTTCTTCTTCATGTCTATTTTACATGACTTCCCATATCCTTTTGGCTGCATCTCTTTTACGATACTTGAAACTATACCATCCGGATATTCTGAAAGCATATCAAAGAAGTTCAGTTGCTTTATTTGGGCATCGCGTCTCTTCAACTCCTTTACCTTTGCATTAAAAACCTTTTTTGCACCATCTTCTTTTAAATGCTCAATAATTTGCACAACGGCCTCTGAACAATCATACGTTTCGGCCGGTTCTACTGTTTGTATGTCGTTAAACAACCTAATCAATGAACGTCCCACAGCCCATGCAAGATTTACCGGTACAGCATTACCTATTTGCTTGTATTTATCGCTCATTGTCCCAGCAAAAAGCCAATTATCCGGGAACGTCTGAATCCTGGCATATTCCCTTACCGTCAATGGCCGTGTTTCCAAAGGATGGCAACGTTCTGTCTGTTTTTGACAAGGAGAGCAGGTAAGTGTCAACGAAGGCTCATCAAGAGAAAGGCGACGAGCCATCCCCGTCTTTCCTCCTCCTAAAAGCCAACTGCCCCCCATATATTCTTTAGCAATATCTTCCGGAAGGTTACGCCAATCACCACCTTGCGGAACTAAATCGAGTACCTTTTGTTTATTTGAAGGGTATTTTACACCTTCTGATTTTGGTACATTGGTATCATATATCACACCTTTATAAAGCGCATCCCTTAGCGTAAGCACTTGTGTATATGGCGATGGCCAATGAAAGCTTACTTTTTTTGCCAAATCGTTTCGGATGGCAATCAGGATAAGACGTTCGCGCTTCTGCGGAACCTGATACATGATGGCTTTCAACACACGGGGTTCTACAAGAGTATATCCCAATTCCGCAATGGTATTCTGAATAGTACTGAAAGTACGTCCGTTATCATGTGAAGTTAACCCTTTTACATTCTCACCCATGAACACTTTCGGTCGGATTTCCTTTACAGCCCTTGCCAATTCAAAGAAAAGCGTACCCCGTGTATCGTTAAACCCCCCTTGCTTGCCTGCATAAGAAAAAGCCTGACAAGGAAACCCACCCGACAAGAAATCAACCTTGCCACGGAGCGGAGTAAAATCAACGTTACGCACATCGCCTTCTATCACATTCCATTCTGGACGGTTCATGCGAAGCGTATTACATGCAGATTTGTCAAACTCGTTAAGCAATATATGACTAAAACCGGCCAAAGAAAATCCAAGGGCAAGCCCACCACCACCTGCAAAAAGTTCCACGGATGTGTACTCACGGAGTGGATTTACATTCCACTCTTCATCCCAACGGCTATGCAACATTTCCCTCACTTCAGGGACATCTTCCAGTTCCTCAAGGTAGAATCCTTTTACACCGTTTTCCAAACGAGAAGGATAAACACCGTTTTCTGCCCATTTCTGAGCCGTTGCATTGGATGTCCCGACCAAAGCCGCAAAATTGTTTTCTGATATGAACTGCATATTTATAAGCCACCCTTTTCTGTGATTTCCCGAGCAATATCCTCTACTTTTTGCAAGATAAGGAAACTTCCATCAATCCCGTCTTCCTCAACTACTTCCCCGAATGCTTTGGCAAGTTGATAATAGAAAGTCTTGTCACCTGTGATATGCTCCCAGAACTCCGCACCGCAATATACAGGATAAGTTGTCGCTACGGTCTTGTAATTAGCAGAAATCCTTTCCCCATAAAGCACTCCCACAACCATATCATCCATCTGCAAAGGTATCCGGTCTAAACGTGCCTTACCGATGAGACGTTTAAAATGTCCCAATATGGTATCTACATCATCCTTGTTGATGGTCTGCGGGCCAGCTTTGCATTGACAATATTTCTTTCTGCCGTCAAGCGCATCGACAAACTCGATATCTATCCCGTCAATACCTGATGCACAGCCTGCCACCTGAGCAAGTTGGGATATGAATATCTGGATATTCTGCCCAAAGCTCGTATTTACACTCGTTCCGAGAATACGCGGATAAACCAGGGCTTTCGCCATTGACTGTGGCGTAGTGTCGCCACAAAGGAAAGCCGCAAGATAATTGATAAGGAATGGATTGACATCAAAATCCTTCAGCCGTAATTTCTGAAGGTTCTTGATATGGTTCGGTATGATGGAAGCACGGAAATAGTTCTTTCCGCTTTCTATTATTGCTTTTTTCTGTTCTTCAGTCATGATGCTGTCCTTTATATTTCAGGTTTTACCTGCAAAGGTATATCTTTTCTGCAAGATTCCGGCATTATTTCAAACTATGCTTTTGCAAAGAGGTCATTTTCCGTAAACGCATGCCTCACTTCTTCCCGTATGCTATTTCGCCTTCAGCCACTATACCTGTGGCTTCCTCATGCCCGCCCATATCATAAAGTCGTGGCATTTTCAGCTCGAACCGTTCCAAAAATGTATGGTTGATATGATATTCTATTTCCAACAACGTCTGCCTCCTTACAGAAGGCTTCAACTGGCATTCCCACACGGTCATCACTCGCCAGCCCATCTGTTTCAACGCTTCCTTGTTACGCGCGTCACGCTGCCTGTTACGTTCGATCTTTCTTTTCCAAAAATCACTGTTAGAATGCGGTATATGCCCGTCTACCTCATGTCCATGCCAAAAGCATCCGTGTATGAAAATCACAATACCATACTTACGCAGCACGATGTCTGGCGTACCTGGCAACCCCTTCACATTCTTGCGGTAACGATAGCCGCGAGAGAAGAGGTAACGGCGTACAATCCATTCCGGTTTTGTATCCCGACTCCGTATCCTCGACATAACAGCAGAACGCTTTTTCTTGCTCCAGATATCCATGCAGTTTGATTTATCACCAGACAAAAGTAATTAATTACATGGAGAATCAGGCATTTTACTTAAAGGAAATATGAACAAATTATTTCTTTCCTCTAAAAGTACGAAACAGGACACTCGTGAAGACAAAAAGAAATCTCCCCGCATCCACCATGACAGATGAATACGGGGAGAATAGAAATAAATCCAAAATAAATTACCGCAACTTCAACGCCACAATACTCATCGGCGGCATCTTCACGGTCAACTTGCCGTTTTTCAGTTTTGCCCCCTTGAAGTCCGCAGGCTTCACCGCGTCGGGCTGCTCAAAGGTATTCTTGTCCGTGATGGCCTTACAGGTCAATATGCGTCCCGCAACGGATTTCATGCCCAAGCCTGACAAATCGACAGTGACTTCGTTGGAGTTCTCCAAATCCACGTTGGACAGCGAAATATGCACCGCACCGTCCTGCGCCTTGGAAGCCGTGGCACCGAGCATAGGCAGCGTGCGCTGCTCGCCGTCCTGTCCCATGCGTGCACGCACTTGCTTGTTCTCGCACTGCACCTCTATCGGCAAGTAAGTAGCGTCCTGATGCACGTTGTACATCTGGAATACATAATAGGAAGGCGTCAGCACCATCTTATCGTCCTTTGTCAGAATCATGCTTTGCAACACATTGGCTATCTGCGCGATATTGGCCATCTTGATACGGTCGGTGTACTTGTGGAACACGTTCAGCGAAAGGGCTGCCACGAAAGCATCGCGCATGGTGTTCTGCTGATACAAGTGCCCACGGATGGTACCGGGTTCTTCATCCCACCATGTCCCCCACTCGTCCACCATCAGAGCCACGCGCTTTTTAGGGTCATACTTGTCCATGACGGCCGAATGTTCCTTGATGCAGTTCTCGATGTCGAGGCACTTACCCATCGTCCAATAATAATCTTCCGGAGTGAAGTCCGTAGCCGAACCTTTGCTACCCGACCATCCGGCCACGGTATAATAATGGAGCGAAAGGCCGTCCATCTGGTTACGCGCCTGCTTCATCATCGTTTCCGTCCAATGCAAATCGTATTCCCCCGACCCGCTGGCTATCTTGAACAAACGGTTGCCGTCGTAATTGCGGCAGTAAGTCTGATAGCGGCGATACAGGTCGGCATAATATTCCGGACGCATGTTACCACCGCATCCCCAACTTTCATTGCCCACACCGATGTATTTCACACGCCACGGCTTCTCGCGACCGTTCTGCTTACGTAACTTGGCCATCGGGCCGTCCTCGGCCGTCATGTATTCCACCCACTGCGCCGTCTCCTGCACCGTGCCGCTCCCCACATTCATGGACACATACGGCTCGCACTCCAACAACTCGCACAGGTTCAGAAACTCGTGTGTACCGAAACTGTTGTCCTCCACGGTTCCGCCCCAGTTGTTGTTCACCATGCGCGGACGGTTCTCTTTGGGACCGATACCGTCCATCCAATGATATTCATCGGCAAAACAACCTCCCGGCCAACGCAACACGGGTATCTTCAGGGCTTTCAAAGCCTGAAGCACATCGTTCCGGTAACCGTCCGTATTGGGAATGGCAGAATTCTCGCCCACCCACAGCCCACCGTAAATACACGTTCCGAGGTGTTCGGCAAACTGGCCGTAGATTTCTTTGGGAATGGATTGTTTGGCCTGGTCGGGAAACAATCGGACTTGTGACTCTTTCTGCGCCGCAAGCGGCAAAACGGCCATCAGGGCCGCACTCATCATTAGCTTTCTTACTTTCATGATATTAAAATGAGATTAAATCGTTGCAAATATACATATCTTTTTTGAAAATCCTTCCTTTTTTGGTTAACTTTGCACGATTAAGAAACAGAATTTCATCATCATGGAAAAGAAAGAAGCATTCAAGAAAATCGCGAATGAGCGAGAGCAGTCCGAGCTTGCCCGGGGACTGCCGGACGCGAGCGGTTTATCTAAATGGGGACTGCCGGCTGCCGGCGTCATCGTGGTCTTGCTGGGACTATGGACTTACCTGGCGTTCTTCCATGCCACATTCGGCATCGGAAACACTGTATACCTTTATATAGATGCAGACGATACACCGGATTCCGTACAGGTCAAAATCAAAAATACAGCCCGTCCGGGCATCTCTTCCGGTTTCCCCTTGCTATCCGCGCTCAGCGGCTACACCGTGAAAAGCGGATGCTACGCCGTGGAACCGAAAGATAACATGTTCAGCGTATTCCGCCGACTGAAACAGGGACGCCAGACACCCGTCCGGTTGACTATTCCCAACGTACGAACGATGGACCGTCTGGCCGGGACATTAGGAAAAAAACTCATGATGGACTCTGCCGTCGTGGCGCAACACTTTGCAGACTCCGCCTTCTGCCGTCAGTACGGCTATGACACCGCGACGATGGCTTGTCTGTTCATCCCCAACACGTATGAAGTATATTGGAATACAAGTCTGGAGGATTTCATGAAACGCATGCAGAAAGAAAACGCTACATTCTGGAACAAAGAAAGGCTCCGCTTGGCGGAAGCTGCCGGATTGACACCGAACGAAGTCGTCACCCTGGCCTCCATCGTGGACGAAGAAACAGCCAACAACGCCGAAAAGCCTATGGTGGCCGGCATGTACATCAACCGTCTGCGTACCGGTATGCCTCTGCAAGCCGACCCGACGGTGAAGTTCGCCCTGCACGATTTCTCCCTCCGGAGAATTTACCACAATCATCTGAACGTGGAAAGCCCTTACAATACTTACCGGAACACCGGACTGCCTCCCGGCCCCATCCGTATCCCTTCCATCGCCGGTATCGACGCCGTGTTGAACCATGTCAAGCACGACTACCTGTATATGTGCGCCAAAGAAGACTTTTCCGGTACGCACAACTTTGCACGCACCTACCGCGAACATCTGGCCAACGCCGCCAAATACTCGAAAGCCCTCAACCGAAGGGGCATCAAATAAAAGAAAAAAGACCGATATAAAAACAGTGAAGGCCGGGCATCGCTGCCCAGCCTTCTCCAGTTTCTAACTTAACTAATATATGAAAAAACCTATTAAAAAATCCATTCTAACCGTACATCCGTTGTAAACTGCAACCGATAGTCCTTTCGGCCTTACGCAACTGATATTCCACCACGCGTTTAGTGATATTCCTGGCTTTTGCCACTTCGAGATAAGTCTGCCCTTCCATGTGGATATCCAGAAACACCTCCTGCTGCAAAGCCGGCATCTCGGACAATGTCTCACCGATGATACGAAACAGTTCCTTATGGCACAGAGCCTCGAACTCATCATCCGAAAAACGGTCTGCCGTCTGCTTCAATTTGTATTTTATCTGCTTGAAGCGCGACCTGCGGCGAAGATAATCCATACACTTATTATAAATCATAGAGAAAAACAGCCCGACTACATTTCTCTCGCGGTTCAACTTTTCCCCCTGTTCCAAGAAACGCAGTAAAACGTCGCTCACGATGTCACGTGCGTCTTCGTCATTAAAGACATACATCGAAGCATATCGCAGGGCCGACCGGTAGTGGCTCTCATAAAAATCTGCAAAGTCGAATCTTTCTTCCATGTTCTCACGGTTTTTCATTAAGACTTTGCAAAAGTAACGGGGACGTGCAAAACGCCACTGCACGAAGCGTCGCAAAACGCTGTACAAAGCGTTGCAAAACACCGGTTGCAACATACCATACATATAAAAACAACATTTTATACACCAACCTGCGTTTCCCGGAATACAAATCCGGCCAAAGCCACCATTCTTTACATACGTTTTTGTATCTTTGCTGTAATAAACCTAATGTCAAGAGATGAAAAACTTCTGGATTCTTATCATAACCGCTACGCTGTTGTCCTTGCCTTACCGGTCATCCTCCTCGACGGAAAGATTCCGGCTGCTGGATACCGGAAACGGACTTTTCAATAATCAAGTACGCTTCCTCACACAAATGGAAGACGGCAAGATACTGGTCTGCACCGAAGGCATGTTCAATGTGTACAACGGCAACAGCTTCGAGCCGCTCATCTGCGACTTGACCTACACCGTCCCCTTGGGTATGCACAATATATGCACAAGCTATGACGGCGGCAACGGGCTGCTGTGGGCCAAGGACTTTTACCGTCTCTATCTCATCAATACCCGTACCGGACGTTTCTGTCACGATATCAAAGAACGCTTTGAGGCTGCCCGTCTGACCGAAGCTTTCAATGACTTTATCCTCGACCACGACCGAAACGCCTGGATTATTACCGAAAGCGGAAAACTTTACCGGTATGACTGGAAAAAACCGGCCAAACAGGTCTACGAGCCACGACCCGAAGAAAAATCCCGGGGTATCCGTGTCAAAGAAGTCATGCAGGCCGGTCCCTTTCATCTGATATTCCTGAATACCGGTAGGATGCTGGTTTGGGAAGAGAAAAGCGGACGCATCGTGGGCGAAGATTCCACCGTGGCCACTCCCGCCCCCTCCGAATATTTCCGTACGGCCTGGCTGCAAGCCGACAAGGAGCACCTGCTTATCTCCGTCAGCCATACGGAAGGATACTTGTACCTCTATAATATATATACGCGCGAGTGGAAAGAAATACTTAAAGGCAAAGCTATTAATGATATTAAAAAATGCAAAGACGGCTGTTTTTGGTTAGGTGGCAACCAAACGCTCATCAAACTTTCCCCACGTTTTGAACTGCTACAAGAAACCCATCGTCTGGAACTAACCGGAAACGAATCCGTAACGGACTTCATCATGTCGGTTCTCGTCGACGACCGGCAAGGGCTATGGTTAGGGTTGAGCAGTTCCGGAATCTTGCGGGCCGTCCCTCCCGGAAAATACATGGAATACTATATCAACGAGGAGGTGGCGCACGAGGAAGGACAGATGATTCGCAGCCTCTGTCCGTACGATGGCCGACATTTGCTGGTCGGCACGATGGAAGGCATCTACCTGTTCGACACGGCCCGCAAAAACTACCGGGCATTCCACTCCGGATTCAGTCACCTCTATTGTACAGATATCAAAAGAGACCCACACGGTGCATTCTGGTGCAGCACCCGGCAAGGACTATACAAAATACAGGGCAACAGGGTAGAGCGGGCAGACCCGACGCTGCTGCCGGGCCTCCCGTCCGAAACGGTCCGTTTCAGCCTTCCCCTTTCCGATGGCAGCATCTTGGTTTGTATGGATTTGAAAGACCTGTATTTTTGTCGGCCGGAAAAAGGACAAGCCTTGCGCCTCAATGAAGATTTTCCGGAACTGAACCGCAGCCGTGCCATGAGCTTTGCCATAGAAATAAAACCCGGCCAACTCATCATCGGCGGACAAAACGGACTCTTCGGATATGAGATTGCCCGGAAGAAACTGCAACGTCTGGCTTGGATAGTCCCTTGGGAAAGATACAGCACGAAATACAACTGTGCATACGCCGAAGGAACATCCGTCTGGATAGGTACGCAGAACGGATTGATATGCCATGACTTCCGCACGAAGGAAACCCTGCGGCTCAGCACGGAAAACGGCCTGCCGAACAACTGCATACAAGGCATTACAGCCGATGCCGGGGGGAAGCTGTGGGTATCGACTTCCAACGGCATCGGGAGAATAAACCGGAACGCAGACGGCACCTTTTCCATCGCACGGTTAGACGGAAAAGACGGCGTGCAATACGGGGAAATGATGGAACAGTCCATCACCGCCATGCCGGACGGGCATGTATATGCGGGCGGACTGAACGGCATCACCGACATTGCCCCGGGAGCCACGGACTACGGGCACGAAAGCCTGAGACCGACACTCGTCGGCCTGCGCGTCATGAACCATCCCATCAACAACGAAGGCACGTTCCGCGACCGCCAACTGCTTCCGGAAGGGCTGTCCTACACCCGCCACCTGTACCTGAAACACAACGAGAATTTCATCGAAATGAAATTTTCCGCCTTGGATTACGACACGCCCCAACACACGCACTACCGTTACCGGCTGGAAGGGGTGGACAAAACATGGAATCTCACTTCGGAACCGACAGGTATCTGCACGGCCAGCTACACCTCCCTCACGCCCGGAACGTACACGCTTCAGGTACAAGCCGCCATGGGAAGCACACCGTGGGGAGCCGCCGCCGAATGGCAAATCACGGTAGAGCCACCTTTGTGGAAGACTTGGTGGGCTTACGCCATTTACCTCATCGCCGCGCTGGCACTCCTCTACTACATCATCGAACTATACATCGCCGACAAGCATTCGCGCATGATGGCAGAACAGGAAAACCTGAAACGGCAGAAGGAGCAGCATCTCGACGAACTCAAATTCCGCTTCTTCACCAACATCAGCCACGAGCTGCGCACGCCGCTCGCGCTCATCATCACCCCGCTCGAACTGCTCATCCGCAAAGCCGACGACTCCGCCCTCAAAAGCGAACTGGAAAAGATACTCGGCAACGCACGCGACTTGCTCCGGCTCGTCAACCAGTTGCTCGACTTCCGCCGTCTGGAACAGAAAGGCGAACAACTGAAACTGTCGACCGTGCAAATCAGAGCGTTCATCGAAGACAACGTGAACCATTTCGGCCCACTCGCCCACGAACGGCACATCGGACTGTCCTGCGAGTGCGCGTTCGGGCAGGAAGACCTGTTCCGTCTGGATGCCGAAAAGATGACACGCGTGCTGAACAACCTGCTTTCCAACGCCATGAAGTTCACTCCCGAAGGAGGTTTCATCACCGTACAGGCGGGATGGCAGGAAAGCTCCCCGGCAGGCGAAGGGCCTGACGGCATCCGCATCACCGTCAGCGACACCGGCATAGGCATCCCGGCAGAAGACCTGAAAAACATTTTCGTGCGTTTCTACCAAAGCGAAGGCACACAAAGCCATCCCGTAAATACCGGCAGCGGCATCGGACTGCATCTGGTCAAAGGTTATATGGACTTGCACAAAGGAGAAATCACGGTGGAAAGCACACCGGGAAAAGGCACGCGCTTCACGCTGCTGCTGCCGGCCCAACCGCCGCAAACCGCCGCCTCCGATTCCCAAGCCGCCATCGGAAGCACGCTTCCCGACACGGAGAAAGCAACCGAATCCCCCGTGCCCGAAGGAAACAAAGTCACCGTCTTAGTGGCCGAAGACAACGAGCAATTCCGCACGTTCATGAAAGACCTTCTCGGACAGGATTTCACCGTGCTCACCGCCGCCGACGGGCAGGAGGGACTGGCCATGGCACGGGAATACGGCCCCGATCTCATCATCAGCGACGTGATGATGCCGCACATGGACGGCTACGCCTTCTGCCGTGCGGTCAAGGACGACGTGCAGTGCTGCCACATCCCGTTCATCCTGCTCACGGCCAAAAACTCCTCCGAAAGCCGGAGCGGGGCATACGAAGCCGGTGCCGACTCGTTTATCGCCAAACCGTTCGACATCGACGTGTTGCACAGCCGCATCCGTCAGCTTTTGGAACAACGCGAGCGACGGTTGGCTTCGTTCCGGAAAGGCACGCACATCAACCCCAAGGAAATCACGATTACCAGTCTGGACGAGAAACTGATACAAAAGGCATTGGAATGCATCGAAAAGAACATGGACAACACCGAATACAACGTGGAAGCCCTCAGTACCGACATGGGATTAGAACGCTCCTCACTCTACAGGAAGATGCAGGCCATAGCGGGGCAGACACCCACGGAGTTCATGCGTTCCATCCGGTTGAAACGCGCCGCCCGATTGTTGGAAAGCGGCCAATATTCCGTACAGGAAATTTCATGGATGGTAGGTTTCAACACCCCGCGCTACTTCTCTTCCTACTTCAAAGAGATGTTCAGCATGACACCGTCCGCGTATGCCGCACGAAACCGGAAGCAGCCTTCTTCAAAGGCATGAAGATGGGCATGACGAATATCAGGGCCAGGATGGAAAACAGCAGGCCGCCCGACGTGCCAATGGCGAAAGAAAACCAGAAAGCTTCCTCCTGTCCGTCTATGAGGAACGGCACCAAGCCCAAAACGGTGGAAAGCGTGGTCAGGAACACCGGAATAATCTTGTGGTTGTAAGCCTTGACGTACAAATTCACACGAGGCAACGCCTGCGCCTTGCAGGCCGCCGTTTGGTTGTTGTACTCGTTGATGATGTAAATACCGGCATTCACCACCAGTCCGCTCAGCAGGACCAACGAGGCGAAACCGCCCGTCCCGAACTTCACTCCGGAAAAGTAGAACGTCAGGAACGTGCCGATGAAGGACACCGGAATCAAAGTGATGATGACGAAAGGCAACCGGAACGACTCGAAAAGTATGGAACACATGAAGTAGATAATCAACACAATGACTAATATCAGCCAATACTGCGTGCCTTCGTCCTGATACCAGTTCGGCGTGTTGTTCAGGCAACGGTACCCCACCGGGAAGCGGTCGTTGAACTCATCCGTCACTTCCTCTATGTATTTGGCCGTGTAGTTGTACGAACCCAACACGTTGAAAGCCACACGCAACACATATTCCTGGTTCTTTTTGGGAATGCAGTTCTTGGCCTCCCGCAGGTTCATGTCCATAAAAGGCGGAAGCCACACGTCTCCTTCGGACGTCTTGACATGGGTATGCTCCAAATCCCACACATTGAAACGGTCGGATTGCAACGAACGCAGGTAGATGTCGGTCCGGATAAACTCGTCCTCGTAACGCCCCACGTCCACTCCCGAAAGCAACTCGCGCAACGTGCCGTGCATGGCCGCCGCCGATTGTCCGTACAAGGCAAAGTTCTGCGGCGTATAGACCATGTACAGTTCATCTTCCTGCCGCTCATGCCCCGGCGTTTCGATAATGATGTCCATCACGCGGTGGTTCTGCTTCAAACGGGCACAAATGTCCTCCGCGTACCGGTACAAGGCATTATAATTGTACCCGGCAATCTCGATCCGGTTCGACCGGTATTGCAGGTTCAGCGAATTACTGAAACCCCGCTCGCTCACGCCGTAAGTGCTCCAATCCGCCCCGCCGATGGAAATGACCTTGCCGATGACCTTGCTCTCCAAGACGTAAGGGAAAGAAGTGTCGCGGTATTCATCCTTGAATTCCACGGTCAGGTTGGCCCCCCACCATTCCACGCGGCTCTCGAACCGCTTGATTTCCTTGAACCCGACCAAGAAGTTCTCCAGAATCTGCACCTTCTCGTTCAATTCGTGCACACTTCCGCCCAAAGGCATTTGAGCACGGATGTGGAGTTTCATCTCCTCTTCCTCTTTGGCATACGTATTCTCGTCCAACGACTGCGCAAAGAGACGCATGGTTCCTCCGAACACCTTGCTCAACGGTTCTTTCAGCTCGGTCTGGAAAAAACGGGTGCCAAATGTGGCATTGTACGCCCTTTCATACCACGGCGACGCTTCTTCCTCCTCGCTCTGGTAATACACCTTCTCCTTGTCCCACCGGTCTGGAAGGGCATGGAACGGTATCCCGAAAGCCAACACCAACAGGACATAGTATATCCACTTGCGTTTCTGCGTGAAAGCGATGTATTTGCGGTAAAAGCGCGTCCAGGCCATCACCCGCTTGGAACGCCACAAACGTTTTATCGGCATGCGGCTGCTGTAATGAAACTGTTTGACCAAAGCCGGCACGAAGAACAAGGCCACAACAAGCGCCACCGTCAGGTTAATGATGATAATCCAAGAGAAGTCGTACAGGTCGCGCTGGATATACTCCGGCATGAAGAACACCACCACCAACGACCCTATTGTGGTAAGCAAGGCGGCCAGTATGGCCAAAAACGCTTTCCGGTTGTGGTAGTAACTGTAATGGTCCACCATCACAATGGCCGCGTCGATAATCAGTCCCAACGACACCGTGATGCCGGCCAACGAAAAGGTATGCAGACGCATGTCGAACACATAGTAAGCCATGACGGCTATCAGGACGTTGGCGGCCAACGTGATGGCGATAATCGACAGATACTTCCAGTTGCGGCGGACCAACCAGACGAACACCAACAGGATGGCCAACGACATCAACGTGCGCGTAATCAGCTTTTCCAGTTCCGACTGTTTCTCCTTGGCTGCGTCGTACGTCAAAGTCAGATACATGCCGTCGCGCAAACGGGGTTTCAATTCCTCTATTTTCGCACGCAACTGGCGCGACAACTCTATCTCGTTGGCATCGGCATCCACGACGATGTTCATGTAGATGGTGTTCAGCCCGTTTACGCGGTAGTAACTGCCCGGCAGCCGGTCCCGGTATTCGAAGGTGGCCAAGTCGTTCAGATAGATAATCTTCCCGTCCACGGTCTTCAGGGGCATCTCGCCTATCTGGCGGGCAAACCTCGAGGTCTTCAGGTAAAGGGTGACACGGCTTTGCTCCCCGTCTTCATCCCTGTACATCACATCGCCCACGATATCCGACTTCCCGATAAAACTTTTGATGCCGTCCTCCACGTCAGCCACCGTCAGGCCGTAGTTCGCCACAATGAGGGGGTCATACGTAATCTCCATATATTTGGAGGTCCCGCCGGTCACGTCCACGCTCTTCACCTCTTCCCATGCCCGTACCACCGGTTCGACGTTTTTCTCCACATACTCTTTTATCTGTTCGCCTTTCAGGTTGGAATTCACCTGATAGGTCAACAGATGCCTCACAGGACTTTCTTTCTGCGGGGCACCGTCATTCACCACTTCCCCACCCGTCAGTTCTGGATAAGAAACCTCTTCGGGCAATTTCTTCCGCACCTGCTTCAAGAGCGACGAAATCTCGAACTTCACGGCGGACACGTCGGCTTCTTTCTTCAGCACGACCGTAACCCGTCCCGAACCGAAATAAGACTCCGACGAGACTTCGGCCACGCCTTTCACAGCCGAGACCAACCCTTCTATCTTCGACGTCACCTCCTGCTCCACCACCTTGGGCGAGGCGTTCCTCCATCCATAGCTTATCGTCAGCGTCTTGCCTTGGCGCGGCTTGGGGGACGAACCCACGTCTACCAACGGAATCAGGGCAGCCCCGATAATCATCAGTATAATCATCGTGAGCAACAGGCTGAACGACGATACGCGATCCAGTATGTGAGTTTTCTCTTGCATAAGCCTTATCCCCTTCTCCTATATATAAGGTAATACACCAACGGTATGAAGAACAGGCTGACCAACGTGCCGGCCACCATGCCGACAATCAGGGTCAACGACAACGGGTATTGCAAGGCAGATCCCATATCGCCCCGGCTCAGGAAAGGAAGAATGACCAGAATAGTCGTAAGCGAAGTCATGACAATGGGGCGCAAACGACTGTGCCCGCCGCGCCAGATAGCCGTAACGAGGGGCATCCCCTCCCGCCTCAACCGGTTCATCGTATCCACTTTCAGGATAGAGTCGTTGATAATGATACCGCTCATCACCACGATACCTATCATAGACATGATATTCAGCGACTCGCCCAACAGCCACAGGACAAGGAACACCCAGAACACATCGATTACGATTTCCGACAGGATGACCAACGGCTGCACGATGCTTTCGAACTGCGCGGCCAAGATGAAATACAGCAATGCCACAGCCACGCTCAACACCAGCACCAGTTCGCCTATCATCTCCCGGCTGGAATAATAATTGCCCGTAAACGATGCCGAATAGCGCGGGTCGGCCTTCACGAACCGTTCCGTGAAATCCACGATGCTCTCCACCGTACGGTCGTCCGCCGTAATCTTCACGGGATAGTAGTCCCCGCCGTTTCCGGAATACAGCCGTTTGAAGTCCTCGCCCTGCGTTTCCCGTATCAGGTAGCTCAAAGGTATGTCCACTCCTTCGTCGTTACGTACGGTGTACTGCAACAATTTACGGCTGTCCATACTGCGTTCACCGATAATGACCGGCAGCGAACGGGCACCCTCATTGATGGCATACACCTCATTCTGGCTCACCAACATCCTCAACCGAGCCTGTAAAGCGGCATACGACACATGGTACACCGCCATCTGCTCCGTGTCGGCCACGTATTGTATGTTGCGTTCGGAAACGACCGGCTGCACCGCCACCTCGGGGAAACGGCGCGACAAAGTGTCCAAAAAAGCCCGGGCTTCCTGTACATCGGGACGCCCTCCGCCCTGACGCTGCAAACGTATCTCCAAGTCCGCATCGTCATTGGAGAATATCAAATCGAAAATGTTGCCGGACGCGCCGAACTCCACCGTGCCGTGCGGATAGCGTTCCGCCATGTAGTTTCTTATCTTCTCCTGCGCCAGCCGCAAGGTTTCCCCGTCCTCCGCCTGAAAGTAGACCACAGCTTCGGACGTGGTAAGGTCTTCGGTATGGGACAGCACGAAATCCTGCACGCCGACCATCGCCGTAGAAGTCCGTACCAGTCCGTCCACCTGCTTCAACACATCCCCCACACGGACATCGTTCTCCTCCACCGAGATACCCGCGTTCCAGTCTATTTTCATCAGCGCATCGTTATGCTCCATATAAGGAAGACGTTCTTTCTCCAGCCCTTTATAGATAAGGAAGATGGCCGGGATAGCCAGACAAAAAGCCGTCACGCTCTTCACCGGATTCCGTAAAACCCATTTGATACCGCGTTCGTAGGGAGCATAAAAATTAAAATGGAACTTACGGTCGAGCACCTCTCCTTCCGGACATGTTTTTCTTTTCCGGTACAACACCATGAAATACACCGGAATGACCAACACCGCCACGAAAAGCGAGGCGAACAAGGCTATCGTGACGCCCATCGCCTGGTCGTAAAACAGGGCACCGGCGATGCCGCTCAGGAAAATCAACGGGACAAACACCGAACAGGTGGTCAACACCGAACTCAACATCGGGGTGAACACCTCGTTCGTTCCTTTCACGAGGGCGTCCGCAAGCGGCATCCCCTGCCGCCACCGCTGCATCACGTTATCGATAACGATGATGGAGTTGTCCACAATCATTCCCACACCGAGAATCAGTCCCGACAGGGAGATGATGTTCAGAGAGATGTCTAACAAATGAAAGCTGAGCAGCGTCACAATCAGCGTCAAGGGGATGGTGATGATAATCAACAGCGGCAACCGCCAGTCTTTCATGAACAGGAAAAGCACCAGACAGGCCAACACCGCCCCCACGTACAGGTTCTGTTCCAGATTGTCTATGGAGTACGTCAGCAGTCGGGTCTGGTCGCGCGTCAGGTCGAAACTGATATCCGGATATTCCTTCCTCAGGTCTTCCACCAGCCCCTCGATGCTCTCCTGCAAATCTTCCATCTGCGCGTCGTTCTGTTTGATGACGGCCATCGTCACGGCATTCTTCCCGTCGTGGCGCACCAGTCCTGCCCGCGATGCCAGTTTTTCTTCCACACGGCACAAGTCTTTCAACTGCACCAGACGGCCTTCGTGGTTGATATACACATTCTCAATGTCCTCCCGATTCAGCAACTGCGAATCGAAATGGATGTTGTAACGGTACAACCCGTCTACGACGGAAAGCGCCCCGAGCGTGATATTGTTCGACTGGATGGCCTTGGACAAGGTTTCCATATCCAGCCCCATCGACAAAAGTTTCGCTTCATCCGGGATGCAAATGATTTCCGCTCCCGTCGTACCGGATATATCCACCATGGCCGTCTGCGGCAACTGTTCGATGCGCTTGCTCACGATGTTCCGTGCAAATTCGCCCAGTTGGGTGAACTTCATACCGGCCTTCGGCAAGCTGCCGTCTTTCCCGCCCCCCTCGTTTTTCAACGACAAGTCCAGATAAAATGCCGGGATGTCCATGGCACTGGCCTTGACCACCTTGGGACGTTCCAACTCCTTCGGCATACGGTTCATCGCCCGGTCTATCTTCTCGTTCACCTCGATGAATATCAGGTCGATATTGCTTCCCGGCTCGAACTCCATGAAGATGGCACCCGCGTCCATCCTCGATTCGCTGTGGATGTCCTTCAGCCCGGCCACCTGCATCAACTGGCTGCGCAACGGAGCCACCACTTCGGCATCCACCTCGTGCACCGACGCTCCGGGATAAGACACCTGCACCGTAATCTGCGGGATGTCGATGTCCGGCATCAGCGACACCGGTATATACTTGAAAGAGATACACCCGATGGCGATCAATGCGATCAGGCACATCGTCACGGCAATGGGCCGGTGAATCAAATTGCGTACAATCATGGCGGTCTCCTTTCCTTAGTCCATCTTCTTTTCTCTCCTCGCGCGAGGGATGACCTCCGTCCCGTCGGCCAGGTTCAGGTTGCCCGACGTGATCACCACGTCGCCGTCCTCTATCTTCGTCTCCTTCCGCGCATTGCCTGTCACGGCATACTGGCTGATATTGGAATACACCACATCCACGTAAGTCCACACGGCGCGTCCCTCCTCCAACCGGAAGAGCACATGGAAACCGTCACGCATCACCACCGCGTCCTTGGGTACGACAAACATGTCCGGCACCTCCTTCTCGATGACGACCTTCACGTTCATCCCCTCCATCAATACATTGCCCCGATTCCTGATTCTTGCCCGGATTTTCACCTGCCCCTTCTCGTCGATGGACGGATTCACCTCCGTCACCTTCCCCGTGAACTCCTCGTTTTCGTCCACGAAAGGAGACACGACGACCTTCTGCCCGATGCTCACCGACTGCAATTCGGCCTCTAAGATGCTGAACTCCACGTCGAACCAAGTGTCGTCTATCAACGTGCAGAACTTCTCCTTCGGCTGTTGGTAAAGTTTGCAGTCCATGTCGGCCACACGCCCTGCGAAAGGAGCATAGAGGTTGCACCGCTCCAGATTGAGCCGGGCCGTCTGCAAGGCATACTCCGCCGACGTATAGCCCGAAGTCACTTTGGCCCTCTTGAGAATCGCTTCCGGCACGCCGGCCATCGTCTCGTCATATCCCTGTCCGATAAGTTTGTCCACCAGTTCCACTTCCGCCTTCTCCATCTCCTGTTCGGCCTTGGCCAGTTCCCGCCGGGCTTCACGGTCGTCCACCGAAGCCAGCAACGCCCCCTTCTTCACCAAAGAGCCGTTCTTCACATGAATGGCATGCAACAGTCCGGTAGCCGGCATGGCCAGTTCGCTTTTGGCCGCCGCCCTCAACTTGCCGTTGCACTTGATTTGCTTGTTGAACACCACCTTGTGCAACATCATCGTATCCACATAATTCTCGTTCAGTTTCTGCACCGCGCCCTCCATGGCCTGTTCCTTTTCTTCGTCTTGTCCGTCCGTGTCCTTGCAGCCGCACACGGCTCCCCAGACGGCCCACACCACGAGGCTTATTCCCGTAATCCGTTTCATATCTGTCTGTCGTTAATTTACCAAATCATTAAAGTTCACCCCGATGTTCTCCTTACGGATAAAGTCGTACAGCGTCAGTTTCTGTATGCCGTAATAGTCCGTCCAGAACTGTTGCAGTTGGCTGATGTACTGGTGCTGTGCGCTTTCAAACTCCTCTTGTGCCGTGTTCAGTTCCGTCACCGTCACCGACCCGTTCTCGAACCGCTTCTTCATGATGTCGTAACGTTCGGCGGCTATGTCCTGCGCCCGGAGTGAAGTCTTGCACTGTTCGGCCTGGTTGTTGAACTGCAACACCTTCGTCCGCACGTCGTGCGCAAATTCGATGTTGGCCTGCTCTATCTGGGTCTTGGTGATTTCCACGTCCGTCTTGGCCATGCGCACCTTCCCCCGGCCCATGCCCCAGTCGTAAATCGGAATGGTCATCGTAAGTCCCACCGTCTCATAGTCTTTCAGGCGGCGGTAGGCGGCAGGCAACTCATTCGCCGACTGGCTCAGTCCGAGCCTTCCGCGAAACTCCACCTGCAAGCCCCTGTTGGCCTTCGCCTCGGCTAATGCCCGCTGCGACTCCAACAGGTTCAACTGTTGTTCGATCGAATGCGACGACCCCGTCCATGCCTTGTCGAGCACCTGTTCGGCATTCATCTCGATGTCCGGCATGTAATAAGGCGGCAACAGTTCTATGTCCCCGTAGTCCACAATGCGCAAATAAGAAAACAGGCTGAACAACTGGGTCCTCAGCGTAAGGCTCGTGCTGTTCACACTCATCTTGGCGTTCAACAACGAAAGTTCCATCTGCAACACCTCGCTTTTTGTGGTCGTCCCCAAGTCCAGCCTCTTCTTGGCAATCTCGAAAAGATGCTTCCGGTCCTCGTAGTCCGCCACGCTTTGGCGGTAATTTTCCTGTGCCGAAAGCACCGTAAAGAACAGGTTCGTCACGTTGATGGTGATGTCCTGCATCGTTTCCAGATAAGCCCTCTGCGCATTCTCGTATTGTAGCGGCGCCGTCTTCTTCCGCCACTTCAGGGCATTGTAAGCCCTGATGGGCTGCGTATAATTCAGGATGAGAGGCACCGTGTTATACGTCTGCAAATCGTAGTTGAACTGGTCCAGCCGCGAGAGTGACGACTGCAACGACAGCGTACCGCCCAGAAACGGGATGTTCTGGTCCACGGACAAAGTCAGGTCGTTCGAGAGCGAGTTGTTGTCCACATAAGAGATACGCCCCGTGTCCGGGTCGCGGGCCTCCACGATAGAGCGGTCGAAGTTCATCACCCCGCCCGAAAGGTTCAACGAGGGCAGCAGTTCCGCCCGATACGAACGGTAGTTCCAGTACTGTCCCAAGAAACTGTAGCGGGCCACCTGCGCCGCATACGAATCCCGTTTGGCTATTTCTATGGCTTCCGTCAACGACAGTTTACGCACCTGTTGCGCCCCTACCGGCACGACAGCCACCCACAAGCACCACCAAGCACCACGCAAATATTTTCCTATTTCGCTTTTCATGGTATACCTATTATCTTTTTGTTAACTTCTTCGCTTCGTTTTTCATCTCCCGCACTGCCGGAGAATCCACCTTCGGCCTGAAAGCAATGATTTGCCGGGCCATCTCCTCCGCCTTGCGCATTTGTCCTTCCGCTTCATAAAGTTTCATCAACCGATAGAGCGGATACATGCGCCCCGGCAACATCCCGAAAGCCTTCCGGTAAGCCGATTCAGCCTCCGCCACAGCACCCAAATCCCGGTAGTTGTTCCCCATCAGTGTGTAAAACACGGGGTCACAACTTACCCTTGTGCCCTGACGCAGCATCGCATTGCTTTCGTTGTAACGCCCGGCCTCCCGCAACGCAGTACCAAAGGTAAACAAAAAATCCGGATAAGCTTTCAAATCCTCATACTTTTTGCGGTAATCCTCCAAAAATGCCACATCCTGAATGCCACGCACGCGGCGGAACTCCTCGTATGCCTCCACGCGCCGGGCCGTATTGTCCGACAGGTTCCACACGCACCAACCGCCCACGGCCACCACAGGCCATACGGCCGTCCTCTTCCACCACCGCACTTCCGCTGCTCCGGCCTCGAGCGATGCCGCCAAGGCCACCCAAGCCACAGCCAACGACAGGAACGGCCATAAGGCGAAAGGATAGGAAAACAGGGAAGAGACCAACAAGACCAACCAGCCGTAGGCCGAGACCTCACCACGCCTGCACAACACCGCCAAGCTCCACAAGCCCAACACCAAGGCCGGAACGGCCCCCAACACGCCCTGTTCCACGCCCACGCCCAACACGCCGTTGAAGGCATATTCCGGACTACCGGCCACCACCGACAGCGGCGAACCGGGACGTGCGGCGAAGAAAGCCTCCTGCGCTGCACCGTAGGCCTGCGCATAGCCGCCAAGCCCGTGCCCGCAAAGCCATTCCCCGGCCCAAGCCCGTCCGGCCACCATCGTCATCAGCAGACGCCCGTCTGCCGACCCTTGTTTCAGGAAGTAAGCCGCCACGCCGGCACACACCGCCACGCCCATTCCCCAAAGCACCATCCGCCGATGTGCCTTCCACAGCAGGCAGGCCGCTGCCACCGCCACAGCCACCCAGGCCGTGCGGCTCCACGTGGCGACCAGTACGGGAAAGCAAAAAACCGCCACAGCCGCCACGCTCCAAGCCCCCACCCAGCTCCACCGGCCACGCCCGGCAAAGGCCTCTCCATGCCTGTACCACCAAGCTACGGAGACGGCCAGCACCACGGCCACGAATATGGCATACGGGCCGGGATTGAAAAACGTACCCGTCACGTCGAACAAATGATGCCGGGATGCCTCCCGACCCGCCAACTGCATGAAACCCGTCCAAAGCTCATAGCCGCCCACCGCACACAGTCCGACCCACCAAAGCCGGGTAAAAGCCCTGCCGCAAAAAGGAATAACCAGCCGCAAGGCTACGTAAGCCACCCCCAAGGCCATGGCCTTGCCATAGACCTCCGCCGCCGGATAGGGCGACACAAACACATAATTCAGCGAAACATAGACCCACCAAAACAAGGCTACGCCATCCGCCCAATGCAGGCGCGGCAACCGCCGTCCCACGCATACGGCCGTCAAGGCCAAGACGGCCAAAGCCGCCACCGCCCGATAGCCCCAAACGTCCGACACGGAAGGCATCGCCTCCGTCCGCCACACGACAGGGGCGCACAACGCCGCCACCGCTGCCGCCGCCACGCCATACCTTATTATATATGTATATTGTTCCTTATTCATTGTTCGTCAGGTTTAGTCCGCGGCGTTCCCTCCGTTCGCGCCCCGTCACGGGATGGTGCGACTCCACCACACGGTCCACCACGCCCACGATGTATTCCTCCGGAACGAAGCCCCAGTAACGCGAATCCTTAGAACCGTAGGCCATGTCGCCGCATACGAAATAATAATTCTTGCGGAAACGGTAGTAAGGCAAAGGCCGACCGTCCGACAGGCACTGCCCGCATGCCCCGTCCCATGCCAACGCACGACCCGTCTCCCATTCTATCGCCCGGCGGTAGATTTCCACCTTGCGCCAGTCGTCCATCCGCAGGATGTCGCCCTGCCGGGGTACGTACACCGGCGGGATGTCCTTGATGGTATAACCCAATACAGCCGTCTCCACCAAGATGTTGCGCATCGCGTACCAAGGTATCAGGCTGTCCGGCGTTTCCTCCAATCGCCGTTGCGCCTCCGCAAGCCCCAACACGCCCTTGTAATGGCTGTTCACCGGACGGCTGTGCACGAAAGATATCGTGTCGCCCGGCAAGGCCACCACGCGCTTCACATACACGTAATTCATCTTGAAGCCGATGCGCCCCTTGTCATTCACCGGATAGTTGAACACCACGATGTCGTTGTAACGCAGGCCGCGACGCCCCCGTGTACGGATGCTCTCCATCCGACCCTCCGTAAAGTCCAGCGACGTGTAGAGCCGCGCACCGAAAACCGTCTTGTCCACCCGAACCTTGTCGCCCGGAAGCAACGTGGGCGACATCGAGTCCGACGGGATGACGAACGTGTCGGCCACCAAGGCGCGCCAACCGTAGTGCACGGCCACGCCCAACACGACGGCCAACCAGACGAGGCACACGCCGCACGCCACCTTATACGCCACGCCCCATACCGCCTTCATCGTCCGCCCTCCGTTTCTTTACGGCGCACCCAGACCATCACCGCCAGGCCCGCCAACACGCAAACGCCGTAACGCCACGGCAGGCCTGCGTCCTCTTCCGTCATCTCCCCCACCGTGACGTTCCGACCGAACCGTGCCGGACGGAACACTGACAGGTTGCGCTTGGCACGCACGATGCCCCCGTCCACCACCACGAAACCAACCTCGGCACGCAGCAGCGACTTCAGCGTCACCTCGTCCGTATAGAAAACATCCATACCCGCCCCGCCGTTCAGGCCAGGAAGCGTCCACAGGCAGAGGGAGATGCGCCCCGCCCCGGCTTCGGCACGAAGGCCGGACAGCTTGCGCAGGTCGTCCACCGTAAGCTCGCGCCGCGACACCACCGCCACCAAAGGCTTTGACCCGGACACCTCCATCAACGAATCCGTCACCTCTTCATAACGTCCGTCGTACACTCCGAAGCCCGGCACGGCGGACAAAGCCGCCCCACGGCCGAAAGGCAGGAAATCCACCGGGGGAAGCCAAACCGCCAAGTAAAGGGGAACTGCCAAGGAGAAGACCGCACAGCAAGCAGCCGTGCGCCATCCTTTCAGGCCGCACTGATGCTCCGCACGCACGACCCACAGATGCCAGACTGCCAAAGCCCACAGCACCACGTTTTTCAGCAGCGTAGCCCCGTGCCCCAACGTGAAAGCCTCGCCGAAGCAGCCGCAATCCTGCACCGACATCCCCACAGGCGAGAAAGCCAGCCAAGCCGTCAGCGCGGTAAAGGCAGACATCACAGCCACCGTACCCCAAGCCAACGCCTTGCGGAACACGCCCGAAAGCAGGAGCAGCCCCATGCACAACTCCCCGGCACAGAGACACACCGACCATGCCAAGGGATGGTCGGCCACGAAGCCGCTCCAACCCCACACGCGGAAATACTCCGACAACTTCAATGACGTGCCGTAAGGGTCCACGCCTTTCAGCCAACCGGAGGCCACGAAGCACGCACCTAACAGCAAGGATGGGATATGACGGATTATACGTTTCATATTATTCTAAAACATTTACCACAAAACCGAGTTTATATAAAGCCGTGGAGGTATTGGCCTTCACAACAGTATTCATGAAATTCATACCCACTTTACCCTTAGAATTAAACTTCAGGATAATTTGTAAAGAATCTCCGGGTAAAGTAATACTATCACTCACTTCATATCCAGTACAACTACAATCCGGATTCACATATTCTATAAACAAAGGGTTCTTTCCTGTATTGTATAACGTATAATAAGCCTTTACCACCTCTCCAACCTTTACGGCATTCAATTTAATGATTTTCTCTTTTATACGAAGGTCTGTCAATGGAAGTTCTCTTTCGGAAAGTTTTTCTACATCCTCCTGGGCGGAAAGCATAACCGACATACTCCTTTCTTTGGAAGTCAATCTCCAAAACAAGAAAAATCCCCAAACTAAGACAAGCAAACTGATGAATATCCAAATGACTTTCTTATTCATAACTTAAAACGATACATATACATGATTTCACGTTCTTCATCCGCAATGACATACGAATAGTAATACGGTGCAACATAACCCATCACTCTTAACCCTTTAGGTACACTTACGTCTCCAAGAAGCACACCATCTTTATATATTTGCAGCCCGTCAGTTGATTGAGTTTCTCCCTTTTGGTAAGAACGGAACAACAAATCTGTTTCGTCCACATACTCCAACCAATTATAATACCCCTTGGTTTGACGCTCATTTCTCCAGTTTTTCCTAGATTCTGACAGTGTATTTATAGTAACATAATCCAAATCCATATTCTTTCCAGAAAATCCAAAGCACATTTGTTCATTATAATCTTTATCATATTGATAGATTAAAGTATCAGCTTCATAAGTAACGTAGAAATTTCCTTTCTGTGAGATGTCAAAATTCACAGTTGAAAATATAGCTTTATCTAAACTGTTGGTATAATACCCCATTGGATAACCCACAGAAAGTATCCTCCCCAAACTTCTTTTTTCCAGATTAGTCTCCAATATATTGGCTCCTTTTCTTAATTGTTCATCTGTAGTATATATATAATTACAGTTAGGAAAAGCCAAATGTACTTTAAAATAGATATTATTACCATACGATCGACAAACATTATCATTATAAACCGGAGTATAGGAATATGGATCTTCATACAAATTGTCACGATCGTAACTTCCATCATTATTAGTTTGTTCATAGACAACCCGGAAATAATCTTCTAACAAAAAATCTTTGTTATAAATATAATATCCAGCATTGTAATCATATAAAACCAATCTCCCGTCAGCCAAAAAAGAATGTGTAGCAATACGACCTATGGTTGTTTCATTTCTAGCTCGTCCTGTTCCTAATTTTCTATCTTCAAACTTACCGTTTAAATCAAAGCGGCACAAAGTGCAAAAGTAATTATCTATCACATAAACCGCACTGTCACACATTCCGGAACTAACTACAAAAGAAGTCGTTACGGAATCCAATAAAACACTATCTATCTCCAATGAAGTTATAGTTACATTCTGTTTAGAATCAGCTTGTAACCGAAAATTGCCTTTTCTTTTCGTGGAACAACTTGACACGATAAAAACCGCAATAAAAAATAATAATATATTTTTCATATAAAGACTATAAAATTAAATTAAAGGAAAGAGAAGGAAAACAATCCCACTCTTTCCCTCTTCATTCTTTATCCAGCACAATTAGCATTGTAGTCCCAACATTTTACATTTTCTCCGGCTGCACATTTCGAACCATTTTTATTCAAGGTAGAACATACTTGGTCTGTCGTAAGAGAACAAAAACAGTTAATATACTCACCTCCACTTTCGCCGCCTGTAGCCAGTGCTTCGACATCAGTCAAATAGAAGTTCTCAAGGTTAGGATTCTGCATATCGTTATAAACAGAATAACCTACATAGCCTGCTGACGCTGTCAACAAAGCTACAAAAGAAAAAATAATTTTTTTCATCTTTTTATTTTTTAAATTAATAATTATCGGCAGAAATATTCATACCGATTCTTCTTTTCTTAATTCTGCCGCTAAGTAACAAACAAATTCCAATCTTTCCCAATTTTTAGCGTGAGCAAAAACGTGAGCAACGTGAACGAATTTAAAAAAACGTGAGCAAAAACGTGAGCATTTTTCGCAATTCATTAATATACAGCCTATTTTACAAGATGATTAAATAATATTAAACACGGGGCAAAAAGTAAGCAAAAAGATGTCTTTTCATTTCCAATCGAAAGAAAAATATGGTTTTAAGCAAAAGAAAATAACGAGAAAAGCACAAACTACACTAAATTACAGCCCACAAAAGCAATATTTCAGGGCATACCGGCACGCGACATGCGCACATTTTCACGAAAATACAAGCCGAATAAAAAATCATTTGGCTGAAAGCGGAAAATCATTCTCAGCAGAAAAAACGAAAAACAACAAGAATAACAACTTTGAACGGCCACAGACACCGGAAAAAATCCATGAAAACGCACTTGAAACACCTATTTGAAACGGTTCAGCCGCCATAAAACGACTGACAAAATGTAAAGGGGAGGGCATAAAGACAATACCACTGAAGAAAAACCCACGGCACCCCCCTACAAGGCATCCACATAAAAGCAAGCAAAAGACGGAAATGGATGACTTTCCGGAAAACGGAGAAGGCGCGAGAATGCGTTATTTCGCACCGCCACCCACAACGGCCCGAAATAACGCATTCTCGCCAAGGCTGAAATTACATATTGTCAGTCCCACCCTCCTTTCTATAAAGGATGGCCGTCCGTCCTGACCAAACGCAGGCAATCGGCAGAGGAACGCACGACATCGAACGGCAAATCCTCCAAAGCCTTGCGCAAATCCCGCTTCAACGTACGCACCCGTTGACGGGAACAAAGTGAATCGTCAAAATAACCCGGCACGCCGAGAATGCCATTCAAATCGGTATAGAATATAGTATGAGTCGGTTTTCGAAGCAAATATTCCAATACCAAAGCGACCTGACGGCGGATTTTATACCGTAAACGTCCATATAGCAGAAGCTTCTTCCTACTATCCACGACCAAGACATCACAATCAGCATTTTCCACTACGGGAACGAAAGGCACGTCTGTCTTGTCCTTCCAAATTTTTCCTATCCCACATACAATGCAGAATCTGTCCAACAAATTTCCCATGTCATCTATGATTTAAAAGTTAATTCAAAATCTCATCAAGCCGTCCGCTCACCACCATACCTGCCGGCCGGATTCATAAGTGAAGATGCGCTCTTCATGCCCTTTCGTATGGTTGCGTAAGAGGAACAGGGCGCGGAGCGGCGCACGGTCGTACGTCAGAATCCCATCGGCATTCCCTTCCTTGTGCCCCAAGGAGACCCACCGGCCCTGTTTCCAATAGAGCAGCTCATAGTCTTCACCCTCGCGGATGAAATTATCATCGTTGCGCGGAAGGAAACGGATACGGGCTATCTTGCCGGGACGCTCCATTTCCCATCCGTACCAAACATTGTACACATCATGGGAATCATAGAACGACAGCACGTTACCGTCGAAAAGATTCTCCACGCCACACCACGGGCGCACATGGAAATTGCCCAACAGGCGTTTGGGCTTCAGCGTGTCGCCTGCCGCATCGAAAGTGTAAAGCTCGGCCATGTTGCCGCGCGACCAGTCGGGCGAAAGGTAACGGAAATATTTATATTCCCCTTCATACGAAAGCTGTACCGTATGATAACGGTTGTCTTCCAGTTTGGGAATCACGTGTACCGTCAGCGAATCGCTGAAATCCTCGCGATTGGCCACTTGGAACTTGCCGCCTATGACACTTTGCAGGAATTGGTTGGAACGGTCGTCGCGGAATTTACGTTTCAGGCGCAACGTGCGTCCTCCGGTTTCGTCCGGCTCAAGGCTACGGACCCGGCCGTGTTTGTCCAAAAGGAAAACATCGCCTGCACGCAGCATGCCGGACTTGCCGTAATACACCGGAAGGCAAACCACCCCACGCCCCATGGACTTGAACACGGCACGCTTTCCGCAGATGCGCCCCCAATGCACAATTTTCCACTCGCGGTCGTTGAAAACAGCCAGATAGGCAAAACGCGAACCGGCCAACTCCGGATGTTCGAGACAGACCGTCACGTCGGAAGTTTCCATGTATTCGTCCGTCACGTCGGCGATGCAAGGAGTGTCGAACACTTTTGGCAACATCTCATCCTCGCGAGCTATCATCCACAAGGATTCCGGACGTTTTTCAAAGGTCTGCCGGAACACTTTGGGCAAACGGTCTTCCTTGCGTTTGGCGAAATGTTCGCCCAACCGTTCTCCCGGTGCAAACGGAATGGTTACCCCTTCGCCCAACAACACAGCGCACCATTCGTGCCCCAAGGAACGGTTGCCCCACTGCGGAACAAAATCCACAGCCGAAGGAATACCCGCCGTGCGGAGCAGGGCCACGCAAAGATGGGCATATTCCTTACACGTGCCCAATTTAAGATGCCCCAGCATGGACAAAGGAAAATCCGGGAGGAAACAGGAAGGGATAAAAAATGGTGGAACGAATCCATTGCAAACGGGTATTGGCCATGTTATAGGCATAAGAATAATTGTCGGTGTAGCGTTCATAATCGGCCACTTCGCCCGGAGACATGGCGAACTCAGCACGCCAGTTGTCCGGACGCTCTTCTCCCACACGGTAGGGCAACACGTAGCGGCAAAATACATCGAAGCCGTACTGTTTGTTCCAATTACGCCTCCACACGTTAAATGCACTATCGATAGACGCAATCAGGAAATCGGACTTCAGATGTGCCACATCATACAATCTATGCTTGACATCGACATTCATACCGTTTCTGTAAAGATTGAGGATACTGTCATACTGCGTATTCCAAAATCCACGGTCACCCTCCTTATGGGTAAACAAACTGTCCATGTCATGATAGTAACCGTCCACGGCTTTCCCGCCATAACAATAATGGGCATCCATATTCTCTATCAGAAAACGGGCGGCACGTAACTTCAACGGTTCGTCACGATAATGCGACAAGACCTTTTCCAACTCCGGACGGTTGTCCCCGGCCACCTGCAACACAGCCTCCACGTCGTCTTTGCAACAAACAAAGAGACATACGCACAAACTTAACAAACATGCAATCTTTTTCATATTTCTCTTCTATTTAGCTAATTAATATTAAGATTTCTCATTAAAGGAAGCACCGCCTGCTAAACCCTTACATATATTATACGTTTGAAAGAGAGAAAATACCTAATTCTTTAACATAAACTAGAGGAATCCATCGCCCCCTGATAACCATAGCGTCCTATGGTAAATAATTCGTAAGCCACATACAACCCGCGCATTTCTGCACTATCCATCCCTTGGTAGCAGCCATACGTGGCGGTTTAGCCTCCATTTTCTTTTTGTAACTTTTTCCATTTTACCTTCTACTTTTTGTTTGTACCTATGTACGAACAAGCCATCCCAAAAACACAAAAGGGAAAGTGTATTTATAAATCATTAACATTCATGGGCGACATCGAGTCCGATGGGATGACGAACGTGTCGGCCACCAAGGCACGCCAACCGTAGTGCACGGCCACGCCCAACACGACGGCCAACCACACGAGGCACACGCCGCACGCCACCTTATACGCCACGCCCCATACCGCCTTCATCGTCCGCCCTCCGTTTCTTTACGGCGCACCCAGACCATCACCGCCAGGCCCGCCAACACGCAAACGCCGTAACGCCACGGCAGGCCTGCGTCCTCTTCCGTCATCTCCCCCACCGTGACGTTCCGACCGAACCGTGCCGGACGGAACACTGACAGGTTGCGCTTGGCACGCACGATGCCCCCGTCCACCACCACGAAACCAACCTCGGCACGCAGCAGCGACTTCAGCGTCACCTCGTCCGTATAGAAAACATCCATACCCGCCCCGCCGTTCAGGCCAGGAAGCGTCCACAGGCAGAGGGAGATGCGCCCCGCCCCGGCTTCGGCACGAAGGCCGGACAGCTTGCGCAGGTCGTCCACCGTAAGCTCGCGCCGCGACACCACCGCCACCAAAGGCTTTGACCCGGACACCTCCATCAACGAATCCGTCACCTCTTCATAACGTCCGTCGTACACTCCGAAGCCCGGCACGGCGGACAGAGCCGCCCCACGGTCGAAAGGCAGGAAATCCACCGGGGGAAGCCAGACCGCCGAGTAAAGGGGAACTGCCAAAGAGAAGACCGCACAGCAAGCAGTCGTACGCCATCCTTTCAGGCCGTGCCAAGTTTCCGCACGCACTACCCACAAATGCCAGACCGCCAAAGCCCACAGCAACACGTTTTTCAGTAGCGTAGCCTCGTGCCCCAACGTGAAAGCATCACCGAAGCAGCCGCAATCCTGCACCGACATCCCCATGGGCGAGAAAGCCAGCCAAGCCGTCAGCGCGGTAAAGGCAGACATCACCGCCACCGTACCCCAGGCCACCGCCTTGCGGAACACGCCCGAAAGCAGGAGCAGCCCCAAGCACAACTCCCCGGCACAGAGACACACCGACCATGCCAAAGGATGGTCGGCCACGAAGCCGCTCCAACCCCACACGCGGAAATACTCCGACAGTTTCAGCGACGTGCCATAAGGGTCCACGCCTTTCAGCCAACCGGAGGCCACGAAGCACACGCCTAACAGCAAGGAAGGGATATGACGGATTATGCGTTTCATATTATTCTCGTTTGCCTAACTTTTCTTCCACGATTTGCCAAAACATTTCCTCTATCTTCTCGTTTTCCAATGGATTGCCGACCAACAACACGTTGTTGTTTTCATCCAGAAGGAAAGTATGAAACATTTGATTATGCGGCAAATGGGGATTTGAACGTTCAAATATACCAAGTGTATCCATGTAAACAGGGTAATTAAAATGTGATAAAGTCGATATTGCAAACTCAACATTCGCCCACTCTTTCATTTTAGGAAAAAAGATAAAATAATAACCAAGTTTATTTTTATAAGATTCTGTTTTCCTTATCAAATCAATCCATGTATATAACTTATCTACCGCACAAGAAGAACACGCCATAGAATCCGAATATGACACAAATTTCAGCGATTTATTTATCTGTGTATTCTCCCCCATGCTTCGATGACAGATATATTTCATTCGTTCCAATGGCAATGAAATCTTATTTTGTTTTAATATACCTATTTTTTCTTTCATAACTCTTGTATCATCATTACAGACATAAGCATAACCAAGTACCAATAAAAATAAAAAGAATATCATTAGCATAAACTTATTCATGGCTTCCTGACTTTATTTCCACATAAACCAAAGCCGGCAGGGGGATTCTACCGTCTAACATTTTTTTTATGGCATCATGAGTTTCGACAAATGTATCTTCCCACCAATCTTCACCTTTCCTGACCATTACATCAGCCACACTGTCTTCCGTTACCAAATAAACCAAATATTTGCCTTGAATGAAAAATAAGTTGGCTGGGAAAAAACCTTTAAACAACGACGTAAATAGGAACTCTTTTCCAGTTCGCTTGTTCTTTAAATAATGTACCCTGACACCAATAGAATAATCCACATTCACCCATTCATCGTTCTCTTCATACTTTGTCAAGTTATACACATAACCTTCGTAATTCTTTCGTATAGCAGCCTCCCCTTTATGCTTCAACTCAGCCACCACATTTTGAGATAAAAACTTACCTTTAAAGTCCACATGAATAGCACGACTAAGAGTATCGCCATTAAAAATGAACACAGTATCACTCAGATTTGGAATATAACATAAACCAACATCCGAATGCCAAAACGGCATATCCGTAGTAAACATTTGATGTTCCTCCAATGGCCGATAATTGCTCTTATTATGCCCTAACGAATCATATACAGCCAATTCATAGGTAGGTTCCATATTATCATCCAACATACGGAACGCAAAAGCATAATTCCCATTCTCGGTTAAGCCAAAAGCATATGGCCAAAAGTCTTCTAAAATATCTGTAGAATAGTATTTTCCAAATACATCATACTTTATGATTTTTCGCCCCTCGCTATCAAACAGATAAATGTTACCGCTTTGTGAATTAACTTCAAAATTTGTTGGTTGACGATACAGTTCATTCAAGGCACGTCCCACTTCTCCCACTTTATACAAATAGTTCCCTAATGAGTCGAACACTACAACATTCTTTGTAATTTCCTTGTCCATAACATAAATTTTACCATTTTGGAACACAATTTTATCATATTGAGGAAGTATCATGCCCTCAGAGCCTTTTAAAGAAAGAATTTTAGGAATAATATATTGATTCGTATCCAAACATTCAGTCTGTTTTGTATCTACGATTAACTTTTCTACCGTAAAATCATTATGAGATTCATTTCTTTGCCATTTTTTACATGAAAAAAATAAGAATCCAATCAATACAATAAATATACTTACGTTTTTCATCATAGTTGCTTTTTTACTTATAAACCTGCCCTTATGCAAAATTGCATAAAGGCAGAAAAGACATTATTCACATGGAGTTTCATTGGACGTGTTACACGTATTGATAGTGACTTCGCGTACACATTTCCACTTTGATCCATAATATGTATATGTAGCCCCTGCTGCTATACGGACACCTCTGTAATAAAATGCAGCCCCTCCATTCACTTTCTGTAAAGTACACTCTACATTTCTAAGATTGGAAAACCACAAACTGTTACCTTCCCTCGGATCAGCCAATGCCTCCGCATTCGCCAACAACAAGTCACTTTCACTCACTCCATTGTACGCATCATAAGTGCGATACCCAGCGTAGGCAGACAAGCCCAACACCACAGCACCCATCAAGGGCGCGAAGAACTTCTTCTTCATAACATTTAATTTTTAATAACTATACCCTTTACAGGTTTCGCGGCTTCACGCTCTTTTTACCGACCACCTGTGTGGGATTCACAGGCAAAGTAATCACAAAATTTCAGGATGACAATGTTAACGACCGTACTTTTTCGTTAACGATTTTGTTAACGCCGTTAACAAAACATTAACGCCTTATTTCCAACAGTTTAGAAAATAAAGTTATCTCGTTTTTCTCCTCGTTAACGCTACGTTAACGCCTTGTTAATGGTTCGTTAATGCCTTGTTAACGGTGCGCTAACGGGAAGTCCAGTCCCACGGCAGTCTAATGGGCTAAAACAAGACTGAAACATACCTACAAACGTACATACACCGGAAATTTGCAAAAACAGGCTTCATCTTTCAGGAAGCCATACAAACATCTGGAATGCAACAGTTTGCAGGCTGAAGGATGGGCTACCCCATCTTTCAGGCATCCTTCAGCAGCAAGCATCCCCAACCAGCATCCACCTGACTCCCACGGTGAATGCCGTGTGAACCCTACTAACCATGAGAGTTCACCTTAACATCCTGTAAACCAATAAGTATGAAGGATGCGAATGGATTTTTCCACATATCTCCCTGTATGGAGGGGAGAGGCATAGAAAGACAAGCAAAGAAACCAAAAGCAATTACCGCAAACCGGAAAATCAATCACAGCACAACGATTTTCCGATTTGCGGTAAAAATCAGAGACGGAAAAGGAAAACGAAGGGCTCTCCGACACCTTCACTTTCCCCCCTCTTTCAAGACCAACTTAAAATTGCCAAAAGCGTCCCTGACCACATCGAACGGGGTATCCCGAAGGGTCTTATGCACTATACATTTTATATTCCTAAGCCGGGAATGACAGCTTTCCGTCCCGTCTGAATATCCTTTTCCCAATAGTTCACCGAGTTCTTCCAATGACAAAGTATGGTCCTCCTTTTGCACCAACTTTTCCAAAAACAAAAGCACACGGGGAGACGCGTCGAAAGATTTATGAGTATAAATCACACAGCCTCTGAATTTATCGATATGCAAAAGCTGCAAGGCGGCATCCATGGATTCCGCTTTCAAAGGACGGACTTTCGACTTCCTCAACGTCCACACCAAACCGATACCGGCTATACCAGACAGGCATACCAAGGCACCGACACTCACAGAAAGAAGCGTGGTATGAAGTTCGTCTATGCCATCGTTCACAAGCCCTACGTTACATAGCAAACGGTATTCGCCATATTTACTGCATATAAAAAATATGACAAGCAGGAAGAAAATACACAATACGCCCCATGGCAAAGCAGGAAAAAAACGTTTTAAGTTATAGCCTTTCATGTGTTCCATATAGTAATACATTATTAACATTCTTATTACCAATACTTCTGTACGCCATCCTTGTATTCAAACAACCGTTCGGCTTCGCCACGGCTAAGATCACGCAACAGCAAAAGGGCATGTTTCGGAATATTCCTGAACAAGAGCGAATCGGACTGTGCAACCTGCGTGCCTGCCGATTTCCATTCCCCGCCATGGCATACGAGCAATTCGTATAGGTCGTCCTTCCGGACAAAATTGTCCCGGTTCCGGGGCGTGTAGACAATCTTTCCTATCGCTTTCTTTTCTCCTAAATCCAATCCAGCCCAACCGCCATAATCAAAAGGATGGTCGTAGGACGTGTCCGTATGCCCGTCGAACACATTGAAATAGGAATGGCTTCCGTGCGCCCCTTCCTGCGGCCCGAGAATATCGCCCTTCAAAGGTTCCGTATCAGCCCAAGACGAATAAAAACCTACTTCCGACACATTACCGAAGCCTCCACGGGGTCCGAAATACCGCACATAACGGTAAGTTTTCGTGGAATCGACACGCACCGCCGTACACAAGCGGAGGGGCATATCCTTAATCCGGAACAACGTGTCGGGATGTTCAAAGCCGGGAGACCGGCTGCCTTCGAACACGCCGCCCACCATGCGCCCAAGGAAGAACTCGCCTATCATGCCGAATTTGCTGAACAACACCACGTCTTCCGTCTCTTTCTCCGGCGCGTAAAACTCCATCTTCGCACTGTCCACATCCACACTGAAAGGATGTGACAAGGTGACCAACTTTTTACTACCGGCATCATACGAAGCCAGACAATATACCGTGCCGCCATGGCAATCGTTGAAAACCGCCGCCTGCCCGTCGTAACGGCACCAACCCACCGGTTTCCAATCATAGCGGTTCGACATGCAGAGATAAACCAAACTGTCCTTCCCCATCTCGCGGGTGAAATGCTCCTTACCTATGGTCAGTGTATGCGACTTGTCGGTGGCATACAAACGGGTCACATCCTCGAAACAGGGAAAACGGAACTCCGGATGTACAAAATACGCGTCCGTCTGCATGGAGTCTTTCATTTGCCGGTTCAGGCTGAAACGATGGCGAAACACCTTACCATACACATCGGCATATTTCTCCGCTTCCATCAGGCGGTGCCACCAATAGAACATGGAGAAGTACCAGGTTTTGCCGTCCTGGTCTTCTATGAAATTCCAATAATGGGGCGCGTTGTTGTTCCCACGCATGGGCAACTCCTCTATGCCGCAGGGAATGCCCAAGGCCCTGCAAATATACACCATCATGTCGCACAAATCCAAGCAGCTTCCTCCACGCCAATCCGCAATCTGCGGCCCAATCCTGATATTCGTCCCCATCTCGCCCGTGAAATAAAAGGGGGCACGCAACAGGCTGTCGAGCACGAGATGGGCCGCATAAGTGGGCTTCACGATGTCCGAATCGTTCTTGTGCTTTTCTATGATAGGCATAAACTGGTAATATAATTTTTCACGCCATGGCACAAGCTCTTCATTCCCTACACGATAAGGCAATACATATTCGCAAAATTGCCCGAAAGGCACATTCTTCCCCCATGGCTGTTCGCGCCATACCTTGAATGCCCACTCTATATTCGTCACCAAATAAGCAGGATCGATATAAATGTCTTTCTTCATGGTTATATTCCTCGCACCGGAAAACCCACAGACCTTGGCCGCAGAATCCAAAGCTTGCTGATAGGTGAATTTGCCCGTACCGAACAACTCGTACGCCTTATACACCGCCCCCATGTCTCCGGAGGCGACACCTTCATGGCAAGCCAAATTACTTATCAAGAACAACGCGGCCTGCTGTTTCAGGGAATCCCCTTCATAAAGTTCCAACACATGCCGCAAAGCCGGATTCTTCTTCAAAGCCAACGCATACATGTCTTCTTCCGATGAAACGGATGTGCAACTTACACCCAATGCGAATAGCCCTAAAAGATGAAAAAACAGTCTTATTTTCATGATATTAAAATTAGATTAATATTTAAAGTTATGCGAAATTAATAAAACAGCATAACAAATCCAAATAAAAACGCGAAAATATGTAATTCAAAATAAATCATGTTATGTCAGAATTCACGTTGTTCGACATACTGCGATTCTCGCACCCTTTTCCCCAAAAAACATGGTATTGTTCCTTCTAATTTATGGAATACACCACAATTTTCACGACATTTCATTTTGATTTCTTACGATAATTCCTTTTCTTTGTATTTGCATAATACCCTAAAATAAATATCTTATGGGCAAGCTCAAAGACAGATACATACGATTCGACTGGGCCATCAAGCGGTTGCTACGCGACAAGGCCAACTTCGCCGTGCTGGAAGGGTTGCTCACAGTGCTCTTCGAGGACAAGACGCAAATCGTGGAAATATTGGAAAGTGAAGGGAACCAGTTGGCCGAGACCGACAAGTTCAACCGCGTGGACATCAAAGCCAAGAACAGCAAAGGCGAAATCATACTCGTGGAGGTGCAGAACACGCGGGAGGTTTATTATCTGGAACGCATACTGTACGGCGTGGCCAAGACCATCACCGAACACATTTCATTAGGCGAAAGCTATGGAAACATCAAGAAAGTGTACTCCATCAGCATCGTCTATTTCGATTTGGGCAAGGGTAACGATTACCTCTACCACGGACAGAACCGTTTTATAGGCGTGCACACTTCCGACGAACTGCAAATCTCGACCAGGCAGGAGGATGCCATCCTGCCCAAGTACCCAAGGGAGATTTTCCCGGAATATTACATCATACGCGTGAACGAGTTCGACAAGGTCGCAAAGACGCCACTGGAAGAATGGGTTAACTACCTAAAGACCGGGGAAATCGAACCCGACACTAAAGTGCCGGGATTAAGCGAGGCACGGGAGAAACTGAAATATTACAGTATGGCTCCCGCCGAACGATACGCCTACGACGAGCATCTCAATGCCATCATGATACAAAATGACGTGTTGAGCACAGCCAAACTGGAAGGATTGACGGAAGGACGGTCGAAAGGGAGGGAAGAAGGACGAGCGGAAGGACGGGAAGAAGCACTCCTATCCACGGCACGAAACTTGAAGGCCATGGGGCTTTCCATGGAAGATATTTCTCGCGCCACCGGACTCTCCAAAGAAGACATCGTGAAATTGTAGGTTTCTTGTAGGATGTCATTCCGGCGCACACCGTCGCATATATACCCGAAACGAATCATCACAAACCGGAAAACCAATCATAACACAATGGTTTTCCGGTTTGCAGTAAGAATAAATGATTCCTCGCTGATATTGTCTATAACAGTATAGGTTGTATCCGTTACTCGGAAATCATTTGTGTTAAACACATAATATTTTCATGATATTATCATAATTAGACGAATAACAAGTTGTTTTCCACTATATCAAAATGTGGGGACGGTGCTACTCCATCTTTCACATCGCCCCCATCGGGAAAGTATAAATGTAAGAGTTTCCTTACTTACATCCGCAAATATACGAGATTCGATTCGAAGTTCAAATAAAAATGCGAAAAAAGTAAGAAAAAAAAGTTTGTATCCCTATTTTTATTTCAAATAATAAAAAAAGAGAACCGCCCCCAATCTTGTTTCTTGAAGTTTGGCCTCGCAGCCGTAATCATCACCGTGAACAGCCCCAACCAACGCTTCACCATACTGCCACTGGGGATAAAAACCGGGGACGTCCCGCACAAGCTTTCCTTGAAGGTGGGATTGTCCGTCGGACAGGTTTTCCATGTGACAATAGACCTCATCCGCATATTCAAAGAAACCTAACCAACGGTCGGAGGTCAAGAAATCATGAAACGTCCCGACCTTTCCCGCACTCAGGAAATCTTCCGCCTCCCGACCTTGTTCGGGAGTCAGGCTACCATAGTCCGCACGATAAGCCAATACCGGAACCGTATCGCGCCAAACATAAATACCGTTGGAAAAGGGTGCTTTCAGGAAAACGTCCCCCTTCGGATTACGGATAAAAGGTTTGCCCACCGGCCAAATAGCCTGACTTAAATCAGCAGAAAGGAACTTACCCAATACCTTGCCCAATGTATCCGTATGGACAATCAATTCTTCACGGTCTCCGGGAGAACTGTTACTAAGCAAGAATCCGTCATCTACAGGAATAATGTCATGCATCATAAAGTCCACAGGCGTACGGTGCAACAAATTCAGGTCTGCATCATAAGAGAGGATACATCTTCCGGAAAAATCCATCAAGTGCACCCGGCCGCCTCCTGAAGCAATAGCGTTTGGCATAATATACTCGTTATGCCCCCGTCCCACCGTCCGTATCTGCTTGCATAATCTCCCTGTACGCAGGTTGAAGACCGACACGGCTTTCGAAGCGTCCAATATATAGACCATGGAATCCAGAAAACACAAATCTCCTATCGAAGCCATGGCCTTCCCATCCGTATACAACTCTACTGTATCTATACGTGCCAAAATATCCGACACTTTCAACTCATCTCTCTCGAAAGATTTAATTTCCACAACCCACGGTTCGTCTTTTCCTTTCTTTACACCATTTTCGTCTTTGCAGCCCCAACAAGTCCATACCACACCTGCCACGGCCATCCAAACTATTGTCTTCATTTCGCAGCACCATTATTCTTTTATTTCAAAACCATACAGCATGTTTATCTCAACTTTATGTACACAAATATTTCGGGTCTCTCCCCCGACTGCAATATGGCAGTGAAAGAGAAACCCGAAAGTTTCAAGTCATCATCCGATGCCTAACACCGGACATCCTTGCTGCAACCGGCGCAAGCGCAACAAGGCCTCATAATAATAGTAATCGGCATAGATGATGGAAGCGTCTATCTCGCTCCCGGCCGGATGGTGTCCCGTACTGTGAAGCAGGAAAGACACGCAACGTTCTCCGCTCTGGTAGTTCCGGCTCAGGGAGGACAACATGTTTTCTGCCGCCTCACGATATTGCCGTCCCTTCTCAACATCCACATAACCGCTCAACTCCAACAAAGCGGAAGCCACCACACAGGCAGCCGAAGCATCCTTGGGTGCCGACGGCGACGGGTCGTCGAAGTCCCACAGCGGTACCCAGTCGTCCGACCGTTCGGGCAAACGTTTGAGGTACACATCCGTCACCTTTTGCGCAAAAGCCAGAAAGCGGGGGTCACGGGTCTCACGATACACCATCGTGTAACCGTAAATGGCCCAAGACTGTCCCCTCGCCCACATCGACCGGTCCGAATACCCCTGGTGTGTGACACCTTTTATCAACTTACCGCTCACCGTGTCGTAGACCGCCACATGATAGCAAGAACCGTCCTTGCGGAAATGGTTATTCATCGTCGTCTCGGCATGACGCACAGCGATGTCGTACAAGTTCTGTCCGCCACCGTTACGGGAAGCCCAGAAAAGCATCTCCAAGTTTATCATATTGTCCATGATGGTATTGTGCGGCCATCCCTGTTTTTCGACCTCACGCGGCCAACTCAGAATGGTACCTATCCGGGGATTGAAAAGTTTGGCCAACTGGTTGGCCGTGCCGACAATGACATCCCGATAGGACGCACAAGGCGCGATGCGCATCCCGTTGCCGAAACTGCAATGCACCAGAAAGCCCAAATCATGGTCGTACGGGTCACGATCGGCCAAATAAGCCAGTGAGGCCGTGTAGTTTCGGGCCTGACGTCCGATGTAGGCCTCGCCGCTATATTCATAATCGTACCACAACACGCCCGGCCAAAAGCCGCCGCACCACTCTTCGGGTGTAGCCGGACGGCAATTCCACTCCGTCCGGCCTTCCTTCAAATCTTCCGCAAGAATGTTACGCGGCATCCGGGTATAATCCCATCCGCCGTCTTTCTTCAAACCATCCAACGCACGTGCCACCTGACGATGACAATATTGCAAGTCTTTCTCTACATCGACCCGCTGCTGGGCCGCCACCGGACGGCAGCACAATCCCAACAGCAATACAAATCCTATTTTATAGTTTATCCGTTTCATTGTTATCATTCTAAAAATCCCTATCGTGTACTCTTCACGCCGTATGCGCAGAAAGTGAGATAGAAAGCACAAATCAGCAGCACGCACACACCGGCTGTGATACCGGCCGCGTCCGTAGCCGCACCAATCAACGGGGTCACCGCACCGCCACCGGCCACCGCCGTAATCATCAGACCGGAAATCAGATTGGCTTTCTCCGGCATACGCTGTACGGCCATGGAGTAGATGATGGAGAAAATGCAAGAGCAGAAGAATCCGATACCGCCCACGCAAATCAGATCCACCGTGGCATCTTCATAGAAAGCCAACACCAGAATGGCGGCAATAGCGGCCAGGATATTGATACGGAAATACTTCATCTCGGATATCTTGGTCATGAAGAACACACCGAGGAACGCTCCCACCGTACGACAAATGAAGTACACCTGAGGAGCCACACCGGCATCCGATGTATCCCAACCGAAACGGGCTATCATGACTTTCGAACTGATGAAGTTCGTGGCCACGTCGATACCCACCACGAAGAAGATACCCAGGAAGAGCAACAGGATGGTACGGTCGGACAGCAAGCCCCACACCTTCCCCATCGTCACACCACTGTCTTCCCTTTTCTCATGGGGTATGGGCGTGAAGTACAGCCAAAGGGCGGACACTAACGTAATGGCACCGAGCACGGGGAAAGCCAAATACCAGTTGTCCTTGTCGCCGCCGCCCAGCACGTTCACGGCAAAAAGCATGATGAACGGGCCGCAGAACGAAGAAACAGCCTTGACAACCTGCCCGGCGGTCAGACTGCTGGTCAACAGTTTCTGGTCGGTCACCACATTGTTCAACAAAGGATTGAGCGACACTTGCAGGATGGTGTTGCCGATTCCCAACAGGGCATATCCCACAAGACAGGCCCAATCGGTCTTCAACAACGGAATGAGCATACCCACAAGCGTGACCGCCATACTGAGCATGACAGTGTTCTTGCGCCCCCAGGCGTTCATCTTGATGCCCACCGGTATGCTGAAAAACAGAAACCAGATGAAAACCATCGAAGGCACGAAACCGGCCATGGTATGGCTCCAACCGAACGCTTCGCGCGCATAATCCGACGAAATACCGACAATGTCACAAAAGCCCATCACAAAGAACCCGAACAGAACGGGAAGGACCGCAAGCATAGATGTTTGTTTTTTCATGTTGTTTTTATATTTTAAAATGAGTGTTTTTCCCGTTTACGGAGTAACCCGGAACCAGTCTACATCCATCCATCCCCGGTTCACCGCAGGTTCGGCATGCGGCTCCACGCATACGAAGCCCACCTTTGCGCCTATCCACTTGCCCTGACGGGCTTTGAACGGCTTGCCACAGGGAGTAAACGTCTGACCGTCGAGACTGTATGCAAAACGGCACATCCCTTCTCCGGCTACTTGTACCCGCAAATAGACCGAACGGCTGACCGTGGGTGAATAAATGATAGTTTGACGTTCGGACGGCTCGAAACCTGCCAATTTTTCCACAGATTCCTTCCCGCCTTGCTCTGCATCCTTACAAACCCGCTGAATGAGGATGAAACGGTCGCCCTCCCGACGCACGGTCAGTGCCGCATAATCCCATCCCATGACTATCAGGCCGCCTTCCTGACCGTCTTCCTTGCTCACCATCGTGACTTTTGTCGTAGCCGTAAAAGTCTCGGCGGGGAACTTCTGGAGCAACATATTGGATGCTTCCCACAAATTTATATACTTTTCGGATAACGGCCAAGAATATAAACGGATAAAACCGTACGGAGTGGTAAATCCGTATAAATCCTGATAATTGGAATGCCATTGCCATTGCAATCCAAGCTCCATAGTGTCGAATTCGTCGCTTTCGGCCGGATTCACCCGGACGGAAGACGGCACGGACGGTTTGCGGTAGGTCAGTACGGGATTGCCGCAACCGTCACCGTCCTTATCCTCGCCCACCACCGGCCAGTCGTCTTTCCACGTCATGGGTTCGAGCCAAGTCACACGGCCGTAGCATCCTTTATCCTGAAAGTGCACGAACCAGTCTTCTCCGGATGCGGTCTGCACCCAACCGCCCTGATGGGGTCCGTTGACCGGAGTATCCCCCTGCTCCATGACGCGACGCGCCTCGTACGGCCCGTACACGTTACGGCTGCGGGCGGCCATCTGCCATCCCATTTGCACGCCACCGGCCGGAAACATCAGGTAATAGTAACCGTTGCGTTTATAAAACTTGGGGCCCTCGGCCGTGTGGTTCACATCATCATTTCCGTCATACACGATGCGGGAAGGGCCGACTACTTTCGTGCCCTCCGCGTTCATTTCGGCCACACACAACACGGAATTGATTTGCGCACGGCTTCCGGCCCACGCGTAAGCCAGATAACACTTTCCGTCATCGTCCCACAACGGACAGGGGTCGATAATGCCTTTGGCAGCCTTGACCAACACCGGATCCGACCATTCGCCGGCGGGGTCTTCCGCCTTGACCATATACACGCCGAAGTCCGGGTCGCCCCAATAGATATAGTACTCCCCGTTATGGTAACGGATACTCGGTGCCCATACGCCCCTGCCATGCTGCACGGTAGCGTAAAAGTCCGTCGGAACCAGCTCCTTCAAAGCATAGCTCACGACTTTCCAATTCACCAAGTCCTTGGAGTGGAGGATGGGCAGGCCGGGCACACAGGAGAAACTGGAGGCCGTCAGATAAAAATCATTCCCCACGGCACAGACATCGGGGTCGGAATAATCCGCATGAATCACCGGATTCTTGTACATGCCATTGCCCAAATCGGGCGACCATACTGCAGACAGGTACTCCTGCGTTTGCGCCGCAAGCGGGATTCCTCCGCATAGGAGGCAACCGCACATCGCCACCCGCAACATACCTCTTGATAAACTTTCTTTCATCATTGTACACTTTCTGTTTGATTCGATTTATAATCTTTCCTTATTATATATATACGAACGAAGAGCGGATTCTCCCTATTTAAGAATACAAAAAAACCTTGCAAAAAGCAAAATCAGCTCTTGGCAAGGTTCTTTTATGCTAACAGACAAGCCTTTAAATCTCAATCAGGCTGAACGAATAAGCCGGAAGCTCATAGTCGAATTCAGGTTTCACCTTGATGTCGCTCTCCTTCGGACGGGCATTGCGGTCGTCCCAGTTGCCGGTCAACACATGCAGGCGGGCATCCAAACTCTGCGCCTCGCCGAAACGGTCTTTCAGGCTCGACAAGTCCAACTTCCCTTTCACGGGATGGTTCAGGAGGTTCACCATTTTGATGTACACTTTTCCGGTTTTGGAATCACGTACCGTACTGACCGCCAGACGCTCGCGTACCCCCTTACGGCCTTCGTTCACCGAAAGCGTGCTTTCGATATACTCGTCGCCGCAATAGTTGCCGCAAAGCTTCTGCACGTAGTAACCTACCGTGGGCTTCACTTCCTTGTTATTGAAATAAATCATGTCGGGATTCCATTGCGTATGGTGTTCTTTGGCCAACAAAGGAGCATACGAGCTCATGGCCACCACATCACCGTTGCGCTCCATGCCGCAAATGTGCAGGGCTTCGCACAAGGCCGTCTCTATGTTGTTGGGACGGCCGGGAGTATGAGCCGCGTATTCGCCCAAATACACTTTGGAACCGTTACGGTCGTATTGGTCATAATAGTCCTGATGATAAATGAACCAACCGGGCGTCTGATAATAATGCTCGTCGATCATGTCTATCTTATGGTCTTTAGCCAAACGCCAACCGGTTTCGTAATCACTACCTTCCGACCACGGTCCCGACGTACCGCAAACGACGATGTCAGGATACTTCTCTTTCACAGCCTTGACAATCATCAGATAGCGTTCTTCAAACGTTTTGGAAATCAAGTCTTCGTTGCCGATACCGATATACTTCAGATTAAACGGTGCCGGGTGTCCTTGCTCGGCACGGAGTTTACCCCATTTCGTAGTCTTGGCGTCTCCGTTAGCCCACTCAATCAGGTCCAGCACATCCTGTACGTATTCCGGCATTTTGTCCATCGGGATACCTCCCTGTTGTCCGTGTCCGCGGTCGCTCGAATTCTGGCAACTCACACCGGCCGCCAGCACCGGAAGCGGTTCGCACCCCATGTCCTCGCAAAACTGGAAGTACTCATAGTACCCCAAGCCTTTCGTCTGATGGTAGCCCCACAAGTTGCGTTGGGGTTTGCGGGCTTCCAACGGACCGATCGTCTCCTTCCAATTATAAATGTTGTGCAAACCGTCGCCATGAGCCACACAACCGCCGGGGAATCGCATGAACTTCGGTTTCAAATCGGCCAAAGTCTGAGCCAAATCAGCCCGCAAACCGTTCTTGCGCCCCTTAAACGTCTGTTGCGGGAAAAGCGAAATCATGTCCAAAGCCACCTTGCCCGTTCCCAACGGTTCCACTTTAATGGAAGCGTGGTCGGCATCGGCATCGGCTTTCAGCACCGCAGTCATTTTTTTCCAGTCCGACTTGGGAGCTTTAAGGGTAGTCTGTGCCACCACCCGACCATCCTGCACAAGGCTCACCCGTATCTTTCCGCCTTTGCCCTCCAATTGCTTGGCAAACACCGACAAATCGTATTTCTCACCTTCACGGACGGGAATACCGTCGAAACCTCCATTCAACAAAGCCACCTGGCCAGGCTGTTTCACGTCCACGACGGCATAATTCGGGTTGTTCTCGTGGATAGGCTCGGATGTCCGTATCTCCCACGTCCCGCCGTCGCCTTCCAACGTCCAGGCAAAATCAGCTTTCCATGCCTTGTTTCCGCCCTTGACATCGGCCTGGGAATATTCAAAATCACGATTCTGCACCAACTCGGCATACAAACCGCCGTCGGCAGCGTAATTGATGTCCTCAAAAAAGATACCGATCAATTTATCGCTGATCTTCTTCGTCCGGCCCGCATCTATCTTGATTGTGGCTTCAAGAGGTTTCAAGCCTTGGAAACGCACTTCATTGTCCCGCGCCAATTCTCCGTTGAGTGCGGCCCAATATGCTGCGCTTTCTACAGCCTGTACCATGCGCTCCACTCCGGCATACGGCACCTTGAATACCTGTCCGTTCACCGGCTGCCCGTCCACAAGTGCCTGCTCCGTCACCGAAGGATAAACGGAGGCATCGACTTTGCGCGGCTTGCTGAAATGATAAAAATCTTTGGAAACGGTTTCGTACACCCCGCCATCCTTGGTCTTGAACACTACTTTATAAGTAGCCGTTGCCGCGTCGTACGACAACACAGGAGCGATACAACTGTTCACCCCCTCCATATAAGGATAGTCCTGCGGCCGCCATTTTACCAAATCGGCACTGTAAGCCACGGCAAACTGGTTGGCATAATCGTTCACCTGGAACACGCAACGCCACGTCCCGTCTGGCATCTGTATCAGATTCGGATGGTACATTTTCTTTTCCGGTCCCCATGTTCCGAAGTCGCTCTTAATGAAAGCATGGCCGGACCCAATCCCCTTCCACACCTGCCGGTTCGCACTCCAAGCAAAATTCAACCCACCGCCCGCATGCACATTATAGGCCATGAGATACACCGAATCGGGAACAGCCGCCACAGCAGAACCGGCCGTCCACAATCCGCACCCTAACAAGGCCGCAGAAAGAGCCTTGTTCACGAAATGTTTTTTCATGTCAAATTAATATTGATAATTAGATAAAAATATATTGCCTAACCGTTTAATCTTCTTCGGCTTTCAATCCCAACTGTTTAATCCGGATGTCCGTCGAAACGCCCCGGCTCTTCAGTTCCAACACGGCCGTACGTTCGGCTGTCGTCGTGTTCTGGTCCAATTGGTAATGCACGGTATATTTTCCGGCACGCCCGGAAGTGGCAGCCCCGTCGGCCAGACGCACCCACGCAGGCGCTTCTCCCTTGAAAGCCAACGTCCAGTCGTCACCGTAAGTCTGGAATATCAGACTGTCACGCACCTGACGGGCCGTATCCTGCAACGTGAACTGGTAGTTTCTGCGCACCGGGCGCTCGATATTCAAATAGTGATACTGCGTGTAAGAAGTCACCAGCGTCTTACCGTCGGCATGGAAATAAATGTAACCCGTACGAACCGTGTCCGTGTTGTTCACATCCAAGTCCACATCGAGCCTTTTCACCATAAAATATCCTTGGGGAACGGTACCGGACATGGAATCCGCGTCCACATGAATCCAACCTTCCGACACCGAAAGAGACCAATCATAAGTAGTGGCAAACCTCAAAGAATCAACGGTCTGGTCGGCATAAAGCACAGAACCGTATCCGCTCGGATAAATGATTTGTGCAAAATTGTAAGAATTCTCCTTATTATCACAAGCCGCAAACAAAACAGCGGCCAAAGCTACTGAAAACCCAACTACTTTCTTCATGATATTTATTTCATTAAAATGATGAGCAAAGATAAATAAATAATTGAAAGTATCCCCATTTATCATTATCTTTGCAAGATGGAAAACCCTTTTTATAACGATATTTATGAAATCTTGCAGACGAAGGGCTGCGAAGGACTTCCCGTAGGCATCATCGCCAAACAGGTTTACAATCGGCACGCCGGACTGTTTAATACGGAACTGACATACGAAAGGGTTTACCAGAATGTACGTTTCTTTCTATGGGCACAGTCCTGCAAACCGTCGTCGCCTTTCATGGGGGCGGCCCAGCGCGGATGGTATGCCTTGAAACCCAACGTCTGCCGCCAGATGCGAATCGACTTCACCGAAAGCCCTTCGGAAGAAGCCACAGAAGTACCTGAAAAAGAAGAAAAAACGATAGATTACCCCACTCTGTTCTAACCGGAACAAGCGCTTCACCTAAAAATCTCCGAAACGGAAGAAAACCCTTCGCACCACAATTCGGACGGCACGGCTGAGATTGGAAAAAAGTTCTGCGCCAAACGAAAAATCAATCTCAGCAGATTGAAAAATCGTTTGGCGCAGAACGAAAAGCCGTTCTCCCGACTATGTCGCGGCCCTCTTATTTTGTAATATTTTATACCTACTTACCACTTCGCAGGACAGTCCGTCGCCTTTACCTTTTTGGTCTTTCCGCCGCACTTGATTTCGCAAGGGCGACTGGCTGTATAATACCATGCCCCGCCTTTCCGTTCCATGGACACGTCTACCGGTTCGGACGAACGTACCTCTATCCCTTCCGAAAGGAACTGCAAGCCATGGCCCAACAACAAGCGCACGGGTGTACCGTCTTTCTCGCGCAGACAAGCATACGAGGCACGGGCTTTCATCTTCCCCCATCCGGTTTCTTTGTCGCAAGACGTAGCAGAGAGAATAAAATCCTTCCGGCCGTCCTTCAGTGTCACTTCGATGCCTGCCGCATCGTCCGCCCCCTCCGGCCGGACAAAGTCCACACGGCTGACGGAGTTACCTTCCGACGACACGGACGGTTCGAACACCGACACGAACGGGCGCGTCCAAGCCTCGCCCGTCTGACGGGCCACATACGTCAGGGTCGGTTGCCCTTTTATCTTGTAAGGCATGCTCCTGTCGCGGCTCAGTCCTTCCGTCTCGGGGCTCAACGCACGGAAAATCTTCCGCCCGGGCATGCCCTGTTGCCACATCGTCATGCGGATGTCGTCGCCCCCGGCATCGGGACGTACCGTGAAATCCGCACGGATATCTTTGTCCGTCTGCACCATTTGCTGGTCATATATATAGGAATAAGCATACAGGTGTGCTCCGGCGAAACTCAGTTCCTCCGACGGCGCGAAGTCCAACGGACTGCCGTCGGCTGCCGTCACGCTCATCGTCTGCCCCAAGTTATGGTAGAAATAATCGTGCATCTTGTCGCCGCCTTCATGCTTCCGGCTTCGGAATATGTCCACATAATAACCGCCGCCGTCCGTATCCACGATGCTCAACAGGCGTGTCTGGTCGGCCTGCGACTCCGGTTCACGGAAGTATGTCTCGGTATAACAGACTCCCCTGAAGTAATTCTCCGATGCCAAGTTCCGTTCTTCGGCCGTAGACGGCTGGGGGTAACTGTGCAACAGTTTGAACGCATGGTTGCTCTTCATCACGGGATAAGAAGATATGCCGTCCACACAAACCGTATTGTGACTGGGGAACTGGCTGTAATACTCCAGATAGTCCAGACCGGAATACAAGGACTGCCCGATGCCCGCGTCAGGCCCCAACGTCAGCCCCTTCCCATAGAACTCCACCGACAAGCCATTGGCATGCTGATGGTTGCCCTCGCTGCCGTTCAACGAATACATCAGACTCCGCCCGGCATCCATGCCGTTGCGCTGCACCAGCCAACTGACCTTCGGCACATAAAAAGTCGGACTGACATACGTTTCTATGTCACCGGCCGCAATCGTCGTGTCTATCGTCAAATCCTCCTGCGGATAGAGGTTCATCAGGTTCCCGCCGCTCCTGGGACGGTCTTGCGCCGCAGCGAAGTCCGGTTCGAAACAACGCAACATGGCCGTGAACCGCTCCTCCTGCCTCCGCTTGCCATACCGCCGGGCATTCTTCACCATGCTGCCGAAGTAGCTCGTGCGCAACGGACCGGGATGCGTATCCCCGAATCCTACAATCTTACGGTTGGGGAAGCAGTATTGCGGGGTGGCAGCCACGGCTTTTTCTATCACCGGGATTTCGCGGGTCAGGTCGCGCCCAAGGTACTTGTCGAACAGCAAGACAAAATCCGTATAATCATTGGCCACGTTGCAACTGTATCCCGGGCATTCGTTCCAGATTCCCGTTCCTGCATCGAAACCGTAGTCGGCCAAAGTCTTCAGTCCCCACTGCCGCAAGGTGCTGTCCTGCGCCACGACATCGAAATAATATTCCCGTCCCTTTCCGTCTTCGTAAGCTTCATTTTCGTCCAGCACCAGCGCGATGGCAAAGATAAAACGTGCCTGAATGATATTCCAATTATTATGAGGCACACCGTTCCGGACGATCACGTCGGCCATTTTCTTCAGCGCACCGGCATAAACGGGCATGCAGTCCGCATAATGCCGTTCCATATAGGTATAAAGGAAGTCGTAGCATTCGGTAAGGAGGGGCACGATACCTTCATGGATGACTTCAAAAGATGTCATGCCGACCAACGTCTGTTGGTGGCCATGGTTCAAGTCCCGGGGCAGGTCGCGGTAATAAATCCCCTGCAAATAAGTATCGAGCACTTTTGCCGCCATCCGGCCATACTTCTCTTCTCCCGTCAGCCACCACAGGTAGGCCGCATCGCGTGTATGACGCATGATGTCTATGTTGCCGCTCTCTATCTGCGTGCCTACTTTCTCGGGCCTTACCCATTCCAAAGGCTGACCCGGCAAATTACGGTTTTTCATGTAAACGCCTTGTGTCTCGTCGGCATACGGCAAACGTTCTTCTATTCCCGGACGGGCGTACGCCGTGGCGGCAGCCCGTGCACCGCTGAACATGACCGTAGGCACCGGTGCCTTTTCTTCTCCCACATGGCTGAACCATTCACCACGGATATACACGTCCTTGGCCTGTGTTTTCCAATTCATATAAAGCCGCGAACTCAAATAGTCTTCCCCACGCTCCGCATACTTGTCCACATTTTGCCTCAAGGCTTCCACGACCTTGCGCGCCCAATCCTGTTCCTCTATCAGTTTCAAAGTAGCGGACTTCTCCGAAGGAGTCGTTACGACACACGGATGCCCTGCCTCTCTCCCATCCGGGACAGGGGTGGCCGACATTACGGCAAATTCCGTCCCGAGGCTCATGGCCACGAACATAAACCAATTTTTTCCCATAAGTTTCATTTATAATATTTGATTCTCATATAATATATACGAACGAACGTCACATTATACGCAATCAATACCACTCAATATTTGAACTATAGCTACTTTGTTTTTTCCATTTCAGCACATCGGCCAGCTCAGAAGCGTTGGCTGAAAAGGTGAAATTATAGGAAGTATAAGGACTCAACACCACGCTTGCCGACATAGAAAAACAATGCAAGTCGCGTGAAACAGAGGCTGTTGTCATGGACAGACGATGATAGTTGAAGTCATATCCCGAAGAATAGGTCAGATTCCATCCGTCCGAAATACGGATATTCCCCGAAAAGTTCAGCGTATGAGTCAGCTTATATGGGTAGCGCATCTTCTTCACACGAATCTGTGCACCGGTGTTTTCCGACATAGTCACACCGTAAGATACGGTAAACGACCACGGCAACTGGAATTTCAGATAACCGTCTTCATCCACTTCGGCCTTTTGCGGCTCCTTTTTGGCTCCGGCCCGTTCCGACTTCTTACGTTCGGGGTCTATATTCGTGTCGCCCACATCCTCCTCATCCGTCTCGCCGTCTGTTTCCTTCACTTCTTCACTGCGGCCTTTCCCCCATCCGAAAAGCTTCCTGAAGGTCTCGTTGTTGAACGTATAAGACAAGTTCTGCGACATACCTTGAAAACGTCCGAAACGTCCGTACGACCATTCCGTACGGTCGCCAACCTGTACTCTTCCGTTTTCGTCGAACTCGTACGCATAAGTGGCAAACTGGGCGTTCATGCTGAACGTGTAGTTCCAAGGCGTCTTGATACGCACCCTCATGGACAAATCGCTCCACGGCTGACGCTCGGCCGCCATGTTATAACTCAGGTTCGCTCCCAGTTCGTCGATAAGGCTGACTTTCCGTACCGAATCGTTCTTCGTACGGACCTTCATCTCAATGTTATTGGAGATGTCCATCGACACGCTTCCGGTCTTACCCCGCCCCGGCACACCATAGAGGCTGCCGCTATAAGGAGAATAGCTCACCGTAGACACATTGCCGTCTTTATCCGTCTTCACGTACGACGCATAATAGCCATAACGGGACGTACCGAAATCCGGTGCATAATTAAAGCTTACGGTCGGCGTGAAGACATGGCGGATGGTCTGTATCTTCTTACCGAACAGCGGCGTATAAAAACCGTAAAGTTTGGTCGTGGCCGATACGCTCATATCATAATTATACACGTTCTGGAATCCCCAGATCGTGTCGTTCACCTCACGCTGGTTTTCTTCATCCCATCCTTTCATGACTTTATGCGTATACATGCGGTCGGTAAACCTGAATTCCGGCGTGACATTGATATAGTTGAACAAACTGAACGTCGCACTGATGGGTACGTTATGGCGCATACCGTTACGCCAGTCCTTAATCAGGTTGGACTTGAACAGCAAGTCTTCTTTCGTATCTATGCTGTTGCTCAAGCTTCCGGTGTAGCTTAAAGCAATCTTTTCGTACCACTTTTCTTTCCCCGCAGCCTTCTTGCGCTTGAAAGGATAGAAACGCGCCAATGTAATATCAAGGCTCGGCAAAGTCATCGACAGGGAAGAATCCTGAATGCTTTGCGACAAGTTGAAGGAGCTGGAAAGCGTCAACCCTATCCGCTCGAAAGTTTTGGAATAAGCCACACTCGACGTACGCGTACTCTGCGTGTAGTTCTCCGGATTGTACATACTCGTCAGGTTGTTGCGCTCGTAATTGGAGGTAGCGAAATTCACACTGGCAGAAAAACTTTGCGAAGGATTAGCCTTGGCATCCTGACGATGCGTCCACTGGATTTTGAAACTGGTGGACTTTGAATAATCCGGCATGTTCTTCTCTCCTTCCACCGTATTCTGATAACTCAGGAAGAAGTTACCATTGAAGCGGTAACGTTTACGGTAATTGGATTGCGTACTCAATCCCCACGAGCCTTTGGTATAAATCTCTCCGATAAGTTTCAAGTCTATCATATCGTTGATGGCGAAATAATATCCGCCATCGCGCAAATAAAACCCACGGATACTTTCATCGCCGAACGTGGGCATGATGAATCCTGAAGAATATTTCTTACTGAAGGGGAAGAAACCGTAAGGAATGGCCAACGGCAAAGGTACATCCTCCACCACCAGATAGGCCGGGCCGAAGACGACATCCTTTCCCGGACGTACTTTCGCACGGGTCAATGCCATGTAAAAATGAGGATGCTTGGCGTTACAGGTCGTATATTTCCCGTGACGCACGTACATCACGCCTTCCGCATCACGTTTGGACTCCTCGCTAATCAGGAACCCGTCGCCCTGTTGCGTGTACACATTATCGATAAAAGCCTTGCGGGTCTTGAAATTGTAACTGATACGTTCCGGCTCATACTGGTCGCTTCCTTGCTTGAATACCGGTTGGTTCTGCACTTTCCCGGTCGAGTCGGGACGCCCTACGGCATGCACGATGCTGCTGTCCATGTTCATCGTGATCCAATCGGCCTGTAACTCCAGATTGGTATAATTGACCTTGCTGTTACCGTACAGGTTGGCATTTCCCAGTCCGGCCTCGAAAGTCACTGAGTCGGAGGCCGTATATTCTACAGGCTGGTCGAGCACCGACTTGCTCACCTTAGCGGTGTCTTCCGCCACCGAATCTGTCTGTACGCTGTCTGTGACCACCGCTCCGATGCTATCCGGCGCGGCAACCTTTTCCCGGACACTGTCAGGAAGATGTCCGGCACTGTCCGCTGCCATTTCACGCAAACCGGAAAGTATCGTATCTTTCAGTAAAGAATCCGCAGCTCTACTATCTTTTGCCAGACTATCGGACATTCCTCTTCCTATCTCAACGTAAGAAGACGAAAACCCTCCGTTCAATCCGCCTTGCGCCAGCATACAGAATGAACTACCCACCAAAAGGAATATAGCTATTTTTGTTTTCAACCGAATTCAGTCTTGTTCTAAATCAGTAAGCGAATGCAAAATTACACAAAATCCGCTTAATGCCCGAGATTTTCCGTAAAAAGTTCCATCCAACACCGAAAACGCCGTGCCCCGTCCTCGCCATACTTGCTTACGCTCTTCAACGCCTGTTCCGGTGTTTTTTCCCGGTCGGGATGGGATTTGGAATAAAATTTATCCGCATAACAGATGAGCTGTTCTTCCAAAGTCTCCGGATAATAATCCTGTACGGGTATCGGCAAGCCCTGCGCTGCGACTTCTTCTCGCGAAAGCCCCGCGCCGGTATGACGCTCGCACACCCTGGCATGGAGCGGAAATCCTTCCGCACGCAACATCTCCGCCCCGAGATAACCGTGGCAAATATAAGGTGCGTCTCCCGTACACAAAATACCGGGAGCGTGGGTATGCAAAATGCCGATATCATGCAACAAAGCTGCTTCTTCCAAAAATGCCTTGTCCAAATCCAGTTCCGGATGGAGTGCTGCAATTTTCAGGCAACGGTCGGCCACCTGGCGGCTATGAATCCATAGAAGTTCCCTCAAACGGGGATTATCAGCGTAATATTTATCTATCAGGGCTATTGCATCCATTTTATTTCAGCTCGGATTAATCGCCACAAAAGTACGATAAAAAACAGTGTTTTCCTAAGAACTATCCTTAAAATACATAAAGGCGAACCCGGAACTCTCTCATCCGGGTCCACCCACCTTAACGCCAATCGTTTACGGAACGATTACTTTTTTCTTATATGTATTACCGTCTTTCGCCGTCAGAGAAACCACATAGATTCCTCGCGGAAGGACGAAATCTTCAGAAACTTTCAGCCCCTTGCGCCGTTCTAACACATATCCTTGCGTATGGTAAACCGAACAATCCCATCCTTCGGCCTGCACCACACGGATATGCCCTTCCGACACCGAGACTTTGATGCCGGACTCTACCCATGAGACACGGGTCGGCACCAATTTATGGCACCACAAAGACAAGGTGTCCACACGTGCACCGTAAGCCAACGCATACAGTTTCCCGTTGGTTTCCGCCTCCATCTTCTGTTCCATCGCACCTACGGACTGGCCTAAACGGTAAAGCCGTGTCCCGCTTTCGTCATAGATGTCCATCCGGCAAGGAGCATTCGCTCCCCAGACCAATGAATCACCAGCCTGCGCCGTGACTTCATAAGCATAAATCCGGCCTTCTTCAGGTTGCACGACCATGGCCGAATCACCGTAAACCAAGGAACGGAAATCCAATGTCACCGGAACGTCATAGGCAAACGTGTCGGTACGCGCCTCAGTCCAACGTCCGGAGGTATCGCCGAAACGCATGCCGAATACCACGTCGTCCGGGCAATAGGCAGTACAAGTTTCCCAATCCACCGTGTAATTCTCCGGGATCTCATGCGGCACGACACCCTCTACGTCCACCCCAATATCATCCGCCGCAAAAGGATTGGCCGGGGTGACTTCCACCCGTGTGGTTTTTCCGTTGTTGAACCAATATTCATAGGCTTCTATACGGTTGTCGGCCAAAGAAGGTTCTGCCTTCACAAAATAACGGGAGAACGGCGCACTCCAACGCCCCGCCTCATCCCGGCTACGAAATGACACGCGATGAAGCCCGTAGGACAAATCCGACGTGGAAAGCTCCAGTTCCACCATGCTTCCTTCGGCCGTGCCTTCCACCCGTGCGGCATAATCGCCGTCTATCCAGCACTCATAGCTCCGCAGGGTATTGGAAGAATAATCCGGCCCGAGACATACAAAATTACGGGTCATTATCCCTGTCCAACGTCCGGCTTCGTCGGCAAAGCGGAGCATAAGACGGTGCACGCCCGGCACCAAGCCTGATACGGGAAGCTCCAAATCGAGACGGCCGTCGACCAAAGCGGCCTCCGCCCATTCGCCACCGTCTATGGCATATTCGCATGTGGCCATGCCGGTGCCGTCATACGCTTTTCCCAAACGGAGGAAATAACGGCAAAACGGACTGCTCCAACGCCCCTGCGCATCGCATGCACGGAAGTGAAAACGGTGTATGCCCGGACGCAAATCCGCCACATCTATCTCTATCCCCACGCTTCCTTGTGTCTGCTCCACGTACGTACGCTGTGTGTCGTTCCCGTCTGTCCAGTATTCATAACCGGCCATCTGTGCGGCAGCGGAAGCAGGGAAAAGCGAAAGGGCGGGAAGTAACCAATGATAGATTTTCATACGCACCTCCATTTCCCGTTAGTCTTCGGTTTGCGCCTCTACCGTCACGCTCACTTTCAGCTTGCCGTCGGCGGCCACCGTCGTGTCGATATGGCTTTCTTTGATTTGGGGTATGGAAGGCGTAGGGTTGTAAGGATAAGGACCACCGTAAAGTCCGACCTGCGTGCCGTCCGTCCCTATGTACTCTTCGGGATATTTCAGTTTGAATGTTTTCACACCGTCCCATGCCAGATCGTTCATGCTTTCCTCGAAAATTCCGGCATATTTGCAGTCTACCCAGTTGCCAGCTCCTATGATATTGGAAGGGTTTTGTTCAAGGAATATACAGTTGTTCACAACACTTCCGCTTATAGCATTATAAACTCCTCCTATAATAGAATTGCTCACAGTCAAGTTGTTCATTCTGTCATCAACGAAAATGGAATGATCCATCAGTATGGTATTATACTCACGTGGAAACTGTATTCCCGGCACATAACAACCTACAATATAGAAGTTTTGGTGATTATACCAACTACTCTCACTATTAAAACATAAATCATCATCCAAAATACATTGACGAAGCACAAAGTTTTCTGTACTCGTTTTAAATTGCCGATAATCACTTCCTATCCGACATTTCACGACCTCTACATTACGAACCATACCAGAACTCTCAAAGACCATACCTCCATTCAAATACAATCCTTCAAGCTTTGTACCGTCTACTTTTATAGCTTCCTTCACGGTCTCCCCGTCGTCATCTACAATATCACGAGGTTTGAAATACAGGTTGCTTTCTATTATTGTCGGGAACACTCCATTCTCCATATCCGACACAAAACCGTTCCCCACAATGGACAAGGACTTCTGTATGGGGTTAGGAGCCGTAAACCGTCCCGCGCTCAGCGTAACCACGTCCCCGCTGTCCGCAGCAGCCGTGTAAGCTTCCTCCAAGGCCGTTTTACCGTAATACACACTCACCTCATCCCCGTGTTGAAGGGTTGCCATGAGGACATCCGTCCCTTGCTGCGCACGTCCCCAAAGAGCCACGCCGCAAGCCATCATCAAGAGAAAAAATTTCTTCATATTCTCCATCTTTTTTATTGCGTCCGTCAGCCATCCACCGGACTGTTTACAATCATTTTCAAGATTTAAAGAGGAGCGTGAGGCTGCTTGCCGGACTGCTTGCCACAATAGCGGAATCCCCATTCCGGTGAAAACGCAAACAGCCAAACAACAGCCTCACGCTTATGGATATACATGCCCGCATCCCCTGACGAAACAGGGAATGCAAGCACGGGTATATACATGAAGCGTGAGCATCTGTTGTATCACTTTGCGTTCTCATTTAGAATTTGGGGATTTTCTATTGCGACAAAGTAATTTCCAAAAAGACGCTCTCTTCTATTCTACCATCCCGACACTACGGGACTCGGGACAAAGATAGCGAAAGGTGAGCGCAGAGACAAACGAAAACAAAGTTTTCCGGTTTGCCTATGCCGAACCGCATCCTATCTTCATGAAGACAAAGATATGAAATTTATTTGAACACCACAAAAGAAAAACCGGGACTTTTTCTGCAAGCCGCCAAAAAGGAAAACGGGGAACTTACTTTTTGTCATTTTGTCCATCGCGTCCACCCGTGGTTTTCATATTCCGGCGTCCACCGCACAGCAGGCACAAACACGCGAATCTCGCACCTCATGCCATACCCCAAAAGACAGCTTTTTGTAGAAAAAACGACAAAACGACAGACATGCCCCCTCCTCCTCCGGCCAAAAACCGTCGGACTGTAAGCCGTAAAGCATTCCGTGCGACATTTTGACACCCCGTACTTGTACATCCGAAATGCCCAAATAGAGATAAAAAACCCGTTTCAGGGCTGCTTTTCCCTTCCTACAGCCCTCGAAAATATCGTTTTTACGAGTTTTCACATTCAATCGGCTGAGATTCGTCTTTCGCTTTCAGCCAAACGATTTTTATTTCGGCTCATAAAAATCATATTTTCTGCGGACATCCTGCCGCCACCAAGTGGAAAAAAGGGCATTTTTTAACGGAAATCCATCCTATCTGCTCCTTTTTATAGCGAGTGAAAAGACTAAAAAACACTAATTAAGTAGCAAAAAGATTCATTTTTACCTAATTTTGCCTTCAAAATGATTTTAACCCAACCCATAAAACCCTTCTGGAAATGCTCACATTCATCTCTTGTGCCAAAACCATGACGGAAAAAACGCCGACGGTGCTTCCCACGGCCTCCTCTCCCCTGTTCATCGAAGAGGCACGCCATATCGCCTTGTCCATGACGGCCTATACGGCCGGAGAACTGGCCGACATGCTACATGTCAATCCTCAAATTGCGGCACGCACCTGCCTGCAATTCCGCACATTCCATGACGAAGGGGCAACCGGACTTCCGGCCTTATCGGCCTACACGGGCATGGTGTTCAGGCACATCGCGCCACAAGATTTCACGGCGGAAGACTGGGCATACGCCCAAAGCCACCTGTTCATCACCTCATTTCTCTACGGGCTGTTGAGACCGGCCGACCGCATCCGGAACTACCGGCTGGAAGGGCACGTGCGACTGCCGGAGAAAGAAGACCGTACCCTGTTCGCCTATTGGCGCGCACGCCTGACGGACGTCTTCATTTCGGCCATACGGCAACAAGGGGGCATATTGGTGAATCTGGCCAGTGCGGAAATGAAAAACTTGTTCGACTGGACACGCGTCACCCGGGAAGTACGGGTGATTACCCCGGATTTTTATACTTACAAAGGCGGACGGTTGTCCACCGTAGTGGTCTATGCCAAGATGTGCCGGGGCGAAATGACACGTTTCATCCTAAAGAACCGTATTGAAAATCCCGAAGATTTGAAAACCTTCGAATGGGAAGGCTATCGTTTCAATCCCCGTGAAAGCCACGATGACCATTGGGTCTTCACGCCCGGGACATAACCATGTGCCCGCATCTCCCGGCAAAACCCGCTCCGCCCCTCACGAGTCCATAAAAAAACACGCCCGCCGGACTCATATCCGACGGGCGCACCTATCAACACATTTTATCGAGATCAAGCCTCACGGCAAGCCTTCACAGTCTCTACCAGACGCTCGAAATCTTCAGGATATACGTCGCCGATGTTCCCGATACGGAAAGTGTCGGCCTGGGAAATCTTGCCCGGATATATCACGAAGCCCTTCGCTTTCAATTCGGCATAGAAAGCCTTGAAGTCGAAATCCTTCTCAGGATAAAGGAACGAAGTGATGACCGGCGACTGTACGGCTGCCGGCAACAATGCCTTGAAGCCGAGCGACTCCATGCCTTTTACCAATACTTCGTGGTTCTTGCAGTAACGGGCATAACGGGCTGCCACTCCCCCTTCGGCCTTCAGCTCTTCCATAGCTTCCTTGAAGGCGCGTACCACGTGGGTAGGCGAGGTGAAACGCCACTTGCCATGCCCTTTTTCCATCGTCTCCCACTGGTCGTAGATGTCGAGTGACAAAGAACGCGACACGCCCTTGCAAGCCATCAGTTCACTGCGACGGGCGATGATAAAGCCGAAACCGGGTACGCCCTGGATACATTTGTTCGCACTGCTGATGAGGAAATCGATGCCGAGTTCCTGCACATCCAAAGGCACGCCGCCGAAACTGCTCATCGCATCCACTATCAGTTTCTTGCCATGCGCCTTGACCACACGAGCCAAATCCGGCAGCGGGTTCAGGATACCCGTAGTCGTCTCGCAGTGTACGAAAGCCACGTGGGTCACATCGCCGTGGCGCGACAGGTTCTTCTCCACCACTTCGGGGTCTACCTGCATGGTTTCCTCGAAAGCCACCATGTCGTAGGCAATGCCGTGGCGGTCGGCAATGACTCCCATGCGGTTGCCGTAAGCACCGTTGCTGAAGATAAGCAGTTTGTCACCCTGCTTGAGGGCACTGCCCAACACGGCTTCCACACAATAGGTACCGCTACCCTGCATCAGCACGGAAGTGTACTCTTCCGGATGTTTCGTGGCCATCTCCACCAGCGATTTGCGGATTTCTTCCACGATTCCCACATTATAATCTTCATCCCAAGTGCACCAGTCACTCAGCATGGCTTCTTTTACGGTTTCTGAAGTGGTCAACGGACCGGGCGTCAACAAAAGATAAGGTCTCATATTCTTGTTTTTATAAATTATTGATTCATTTTCTGATTTATCGTCTCGATTATTGCCGGAAGTTCCGTAATGTCGTCCACCACATAGTGGGCACCGGCTTCCAACATGCGGCGGCGCACTTCGGCCTTGCGTGCGTCCAATTCACCGGCCGGCATGGCTGCGACCTCTTCCTGCGTGAGAGCCAGTTCGTTGCTTCCCATAACCACACCCACGGTCCACACTTTGGCGTTCACGCCTTCTTTGATGTCGGCTATCGTGTCTCCGTACTTCAACACGCAATCCACCGACGGTACGGCCAAATCTATCATATTCCGGTAGACCATATAAGGATAAGGACGTCCGGCAGGCAGATGGTCCGAAGTCACGCAGTTGTCCACTTTGTAACCGGCTTTTTCCGCAGCCGGAATCACGATGTCCATCATCTTGTCGGTATATCCGGTAGTGGAGCCTATCTTGATACCGGCCTTGCGCAATGCCTCTACGGTATCCACCACGCCAGGTATCGGTTCGGAATAATTCTCCAAGGTGTCAAACAACACGCGCTGAAAAGCCACGTAACGGGCCTGCACGTCCTCATCGGTGTAGTCGCGACCGAACTTCTCGCGGAAAGCAGCCTTGACCCGGTCGATGTTGAACAGGGCACGGATTTCCTCAATCTTGGTCAGCCCCATGTAAGCACGGGTCTCCGCAGCCGTCACCGGCACGCCGATCTCGTTGAAACTCTCGATGAAAGCCGCCACGGGGGCAAAGCAACCGTAATCCACAGCCGTACCGGCCCAATCTAAAATGATGCACTCAATTTTTTTCATGTTTCTATGTTTGAACTAATGGTTTATCTGTTTTTAATCACTTCCGGGGAAAGGGCATACTCCTCGCCCTCGCAAGGGAACGGCGCAGAGGGGGTATAGACGAAATTCTTCGGGCCACGGTGGCGTTCCCGGCGGTAACGCCATACGATGTAAGCCGCAGAGCAGGCAAAAGACACACTGCAAATGATGCCCACATAACTGCACGCAAAGTTATAAAATTGCAACCAGTTGACATCGGGATTGAAACATTCCTTGAACACCAGAACCAACACCGTACCCATGTAACCGATGAAATCCAGCGTGATAATGAAGAAGCCCACGTTGCCTTTTATCCTGAAACAAGCGATGAAACGCTCGAAGAAAAGAGTCTGGAAACTCAAATAGACGGTATAGAGGCACAGGCTCTGCAGGAAAAGCCAAAGCGTGACGGGCAAATTCCAAGCCTCGTAATTGAAGGCCACACTGCTCAACACGGCACAGCCGCAAGTAACCAAGGCCAACAAAAGACAGAGAACCTTGACGTTGCTCTTCACCATCGACATGGCTGCGAACAGTATGAGGATCACCAAAGTGACCGTAGCGTCGATCTTGGCAAAAGCCCATGAAGACAAACCGGCCGCCTTTACGTCGATGATTTTCACGAGGAAGTCTTCTTTAAGGTCTTGCAACACGGTAATGAACAGGTTGGCAAAGAAGAGCATCAACAACACGGGCATGAAACTCTTGAATACGGCCGAACGTCCCTTGCGGTCGAGAGCCACACGCTCCGTGCGCAATTCCATGTCGGCCTTCGTAGGATGCGGAAGCCGAGTCATCGCCCATCCCAACAAAGAAAGCAACGGGAAAGCAAACGCACCGATGAACGCAGGCATCCAGAATTCGCTGACATGAAGCCCGTTCATCACGAAAAGCCCCAACGACTTGGCCGTACCGGAACTGATGGCGATACTCAAACCCATCAGACTGGCCAATAAATCCGTCACCCGCCGGCCTTCTAAGAAACTGAATATCACACCCCACATGCAACCCAACGACAGTCCGTTGAAGAACAGGGCAAAGACATTATAAGGACGGGGCAACGCTCCGAACAACACCAAAGACAATTCGGCCACAGCCACAGAGGCGATAATGAACTTTAGCCGGTTCTCTTTTTTCATCTCCGAAATCACCTTGATACCGATGAGTTTGGAGAGGAAATAACCCGCAATCTGCACGATGCTCGTGGCCGTCTTATAGTCCATTCCGAAAAAATCAAGCCCGTCGAACGTGGCTGCCGTGAAAGGCTTGCGAAGTGCATATACCAATGAATAAGACAACAAAGCCGCACCGCCGGCCCACAAGATGAACAATACGTCCGAGAGTGCCTTTTTCTGATTTGCCTTCAATTCCATAATCTCCATTTTTCTATCGTTTCTTGTTTTCCGACGGCAAAGTTATCATGTATTCCCAAACGGAAAAATGAAATTCTATTATTAATAACTTTCATGTAATCAACGAATTGTTATGTAACATTAATGAAACATTCATGCAACAGAACTATAACATGAATGTATTTACTTTGCAGTCGGTAATACAATATAAAAGGTGCAATGAACGAACTTTTTGAGATTTACAAACGCATAGAATACTTGAGAAACAACGGAGTGAAGATGAAAGAAATCGCCGACCATACCCAAATGGCGGCCAGCGTGCTTTCTTCGCTCTACTCCAGCGTACTGCCGACCTTTATCGGCGAAGTAAAGAAAGGCATTGCCGAGGAAGAGGCTTTGGACTACGCCCTCTCGCAAGTGAACAACGTATCCAAGAAACGGCTGCTCGGGAATCTGGAAGACATGAAAGAAAGGCTTTTTGAACTGGAACCGCCACAAGGCGGAGAAAAGAGAAAAAGCCCTTTTTGGGACATGATGGCCAGGGAATCGCAGGTTTCCGCACAAGAGGCCTATAATTACAGCGGCATTTATATCAGCTACAGTCTCTCGTCGGCTGCCGACGCCCTGAAAGTGGAACCTTACCTCATCACGGCTTCCGAAAACAACGAATACGTACGGGTGGTGCACATGAGTGCCTACAACACCACCCATTCCGGCGTGGGGCTTTTCAACAATCACACGAGTTCCTACATCCTGTTCAACGAGCGTGAGAGTCCGGAACTGGCTCTTTTTACCATCTACCTGCAACTCCCCATGTATGACTTTCCCAAAATGCTGAAGGGGCTTTACCTCTGTCTCGACTACAACCGTAACCCGATAGCACGCCGGATTCTCTTCGTCAAGCATTCCGACAGCACGGATATGGACGATTTCCTGGCGCTGAAAGGCGAAATCATTCCCAAAGAACAAATACCGGACGACCTCCTACCTTATTATAATTATACGTGCCAACCGGGAGATTTCATCAAGACTTGTACCGTCCCGTCCCCTTCATTGGATACCCAAGACCTGGAACGGGAAAAAAAGATGCTGGAACTCTGAAAAACAAAAGCCGCGCTTCTGCCCCCGACGGACAAAAGCGCGGCTTCTTCTATCTTATATCTTATTTATACTCCTGCCAACTCTTTATCTGGATCTGTTCCATATCCATCTGACAGAACGCCTCGATGAACGCCTTGGCCAAACGGGCATTCGTCATCAACGGTATGTTGTGGTCGATAGCGTCGCGACGGATACGGTAACCGTTCGTCAGTTCACGCTTGGTCTGGTCTTTAGGGATATTGACAATCAAATCGAACTTATGCTGGGATATCATCGTCAACACGTTGTTCTCGGCAGCCGTATGCTCGTCGGGCCAGTGCACGGCTATCGCTTTCACTCCGTTGTCATTCAAGAAACGAGCCGTGCCCTCCGTGGCATAGATGTCATATCCCTTGGCGGCCAACATGCGACTGGGTTCCAGAAGGTCTACCTTGGACTGTACCGCGCCGGACGAAAGCATCACCGCTTTCTTCGGCACACTGTAACCCGTAGCAATCAAGGCATTCAGCAAAGCCTCATTGAAATCGTCCCCCAAACAACCGACTTCTCCGGTGGAAGACATGTCCACACCCAACACGGGGTCGGCATTCTGCAAACGGGCGAACGAGAACTGCGAAGCTTTCACGCCGATACGGTCGATGTCGAACACCGACTTATCGGGACGATCGTACGGTGCATCCAACATGATACGTGTGGCGGTCTCGATGAAGTTGCGCTTCAACACCTTCGACACGAAGGGGAAACTGCGGGAAGCGCGGAGGTTGCACTCGATGACCTTGATTTGATTTCCCTTAGCCAAATACTGGATATTGAAGGGACCGGAAATGTTCAACTCACGGGCAATACGGCTACTGATTTTCTTGATGGCACGCATGGTTGAGAAATACAAGTGCTGAGCCGGGAACACCAATGTGGCATCGCCTGAATGCACACCGGCGTATTCGATATGTTCCGAGATGGCGTATTCCACCACTTCTCCGTTCTGTGCCACGGCGTCGAACTCCACTTCCTTCGTTTCCTGCATGAATTGGGACACCACTACCGGATATTCTTTCGACACCTCACGAGCCATTTCCAAGAAACGGGTCAACTGTTCCTCATTGTGACATACGTTCATGGCCGCACCGGAAAGCACGTACGACGGACGAACCAATACAGGATAACCCACCTTGTCGATGAAAGCCTTCATGTCGTCCAAGCTGGTCAGCTCCTGCCAAGCCGGCTGGTCGATGCCGAGACGGTCGAGCATGGCCGAGAACTTGTTGCGGTTCTCCGCACGGTCGATAGACACAGGAGACGTGCCCAGGATGTGTACCGACTGACGATGGAGTTTCATGGCCAAGTTGTTCGGTATCTGTCCGCCCACGGACACGATGACACCGCCCGGCTGCTCCAAGTCGATCACGTCGAGCACACGCTCGAAAGACAGCTCATCGAAGTAGAGACGGTCGCACATGTCATAGTCCGTCGAAACCGTCTCTGGATTATAGTTGATCATGATGGACTTGTAACCCAACTTGCGTGCGGTCTGTACCGCGTTGACGGAGCACCAATCGAATTCCACCGAAGAACCGATACGGTAAGCACCGGAACCTAACACAATGACCGACTTGTCATTCTTGTAATAGTTGACATCGTAGCCGTCCGTGCCGTATGTCATGTAAAGGTAGTTCGTCAGTTCCGGATGTTCGGATGCCACCGTGTTGATGCGCTTCACAGCCGGTAAGATGCCCAGTTGCTTACGGTACTGACGCACCTGAAGGTTTTCCTTCTCCATATTGGTGCCTTCCGGCTTGAGCACGAAGCGTGCAATCTGGAAATCGGAGAAGCCCAACCGCTTGGCCTCACGCAACAACTCAGGAGTAACGGACTCCAACGTATCATGTCCCTCCAGTTCTTTCTTCATATCGACAATGTTCTTCAACTTGCCGATGAACCACGGGTCTATCTTCGTCAACTCATAAATACGCTGTATGGTATACCCTTCTTCCAAAGCTTGTGCCATGGCGAAAATACGCAAATCCGTCGGGTTGGAGAGCTCTTCGTCCAGTTGTTCGAAATGCACGTGGTCATTGCCCACAAAACCGTGCATCCCCTGGCCTATCATACGCAAACCTTTCTGGATAATCTCTTCGAACGAGCGGCCGATAGACATGATTTCGCCTACCGATTTCATGCTCGAACCGATGTGACGCGACACGCCCTCGAATTTCGTCAAGTCCCAACGTGGTATCTTGCAAATCAGGTAATCCAACGAAGGAGCCGCGTATGCTGAGTTGGGCGTCCCCATCTCGCCTATCTGATCCAACGTGTACCCCAAGGCAATCTTGGCAGCCACAAAGGCCAACGGATAACCGGTGGCCTTGGAAGCCAACGCCGAAGAACGGCTCAGGCGGGCATTTACTTCAATGACACGGTAATCGTTAGTCTCGGCATTGAAAGCATATTGGATGTTGCACTCGCCTACGATTCCCAGATGACGAATACATTTCTTAGACAAATCCTGCAACATCGTCACTTGTTCTTCCGTCAGCGAACAAGTCGGCGCCACTACGATGGACTCGCCCGTATGGATACCCAACGGGTCGAAGTTTTCCATGCTGGCTACGGTGAAACAATGGTCGTTCGCATCGCGGATGACCTCGAACTCGATTTCTTTCCAGCCTTTCAAGGATTCTTCCACCAAAACCTGCGGTGCGAAGGTAAAAGCACTGCCGGCCAATTCGATGAAACGTTCCTCGTCCGGACAGATGCCGCTGCCCAAACCGCCTAATGCGTATGCAGAACGTATCATGACCGGATAACCGATTTCACGCGCCGCAGCCAAGGCGTCTTCCATATTCTCTACCGCCTTGCTGACAGGAGTCTTCATCGGGATTTCGTCGAGTTTCTTCACGAAAAGGTCACGGTCTTCCGTGTACATGATGGCTTCCACCGAAGTGCCCAACACTTCCACGCCGTATTCCTTCAACACTCCGTTACGATACAGTTCCGTTCCGCAGTTCAGCGCCGTCTGGCCTCCGAATGCCAGCAAAATGCCGTCGGGACGTTCTTTTTTAATGATTTCCGTCACAAAATAAGGAGTGACCGGCAAGAAATAGACCTCATCGGCAATTCCTTCGGAAGTTTGAATGGTAGCGATGTTAGGGTTAACCAACACAGAACGGACACCTTCTTCGCGCAATGCTTTCAGTGCCTGTGAACCGGAATAATCGAATTCACCGGCCTGACCGATTTTCAACGCTCCGGAACCCAAAACCAAGACCTTTTTGAATTGTTTCTTCATCCTCTTTTCAGAATTATAGTTGTTTTACAATCACACGCTTTCGAGAGCCCCGCTTTACACAGAACCCCAAAATTGGGACAAAATTAAGCATTCTATTTTTTTTCTCCCAGAAATTCACGGGAAAATATCGGCAAAGGGGGAAAAAATCAACGTTTCCGCTCCAACTCTTGTAAGTTCTCCAATTTTTTCTGTTCCAAAAACTCATAAATGCCACACAGGTGCTCACGCACCTTTCCATGACCAAATTCGTACACTTTACTAACCAATCCGTCCAAGAAGTCCCGGTCGTGGCTCACCACAATCAGCGTGCCGTCAAACGCCACCAAGGCTTGCTTCAAAATGTCCTTCGTCTTCAAGTCCAAATGATTGGTAGGTTCGTCCAATATCAACAGGTTGACCGGGTTGAGCAGGAGTTTGAGCAACGCCAGACGTGTACGTTCTCCCCCCGAAAGCACCTTCACCTTCTTGGTACTTTCCTCGCCCCCGAACATGAAAGCTCCCAACAAATCGCGTATCTTCGTGCGGATTTCCCCTTGGGCCACATCGTCTATCGTCTGGAACACGGTCAGTTCTCCATCCAACAACGAAGCCTGATTCTGGGCAAAATAACCGATTTGGACATTATGTCCCAACGTCAACGTGCCTTCGTGCTCTATCTCACCCATAATACATTTCACCAAAGTGGACTTACCCTCACCGTTACGTCCTACAAAAGCAATCTTGTTGCCCCGCTCTACCGTCAGGTTGACGCCGCCGAACACACGATGGTCGCCGTAACGCTTACCCACGTCCTCCATCGTCACCGGATAGTTCCCGCTACGGGGCGAAGGCGGAAACTTCAGCCTCAAAGCCGACGTATCTTCCTCGTCCACCTCGATAATCTGCAACTTTTCCAGCATCTTCACACGGCTCTGCACCTGCAACGTCTTACTGTATGTACCCTTGAAACGTTCGATATAGTCTTTGGTTTCCTGAATCATCTTCTGTTGCTCCTCGTACTGTTTCATTTGCTGTTCGCGCCGTTCCTTACGGAGTTCCAGATACTTGCTGTAATTGACTTTGTAATCGTAGATACGCCCCATCGTGACTTCTATCGTACGCGTCGTGATATTGTCCACAAACTTTCGGTCGTGGCTGATGACCACTACGGCACGGGCACTCTCCGTCAGAAAATGTTCCAACCACTGTATGCTCTCGATGTCCAAATGGTTGGTCGGCTCGTCCAACAGCAACACGTCAGGATCCTGCAACAACAATTTAGCCAACTCGATGCGCATACGCCAACCTCCGCTGAAATCACTCGTAGGCCGCGTAAAGTCCGAACGCTCGAATCCTAATCCCAACAAGGCTTTTTCCACATCTTCTTCAAAATGGGTCAGGTCGATGGCATAGAACTTCTCGCTCATCGTGGCCACCTTCTCTATCAAAGCCATATAATCCTCGCTCTCATAGTCCGTACGGGTTGCCAGTTCATTGTTCAGGACCTCTATTTCCCTTTCCATCTCCTTCAAGTGGGAAAAGGCCATCGAAGCCTCTTCAAATACCGTACGCCCGTCTTCCGTCATCAAATGCTGTGGCAGATAAGCTATCACACAATCCTTAGGAGCCGTGACACGTCCTCTCGTCGGTTGTCTCACCCCGGCCAATATTTTCAATAATGTACTCTTTCCTGCCCCGTTTTTTCCCATCAAGGCAATACGGTCTTTCTCGTTAATCTGAAAAGAAATATCGCTAAACAAAGTCGTTCCGCCGAATTCCACGGCCAGTCCGTCTACAGATACCATAAATTATTTTTGAATATGAATAAAAGCTTTCAATCTCTTCCGCTATGCGTAATCAGCATACGGATTTTCCGGTTCAAGTCGTCGCACCCCATCAATTCCTCTATCGTCAGGTGCATACGGTAATGCCAGTAGTTCCGCGGATTGGAAGGTACGTTAATACGTTCAAAATCCACATCGGGATAACGCAACCGTTCGTCTATCGACATCCAGTCCTGCCACGAAATCAGACAGAGCATCGAAGGAGAATAAAGATGACGTGCCACTACTTCTTCGCACAACCACCCCGGTATGGAAGCAGGAGCCTCCCCGTCTTTTTGCAACACCTCGTTGAAATATTGTTGCGCGCGCACGGCATCCTCTTCCCACCACCCGCGAAGGGTGGGCATATCATGGGTAAATATGGTGGACACACTCCGGTAAGGATTTTCTTCCAACCGTCCGAATTTCAGCCCGAACTTCTTGGGCATGGTTTGAATCTCAAGCGTCAGGATGCGCAGATCGTCCATGACCCAAGGGACGCATTCCGGCACCATGCCCAAATCTTCGGCACACACCAGCATTTGAGTCGCTTCCACCAAAACGGGCAGTTTACGCATGGCCTGCCCGTACCAGAACTCGTTGTGCCGATGGTAATAATAATCTTCGTATAAGGCATCGAAAGCCCGTTTCTCTTCCTCGCTCAATGTCTGGTACAGATAATCGCACCGGGCCGAAATACGCGGATGATATTTGTCCGGCTGTTTCGGGTCGGGAATGAAGAGCACATTACTGATAAGCGCATACAATCCCTCACGCAAAGCCGCATCCCCGGCCGAAGACTTCCCGGCAAAAGCCGCTTCCACCTTACGTTGCGTGTCATACTCGGGCTTCAACGCATACCAATCCATGCCCAAAGCATCCAGATAAACGGCCTTCACTTCCTCGGCACGTTCACCGAACAGTTTATCCAATACCCAATCACTGATATTGGGATGGGTAAAATAATTTTTCCGAAACCGAAGCCCATAGCCCTCAATCTCTTCCACACTCATCGGAAGCGAAGGGGAAAAATGTCCCAGCAGACCATGTACCGAGTCGGACGGAATCTCCCATATCCGGAAGAATCCCAGCACGTGGTCGATACGATAGGCATTGAAATACTCGGCCATCTTACGGAAACGACGCACCCACCAACTGCAACCGTCCTCGAGCATGACCTCCCAGTTATAAGTAGGAAAGCCCCAGTTTTGGCCGTTGACCGAAAAATCATCGGGCGGCGCACCGGCCTGGCTATCCAGATTAAAGTAGTACGGCTCCACCCAAGCCTCCACACTGTTGCGGCTGATGCCGATGGGGATGTCTCCCTTCAGAATGATACCCTTCGCACGGGCATAATCGGAAGCCGCCAACAACTGTTCATGCAAGCAGAACTGTACATAATAATAGTAAGAAACTTCCTCGTAGGCCGGAGCGGACGGACGGCAAAAAGCACGTACGTCTTCCGTCCTGTATTCCGCATACTCCGGCCATGCGTGGAAATCAGCCGTCCCGAAACGGTCGCGCAACACGCAAAACGCCGCATAGGGCACCAACCAATCTTCGTTCCGCTTGAAAAAAGCCGTAAAGCGTTCGGAGGACAGCATTTCTTTACCCTCACGACGGAACACGGCATGCAGATACTCTTGCTTCAAGGCACTTACCGCCTCGTAGTCCACTTGGGGCAAAGCATTCAAAGCCGCCCGCCGCTCTTCGTATTCCGCCATTTCCTTTTCGTCCGCAAGCTTCGGCAACTGGCGCAAATCGACATACTGGGGATGGAGCGCATAAATGGAAATACTATTATATGGATAAGAGTCCAGCCAATTCTTATGAATAGTCGTGTCGTACACGGGCAACAGTTGAATGACGCGCATCCGGGTAAGCACCGTCCAATCGACCATAGCTTTCAGGTCACCGAAATCCCCCACCCCGCAACTGCCTTCGCTACGCAATGAAAAAACGGGTATGACCACACCGGCCGCTTTCCAACGGTTTCCCCGAATCCGCAACGGAGGATCCGAGATAACGACCACTTCGTCTTTTGCCACCCCGCTTATCGGCTGCACACGGTTTTCTCCGCCTTCCCACGCCACAAAATCGCCCGTCTTCGCATCAATGACGACATATTTATATTCCATGGGAAAAGTGACACCGGCCGCGCTCAAGGTCACACTCCACTCGTAAAGCCCCGTCTCTTTCATGCGAAACGCAAAATTCGGATTCCATTCCCCCAACGCCGGTTGGTTCCCAAGGAGAGCCAACGCCTGCCCTTCCTCAAGCTGAGGAGCACTCACCTTCAACATCAACGTACTGTTGAAATATGGCAGTCCTTCCGTCTCGGCCGTATGCGGACGAACGCACTGCGTAAAAGCGGAAGTATAAAGATGAGACAAAAGGGGGACATCCTGCCAGGCGTCCCGGAACAAATAAGTTTTAGTAATGTCGGCCCTGAAACGGCGAGGTACGAAGTCCCATTCCGTCCGGAACTTACAGCCTTCCTTATATACACTATAATGATAATGAAAAGACCGGATGCGCCCGTCTGTAATGAGCACTTCTGCTGTCCATCGGCGGCCGTCACGGGTTTCCATCGGATAAGTCTGTGTCTGGGTACGTCCCTTTGCATCGACCAACGTCAGGGACACCCTGACGTCTTCCCCCCAATGCGTCAGATATTCTATCGAGAAATGCAGTTTCATAAATTTGTGGGTTTGCTCTTTAAAAGTATTCGTACAAAGATAAGAGATGAAGAGCGGAGAACAAAATAAAAACCTCTCTTTTTTACGTCACGAATTAGTTATTTTACGCCAAAAGGCATCTGCTTTTTGGCTTTTTCCCAAATACATACAATGAACCGCACCACGAACCGTTAAATTTGCACATCACTTAAACATATTTTATTTTTATGAACCACAACCTATTGAAAAACCTATTTACCGCTCTTGCCTTGATGGCGGCCGCCAACCTGACGGCTGCGGATTGGGTTCGGAAAAAAGCTCCCATCATGAGCGAGTGGGGTGAAAAAATCAACCCCGACAAAGTATGGACCGAATATCCGCGTCCGCAAATGGAACGCAGCGAGTGGATGTCGCTCAACGGCCCTTGGGATTACTGTAAGAAGAAGTCGGTAGACCTTAGTTACAACCTATCGCCTACGGCGTTCAACCAAAAGATATTGGTGCCCTTTCCCATAGAGTCGGCCCTGTCCGGCATTATGGATGCGAATTTCGAAGAAAACACACAGTCTACTTTCGTATATCAACGCACGTTCAAACTTCCCAAAGCCTATAAAGGCCGGCACATCCTGCTCCATTTCGGGGCGGTGGACTGGAAATGTGCCGTGTACGTCAACGGACAAAAAGCCGGAAGCCACAGCGGCGGCAGCGACCCGTTCTCCATGGACATCACACCGCTGCTTCGCGACGGAGAGGAACAGGAAATACAAGTGACGGTCACAGACCCCACGAACCATGGCGGGCAACCGTTGGGCAAGCAAACCCTCAAACCGAGCGGATGCTTCTACACTCCGGTAACGGGAATCTGGCAAACCGTATGGATTGAACCGGTTGACGCCGCACACGTCAGCGGCTACAACGTGACGTCGGACATCGATGCAGGAACCGTTTCGCTCACGGTCGAGTCCGCCAGCACGTCCGCCACGGCCGACATCATCGTCAAAGACGGACGGAAAACGGTGGCCACCCTGACCGGAATCCCCGTCAACTCGGCCCGCACGGTCAGCATACCGGATGCCAAATTATGGGCACCCGGTTCCCCCCACCTTTATGACATGGACATCCACCTGTATCATAACGGCACGCAAACCGACCGAGTGAAAGGATACTTCGGCATGCGTAAAATCAGCCGGGGTATGGTGGACGGTCATCCCTGCATGCTATTGAACAACAAACCGCTGTACCAGTTCGGTGTGCTCGACCAAGGATGGTGGCCGGACGGCCTGCTCACTCCTCCTTCGGACGAAGGGATGCGCTACGACATAGAAGTCGTACAATCGTTGGGCATGAACATGATACGCAAACACATCAAGGTAGAACCCGCACGCTGGTACTATTACTGTGACAAGATGGGAATGCTCGTATGGCAAGACATGCCGAGCAAGAGTTTCGACGAGAACGGCAGTATCGGCAGCCAGGAGTTTATCCGGCAGAACTTCTATGATGAGTGCACGCGCATCGTCAACACGCTGAAAAATCATCCTTGCATCGTCGTATGGGTAGCCTACAACGAAGGCTGGGGACAGTATGCTTCGGGCAACGACAGCCATACGCGCCGTGGCGTGGAGGCCATCCGCAAAGCCGACGACACCCGCCTTATCAATGCGGCAAGCGGATGGGTAGACTTCGAGGCTGGCGACATCATCGACCAGCATAGTTATCCCGTGCCTTCGCTCCAAAGCAATCCGCTCAACGAACGGGTGGCCGTATGCGGGGAATACGGGGGCATCACCCTCAAAGTGGAGGGGCATCTGTGGAAAGGCAACGACATGGAATACACTTCCGTAGCGGACAGCAAGGCTTTGGCCGAAAGGTTCAATGCCTACACCGTCGCCTTGCAAGGATTGCAGGAACAAGGCATCTGGGCATCCGTATATACGCAGACGAGCGACGTGGAGCAAGAACTGAACGGACTGCTTACTTACGACCGCAAGGTGTTCAAGATAGCCCCGGAAGAACGGACTTCCGTACGCGAAGAAATCCTGCGCACCATCCACAACCGCTCACGCCAGACAGTAGTAGTCGACGCTGCAGACACATCGTCCGACGAGGTGTGGAGTTATACCACCGTTACGCCATCCGGCGATTGGTATGCCCCGTCGTTCGACGACAGCCGGTGGGACAAAGGACAGGCCGGTTTCGGTGCCGGCGGTCCGCCCAACACTTTCGTACGGAGCGCGTGGAACACATCCGATATTTACATACGCCGCCACTTCTCCATCGGCAACCTTTCGCAGGCACAAATCAACGCCTTGAAACTCTGGCTCTACCAAGACGACGACTGCGAAGTCTACCTTAACGGTGTCAAAGCATACGAAGTCAAAGGATGGACCACACGCTATGTGGCGCAACCCATCGCCCCGGAAGCGCTTGCCACGCTGAAACCGAACAGCGACAATGTCATAGCCATCCATGCCCACCAAGGCTACGGAGGCCAATATATCGACGCGGGCCTGCGCTACACAGAATATATCCCCGTTGAGGAATATTCCGTCGGCCCCATGCCCGAACGGCAATCCATGCCGGAGGTCAGGGCCACAGACAGCGTGTACCTCATGTCTTATTTCAAAGCCAGCGCACAGCACTTGTTCTATGCCTATAGCCGTGACGGAAAGACATGGACCGACATCAACGGCAGCCGCCCCGTTTTCAATGCTTACGACGACGAAGTCTGGCTGCGCGACCCTTATTTGCACCGTGTCACGCACAATGGTAAAACCAAATTCCATCTCATACATACTTGGGGCTGGGACCATCCTGCCCTGTTCCACTGGGAATCCGACGACCTCATTCATTGGACAGCCGCCAACGGCGGTACACGTACCGACGACGGGAAAATCATGCTGATGGACGGACACGACGGCGGCCCCGTATCGCCCAACGCCTGGGCACCGGAATTCACTTACGACGGACAGACCGGCACGTTCTATCTCTACTGGTCCTCCCGCATCGGCGACAGGCAGGTGCATCATTACTGTACCACGAAAGATTGGCTCACTTTCTCCACTCCGGCTGTTTACTTCGACCCGGGCTTCACAGCCATCGATATGACCATCCTGAAAGAAGGGGACACATACTATGCCTACTACAAGGACGAACGCAACGGAGAGAAGACCATCCGTTGCGCCACGTCGAAGAGCCTCGACCCGCGCGTGCAGCGCTTCGAAGGTTCCACTCCGCTACTTCCATCGCGCTACATAGAAGTCGAAGGTCCGGAAGTCTTTCCGGCCATAGGCGGCAAAGGATGGTTCCTCTATTTCGACAAGTTCAATGGCGACCGGGGAGTAAGCTATACCGGCTGTACCGATCCGTCGCAACACAAATGGTATCCTATACCTGACGACGAAATCCGGAATCCCACGGAAGTGAAACACGGCAGTGTGGAAATCATTTCTACCGCCGAACTGGAGAAGCTTCTGGAACATTTCAAATAAGCCTAAGACACGAACAGCCCCGCCTCTTTTCCGACAAAGAAGCGGGGCATTTCATTTCCTATCTAAAAAAACACGCATTTTATTTGTTTTTTCGGGCACAATGACTTATCTTTGTCATACAGAAAAAGGAGCCGCATCGGTTAGATTGGGATACTCATCAATTTATTTCAGAAAACCGAGAATGCTTCGCTCACTAATGGCGGGCCACGCCTTCGGGTAGCTTAATTGCCGGTGGATTACAAAGGTGACGGGCGCTCAAATCTTGTTAGCTCGGAGTTTTCATCACATCATCGGTGCGGCTTTTACCATAAAGGGGATACTTTTCAGAAAGTGTCCCCTATTTTTTACCCTTACCCGTATCCGGTATTGACACTTTGACAAAAAGACAAAGCCATGTCCTCCAGAATCGCATATTTGAATCCACAACCCCGCCTGAAGGAAAATACGCGATTCTCGCCGCAGCAGGCCCAAGACGGCATGTCACCTCCAACGCCTCATTCCCTTACGTTATGACAGGCGTTTTTCTTCCATACGCCGCATGTTTTCCCGTTCGCGCAAGCCTAAGACGTTTCCTGATGTACATTTTGTTTTTTCATCTTTGCTTCCGCAAAGCAACCGTTTAGAGAAAAAACGGTAACCCAAGTCGTTTTTTTAACGTATTTCCGCAAAGATTTCCGGCCATTTGCAGACAGCTCCGCACTAACATACGGAGAAACGTATTGCATACGACTGCAAACGAAAAATCAATCTCAGCCGAACGATTTGAATATATGCAAAGGAAAACGTATAAACAAGGCGAAAAACGAATAATTATGCAAAAGAATCACGTGGAATCCCCCTGTTTTCTTATTTTTCGTCAACTCTAAAACTTGAAAAATCTGTCTTTTTGAAAGAGAACAGGATATAAAGAGAGACAATTTGACAGTAGCCTATCCACAAAAAACGCCCGTCCGGAAGAAAAATCATGGCATCGGACGGGCGGTTGAAACTTCAATCATGCGGCTCCTGCATCCCCGCAGTCTGTTCTACGAAATAACGCGGCCGCCGCTTTACCTCTTTGTATATCTTGCCCACATACTCCCCGATGATGCCCAAAGCCATCAGGATGGTCCCTCCGATGAACCACACGGAAACCAGAAGGGAAGTCCATCCCGGAATGGTATTGCCTTCTACATACACCACGATGCCATAGGCTATCGCTACCAAAGAAATGAGGATGAACAACAGGCCGAGCATGGAAATATAACGCAACGGGCGGACGGAAAAAGACGTGATGCCGTCCAACGCAAAACTGAGCATCTTGCTGAAAGGATATTTCGACTCGCCGGCCATACGCTCCTTACGGTCGTAATACACCCGTGCCGAAGGATAGCCCAGAGCCGACACCATCCCGCGCAAAAACAAATTCCGTTCGGGATAAGCCATCAAAGCCTGCAACGTGCGGCGGCTCATCAGGCGGAAATCGGCATGATTGTAAACGATGTCTCCTCCAAGGGCATTCATCAGCTTATAGAAAGCCAGGGCCGTATTTTTCTTGAAAAAAGTATCCGTCGTACGCTCCCGGCGCACGCCGTACACGATGTCGGCTCCTCTGCGCCAGGCATCCACCATCCCGACAATGGAACGCACGTCGTCCTGCAAGTCGGCATCGATGGACACGGCGGCATCCGCATGGGAAGCCGCCCACTCCAAACCGGCCCACAACGCCTGCTGATGACCGACATTGTGCGCCAGCTTCAGTCCGGTCACACTTGGATGTGTTTCGGAAAATCCCCGAATAAGTTCCCAAGTGCGGTCGCGCGAACCGTCGTCCACGTAGAGAATCTTCCCTTCGTCTATCTTCCCGTCCGAAAGCAATTCATCCACCACCGAAGAAAGCTGACGGGTCGTCTCGGCCAACACTTCTTCTTCATTATAACAAGGCACCACGATTACCAATTTCATTGTCTCACTCATTTTTAGATGTAAATACGAAACGTACCAATATGAAATTCACGGGAACGGTGATGGCGTAGACCGGAAGAGGAGCCCACACCTCATCTACCCCCGTCCAGAGAAAAAAGTTCAATAACCCGATTTGCAGCAGGTAGTTCACTGCGTGCGCCCCTCCCATGCCGAATAACTTGCGCCACGAAGGCGACGTGCCGAAGGTAAAATAAGACGTCAGGTAGAAGTTGGCCACGAACCCCAGCAGATAACCGACCGTAAAGGCCGCATTGGCCCCCATAATAAAATGCAGGAGGTAATAAAGGCCGTAGTGGAGCGCTGTGGCCAGCACCCCGACCATGCCGAAACGGACAAACGTGGCAAAGAGTTTCTTTCTCTGTATCATAAAGACATTTTAAGGTTCTGCCTGCTTCCGGCTGAAACGGTAAAGGACGTTATACCGCTTGTCGTCGCAACTACGGTGATTGGAGGCATACACTTCTTCCAACGAGAACTCCGCACCGTAACGTTCCAAAAAGGGTGCCGCCATCTCGCCTCCCATAAATACGTATCCTTCCGCCGGGGGCGTGAAACAATCGAACGGCACCATCCGGTCGCCCAAATAGAAGTTGACCGTGAACGGATGCATGCGGTTCCCCTCCACCACATCGGTACGGAAGGAATACAACCTGCCTTCGGGCACGATGCGGCGAACTTCCTCCGCCACGGCACGGTCTGACTTCACATTCAGGATGACGGGCTGGTACACCCCGTCGAGCGCAAAGAAGATGGAAAATATCACGGCAATAAAGGCGTAAATGATGCCGTTGTCGGCCGCATTACGCCGCTGGACACGGAAATACCAACAAGCCGCCGCCACGGGAACCAGTACACCGAGGACGGCAAATACCGTCAAGGGAAAGTCCTCCAATGCGTGCATATAGGCTATGTTCTCCGCCGCATGCCGCCCGGCAAACAGGAAGTCGGGTACCCATCCCATACGGACCGCACCGAAAACCAACAGTAACAACACGGCCAATGAGGCCATGATACTGCCGAAAACGCGTAAGGCATTCAAATGACGATGGCGCAGATAAATGATATATTCAGCCAGAAAATAAGCAATAAATGGGTATATCGGCAACAGGTAGACACTACGTTTGCTCTTCGGAATGCAGTAGAACGTGAAAATAATGACGATGCACAACAACGAATACAGACGGGCATCGTCCATATTACGGATATAGGCCACAAAGCGCGACCACCATGTACGTACCCGTCCCTGCGGTTTCCGGTACCTCAAAAAGAACAAGGAGACAAGCCCCAGTAAAGTGTAGGGCGCGTAACCGGCCACCACCGTCATTACATTGTACCAGGCCGGATTCTCATGCGAGGCATAGGTCATCTTTCCCAAAAAACGATAGACGTTCTCTTCCAACACAAGGTCAAGGAAATGGTCACCACCCTGCTGATAAGCTGCCCAATACCATACGGCCGGCAACACGCAGGCTAACACGGCTACCATCAGGAAAGAAAAGAAAATGCGCAGGAACTTCCTCCCCCTGATCCACAGGAATACGGCGGGGACCAGACAAGGCAGGACGATGCCTACCGGCCCTTTCGTCAGAGCCGCCGCACTCAAGCAGAGCACAGCCACCCAAGGCACGCCTTTCAGGTCTTTCTCTCCCCATTTATAAAGCTGGTACAACGCGATGACCATCATCGCCGTCAGCACCATGTCCACACGGCAGGCCACTCCGGCACGGTGTACCTCGAAATTGGTCAACGTGAGCAAGGCGGCAATAAAGGCCACTTCGGCACCGCGCCTTTTGGCATAGAACACATACCCGACCAGCACCATGGCCGACAAGGCCAAAGCCGAAGGCATGCGGGAGGTGTATTCGTTCACCGCACCGGCCACCGTAGAAATCGCTGCGATGCACCAATGGAAAAAAGGAGGCTTGAATGCCAACTCGACCCCATTGTTCACCGGCAGCACCCAGTTTCCCTGCTGCAACATGGAAAGAGCCACCACAGCTTCACGCGGCTCTCCACGCGTATTGAAAAACGTTTGTCCCAAAAACAAAAAGAGGGATACGACACACAATGCGACCAACGGCCAAAAGTAACTTTTCTTATACATCTCCATCCAATCCGTTATGCCTTTTTAGCTGAAATCTTTTCCAATACATACACCAAAATAAAACCGATAAGCATCAGTACGACAGCCTCGGCCACCTCCGTATTCGGGGCGATATTATGCTCTATCATCACCTCATGACCGTCTGAAACTAATTTCTCTACTTCTTTCCAAGGCCACACTTTATTCAACGAACCCAGCATGAAACCGGAAAGGACAGACAAGGTAATATTACGGAAATTCTTCAAAGCGTATGACAAAACACGGGAAAAACTGGTGATCCCTAAGGCCGCACCGAAGGCAAAGACACCCAAAACGACCAGGTCTAACGTCTTCACCGCCTCCATGACATAAAAATATTTACCCAACAGTACCAATATAAAGCTGCCGGATATGCCGGGAAGTATCATCGCACAAATGGCAATGGCACCACAAAGGAAAATAAACATGAGATTAGTGGACGTTTCTGCCGGAGTGGCCACCGTGATGTAGTATGCTATCACAGCACCACCCACAAAACCGGCCACGGTTTTCCAGTTCCATCCCTTGATGTCTTTGGTGACGAACCACGTGGAAGCCAGCACCAAACCAAAAAAGAAAGACCACACCAATACCGGCTCGTTAAGTAACAAATAAGTAATCAGCTTGGCCAGAGAAAACACACTGATAGCGATGCCCAACAGCAAGGCAAACAGGAAATTTCCATTTACGGCCTTCCAGAAAGCCGCTATTTTTCCCGTAAATAACAGTTTCAGGGAGTGCATGTTAATACTTTTGATGGAATTGATAAGCTCATCATAAATACCGGCAATGAAAGCAATCGTCCCTCCGGAAACTCCGGGCACTACATCGGCCGCCCCCATAGCCATCCCTTTTAAGGTCAAAACAGCATAATCTTTAATTCTTCTTTCCATTGAAATCGCGATTTAATTCAACTGATGAATAAGTATAATATTTATTGATACAAAGTAAAACAAAAAAAGGTGTATTGACAAACAATACACCTTTTTATCTTGAAATCCGTTCAGATTTCCCTTCTTACTTTATTTTTGCTACCACAGCCTTGAATGCTTCAGGATGATTCATGGCCAGGTCGGCAAGCACCTTGCGGTTGATTTCGATACCGGCCTTGTGCAAAGCCCCCATCAACTGAGAGTATGACATCCCCTCCAGACGTGCGGCTGCGTTGATACGCTGAATCCACAAAGCACGGAAGTTACGCTTCTTGTTCTTACGGTCACGATAAGCGTAAGTCAAACCCTTCTCCCAAGTGTTCTTAGCTACGGTCCATACGTTCTTACGCGCACCAAAGTAACCTTTGGTCAAACCTAAAATTTTCTTTCTTCTTGCTCTTGAAGCAACATGATTTACTGATCTTGGCATAATTTTTAATCTTTTTGAATGTTAGCGCCATCCCCCTCTTCTGTGAGTCTGTTTACGGATGAACTTCAGGCTAAAGCATTCGGTTAATAACTTTGTTAATACGACCTACACTTTTAATTAACGCAGACAGAGGAGGTCACGAACTTGCTTCATGTTCTCAGTTACTACGATATCATCGTGAACCAAGTTTCTTTTCTGCTTCTTAGTCTTCTTTGTCAAGATATGACTGTGGAAAGCGTGATGTCTCTTAACTTTACCTGTTCCGGTAAGACGAAATCTCTTTTTGGCACCGGAATTAGTCTTTACTTTTGGCATTTTGTTTAATATTTAAGTTATTATTCAATGTGTGGCAACGCATATACCAAGGCGTTACGCACTTACTCTTCCCTTTTAATCAATCTTCGCCTTCCACGCGCGGCCCCTTATATTCTTTGGGAGCATTGGCTTTCGGCTGGCTCCGTTCCGCTTTCTGCACCGATGCCTCAGCCACAGGCTCAGCCTGTTTCTTGGCTTGCGCCTGCTTTTTCGGAGCGATGAAGATTGTCATGCGCTTCCCTTCAAGCACCGGCATCTGTTCCACCTTGCCGTATTCCTCCAAATCATTGGCGAAACGAAGCAACAAGACTTCACCTTGTTCCTTGAAAAGAATGCTGCGCCCCTTGAAAAACACGTATGCTTTCACCTTGTCTCCATCTGAAAGGAACCCTTGCGCATGCTTCAGTTTGAAGTTATAGTCATGATCGTCCGTCTGGGGACCGAAGCGGATTTCCTTTACGTCTACCTTCACCTGTTTGGCCTTCATTTCTTTCTGGCGCTTCTTTTGTTGGTAGAGGAACTTGCTGTAGTCTATCAAACGACAAACAGGAGGAACTGCATTCGGGGAGATTTCCACGAGGTCTACGCCTTGTGCTTCCGCCATTTGCAGTGCCTTAGCCGTCGGCATAACCGTAGATTCCACATCATCGCCCACTATCCGGACTTCACGCACACGTATCTGTTCGTTGATACGATATTGCTGTTTTAAATTGTCTTTCTTCATTCAAAAATGTTGTTCTCTTCTGTTTTTATTTTCCGATTACGACTATTGAGTTTTAAAAATCGGGTGCAAATTTAATATTTATTTGTCATATTACGAACCTCTTCGTTGATTTTCTTTGCAAAATCTTCGAATTTCATGCTTCCCTGGTCGCCTTCGCCCTGCTTACGTACGGAAACCGTACCGTCGGCTGCTTCTTTTTCTCCCACAATCAGCATGTAAGGTATGCGCTTCATTTCGTTGTCACGTATCTTACGTCCGATTTTCTCATTACGGTCGTCCACAATGGCACGCACGTCTAGTTCATCAAAATACGCGCAAAGTTTTTGAGCGTAATCGTTGAACTTCTCGGAAATCGGAAGGATAGCCACCTGGTCGGGTGTCAGCCACAAGGGGAAATGACCGGCCGTATGCTCGATAAGTACGGCACAGAAACGCTCCATGGAACCGAACGGTGCGCGGTGTATCATCACCGGACGATGTTTCTGGTTGTCCTCGCCCGTGTATTCCAGTTTGAAACGTTCGGGCAAGTTGTAGTCCACCTGTATCGTACCCAACTGCCAACGGCGTCCGAGGGCATCTTTCACCATGAAGTCGAGCTTAGGGCCGTAGAATGCAGCTTCGCCATATTCTACTTTGGCATTCAGGCCTTTCTCCTTGCAAGCTTCGATGATGGCATTTTCAGCTTCTTCCCAAACCTCGTCCGAACCGATATACTTCTCACGGTTGTTCGGGTCGCGCAAAGAAATCTGCGCCTCGAATGTATCGAAATTCAATGCACCGAAAATAATCTGGATAATCTCCATCACGCGGATGAACTCATCTTTCACCTGATCCGGACGACAGAAGATATGGGCATCGTCTTGCGTAAACGAACGTACACGTGTCAGTCCGTGCAACTCTCCGCTCTGTTCATAACGGTACACCGTTCCGAATTCGGCGATTCGCAAGGGCAGGTCTTTATATGAACGTGGCTTCCAGGCATAAATCTCACAATGATGCGGACAGTTCATCGGCTTCAACATATACTCTTCGTCGGCCTCCGGCGTATGAATTGGTTGGAAAGAATCTTTCCCGTAGTGGGCATAATGTCCGGATGTCACATAAAGGTTCTTACCGCCGATATGAGGCGTCATCACCTGCTGGTAACCGTAACGCTTTTGAATTTTTTTCAGGAAATCTTCCAGACGCAAGCGCAAAGCCGTACCTTTCGGCAACCACATCGGCAATCCTTTCCCGACACGTTCGGAGAACATGAAAAGTTCCATTTCCTTTCCTATCTTACGATGGTCGCGCTTCTTGGCTTCTTCCAACAACGTCAAATACTCGTCCAGCATCTTCTTTTTCGGGAAAGAAATGGCATATACGCGAGTCATCTGCGGACGCTTCTCGTCTCCGCGCCAATACGCTGACGATACAGCCGTCACTTTCACGGCTTTGATAACACCCGTATTCATCAAGTGCGGACCGCGGCACAAGTCTGTGAAAGCTCCTTGGGTGTAAGTAGAGATATGCCCGTCTTCCAAGTCTTCTATCAATTCGTTCTTGTACGTCTGACCGCGCTCACCGAAAAACTTCAAGGCGTCGGCTTTGGAGATTTCAGCCCGCACGACCGGTTCTTTACGCTGTGCCAACTCCAACATCTTCTTTTCAATACCGGCAAAGTCGCTTTCACGGATAACCGTGCCCGCAGGAGGCATCACATCGTAATAAAAACCGTTTTCTATGGCCGGACCGATACCGAACTGCATACCCGGATAAAGTTCCTGCATAGCCTCAGCCATCAAGTGAGCGGAAGTATGCCAGAAAGCATGCTTTCCTTCCGCATCCTCCCACTTGTAAAGCACCACGGAAGCATCCTCGTTAATCGGACGATTCAGCTCGACAATCTCACCATTCACCCCGCAAGCCAGCACATCCTGTGCCAGTCTGGAAGAAATACTCTCAGCAATTTGTAAACCTGTCACACCGGCCTCGTATTCACGCACAGAGCCGTCAGGAAAAGTTATCTTTATCATAATTATACGTATTGTCCGTTTTCAAAGTTGCAAAAATAGTTATTTTTCATGAGACAGTGGCACAATCCATCAAAAAAAGTGGCTGTTTTTTAGCTTATTCCACCTCGGTAGCAGCCTTGTCCCTATACCTCTTAATCAAATTATAAGCCTTATATAAGCCCATCTCGCCTGCCCGACTTAAATCGGGAATACCGGAAGCGTAGTCGCCCGAAAGGATATAAGCCACCCCTCGGTTGTAGTAGGCTTCGGCATAATCCGCATGAAGCTTAATGGCCTGCGTATAAGCCTTAATGGCTTCCGGCCATAACTTCAACTGCATGTATATATTACCTTTATTATAATAGCAACCGGCAAAATCAGGCTCCCGGGCCAATATCCGGTCGCAATCGTCTAATGCAGCCTGATATTCGGAACGGGAAGCATCGAACGTCCATTTCACCTCTCCCGCAGAAGGAGTCTCTGACTTTTCCGCCATCCGGACTTCCTGATTTTTCATTCTAATCTGTACCCTCATATAATAAGCAAGCAAGTAAGAACTATCCAGCTCAATGGCACGGTCGGCATCGGTCAATGCTTTCTCGAAGTCTTGCACAAGATATTCATCTATGGAACGGGCCAAATATAATAATGTATTGTCCGGCTGCCGGGCAATCTTGTCGGAAAGGGTCTGAATGGAGGAAAAATGTTTTTGTATACGGGCTTCATCCAGTGACACTTCGTCGTGAGTCAATACCAGACGTGCCGGCAAGACACCCAAACGATTCAGATGTTCGAGTTCCTTATTGTACATCTTCCGTTGAAAATCGCTCTGCCCCGTATAATAAGTCAGAACCAAAGCCGGTTCCGGAGTCAATTCCGTCCTGCGGTTCTGCACTTTGCCGCGATATTCGCTTTCATACGTCGGCGATTCATCTTCCGAGGTATCAGCCTCCACCAGTTTGTTATAATCTTCCATCGTACGGTCGCTCACCTTTCGGGTCCGCTTCGTATTCTGCGGTTTCTTTCCGCCGTAACGTTGGTCCATCTGGGCTTTCAATACCTTGAATTCATCCAACTCGGCTCCTTTGGTATCGCCCATCTTCCGGCGCACCTCAGCCCGGAACTGATAACCGGTCCAGAAATTAGGAAACTCTTTGATGACGGCATTTATATCCCGGATAGCTCCCCGGTAATCTCCCGTATTGTTCAACATCAACGCACGGTTGAACAAGGCAATCATATTATCCGGTTCCAATTTCAGCACGAAATTGAAGTCCTCGATGGCACGGTTGTCGTCGCCCACCTGCGCCCGAAGCAGACCGCGGTTGAAATGACCGATATAATTGGCGGAGTCCATTTCCAGTGCCGTATCATAGTCCGTCATCGCCCCACGTAAATTACGCTGATGATAACGCGCCAATGCACGGTTGATGTAATGTCCGGCCTCACGAGGCATCTGCTGTATGGTCTTATCCAAAGCCTCTTCGGCCAACTTATATTCCTCCCGCCCGGCATAGACCGCCGCACGCATGCTCCAAGCCTGTCCCTCGTATGGATTGATTTCCAATGCCCGGTCTATACTCGCCATGGCTGCGGCTGTATCTTTTTGGGCGAAATAAGCCTGTGCCTTTAAAGTATATAAGGGGGCCTTTTGCGGCCAGTAGCCCAACATGCGGTCTATACATTCCACCGCCTTGTCGTACTCCTTGAGTTGCAAATAACATAAGGTCATATTATGCCATCCGCTCTCGTCCTTGGGTTCGATTTCAAGCAACTTCACGTAATCCGAAACGGCTTCTTCATAACGTTTCAGATTGATACGGCACAAACCGCGCAAACGATAATTATCGGGCAAAAAAGGATTGCGGTCTATAGCAGCCCCGCAATCCTCCTCAGCCCCGGTATAATCCTCTAAATAAAATTTGGCCAATCCACGGTAAAAATACGGCTCTGACAAATAAGGCTTGGCCGAAATCACCATATTGAAGCGGCGTATGGAAAGTACATAATCCTCATAGTAGAGCGCATTACGCCCCATCAGCATCATCCGGTCGGTATTAATCTGTGCCATGGCCGACACGGAAAAAAGCCAAAAGAAAAGAAGATATACTTTCCGGCTCCCCTTCATTACTTTTTCGTCTTGACCTTATAAGCACAACGGAAATTTCCTTTCAGCAAATTTCCCAGTTTTCCTTTCACCATCTGTTTGCGCAGCATGGACAAATGGTCCACGAACATTTTCCCGTCAAGATGGTCGAACTCATGTTGCATGACACGGGCCAAATATCCTTCCACCCATTCGTCATGGGGCTGGAAGTCCTCGTCCAAATAACTCACACGAATGCGTGTGGGACGACGCACAGGCTCGTGGATGCCCGGCAAACTCAAACACCCTTCTTCCATTGAATCCGTTTCCGTGTCATCGTACTCCAAAATATGAGGATTGATAAACGCATGTACAAATCCCTTATATTCGGGCAGGTCATCGGATATCAAGTCCAAATTAATCACTACCAGACGAATGGACAAGCCGATTTGGGGAGCTGCCAGCCCAATTCCCTCAGACCGCTCCAAAGTTTCGTACATATTGTCTATCAAAGTTTTCAACTCCGGATAGTCCGGTGTAATATCTTCGGCCACCTTTCTCAACACGGGCTGACCAAAAGTATAAATTGGTAATACCATATTATTTTATATATTATTTTTTTTCAGCATCATACGGGATTCCATCCAACCTTGCAGGATAATCGTCGCACTGATTTCATCCACCAAGGCTTTGTTTTGCCGGGCTTTCTTCCTTAAACCTCCCTGCAACATAGCCTGATGAGCCAACACGGAAGTATAACGTTCATCGAAAAATTCAACCGGAATCTCCGGCAGGCGTTCATGCAAACACCGCACAAAAGAATTTATCCTGCCCATATTTTCAGAATCTTCCCCATTGGCTTGTTTCGGCTGTCCCACCACAATCCGCTCCACATGTTCCTGACGGACATAAGACACAATAAAATCCATGACAGACGAGGTAGAAACCGTGGTCAACCCGTTTGCAATCAACTGCAACGGATCCGTCACTGCGACTCCCGTGCGTTTTTTCCCGTAATCAATAGCTAAAACCCTTCCCATATAGGTTGCAAAATTAATGAAAACAGACGAAACAAACGTCGGTATAAAAACAAATAATTCTTAATAATCAAAACAGACTTCTCTATACGACACACGGGAGCAAATGAAAACTCGCTCCCGTGTATCGTATAAACTATATATTATTCTAAATCTATCATTTAGACAAAAGCAACCATGCGTCGGGATAAGTGCCGCGCAACGTATTACGCGACTGCACGGCAGCAGCCTTGTCATCGTAAGTAGAAGCCACCACACGATACATGTTCTTTGCTTCGTTGTATGCAATCTGCGCATTATAACCCGCATTCGACAATGTCTTCTGCAAACCTTCAGCATTGGCTTTCAGGCTGAAACTTCCGCAAACCACGCTATAAGCTTTCAGACCGTTTCCGGAAACCACTGTCACATTCTCACTCTGCACACGAACCGTATTCACGTCTGCGTTAGTGGCCGTGGAGGTTGTTGTCGAGGGAGTAACAGGCGTCACTTCCACCTGAGTGGTCGTCTGTGTCTGAGTCGGCTCCTGTTCCGTAGCCACAACCTGCTGCTGCTTTGCCTTTTCATACGCCTTTTTGTACGCGCTCTCGGAAGACTTACAAGAGGTCATTGCAAAAACCGCACTCAACCCAAGTCCCATCACAAAAAACTTTTTCATACTTCTTCTACTTATTTTTTTAATTAAATGATTCTCTTAAACCACACTGTAGATGTTACCGGTATTTTCATGGCAAATAACATCCACATCGAAAGACAAAGGTACACATTATTTATATATGGTAAAAGGCCCGGCACAAAAAAAAGGTTAAATCAACAATGCAAAAAAAATAATCAAAAAAAAGTGATAAATATGAGGTTTATATCAAGAGAATTTATAACTTTGTAAATGTAATCAACTCAAATAAAATAGAAATAATATGAAAGCATTAAGTTTTTTAGCAGCATTCATTGGCGGCGCAGCCGTAGGTGCAGCAGTAGGAATTTTGTTTGCTCCGGAAAAAGGAACTGAAACTCGTGATAAAATAGCAGAAGCATTGCGTAAACGCGGCATCAAGCTCAATCGTAAAGAGATGGATTCTCTCGTAGACGAAATTGCAGATGAAATCAAATCCGCTGAAGAAGTGTAAATGACATTTTATGTTTTCTAACAGTAAAAACATAGAAAGTATAGGCAAACTCTTGCTGGAATTTAAGAAATATCTTGAACTCCAGAAAGAGTTTGTCAAATTGGATGCCACAGAAAAAATGACGGTCATCCTTTCGGCCATTTTGATTGTAACCGTCTTGCTATTATTAGGTTCTATCGTTTTACTCTTCCTCACCTTCGCATTAGCCTATTATTTAGGAGATGTATTAGGAAGCCTTTCACTCGGATTCGGCCTCATTTCTGCTTTCATCCTGTTACTGACCGTCATATTCTATTTAAACCGAAACCGCATGGTCATTCAGCCCATGGCACGTTTCATGACCAAACTAATCCTTACCAAAGAAGATGGCAGCAAATAAGATTCCTTCTCATCATACCGAGGATGTTTTACAAGAAATCCGTACTCGTAAGGCGGAAGTAAAAAGCCAGATAAAAGAAAGTGCGGACTTCATTAAAACAACTACCCATAAACTATTCACTCCTCCCCCACAAGCTACATCCAAATTAGGCTCATTCATGAATATGGTAGACCAAGGATTAGCCGTATATGATGGTGTGATGATGGGAATGAGAGTAGCACGTAACATACGCCGGATTTTTGGAAAACGGAGATAACCGTTTGCCCCAAAAGCCGTTTCATAAAATAGCCGGTAAAAAACACTGTTGCCCGTACAGGTATGACACACCTCCTACACTGGGATTTTGTAAAAAGACCCTTCATCTTTCAGTTCGAGCACTAAAGCATTCATTATGTTAAGATTACAGACTGAAAGATACTTCAGCCATCTTTCAGCCATGCTTCATTTCAATCTGCTGAGAACGAAAAATCGTTCGACTGAGATTGAAAAATCGTTTGGCTGAGAACTTTTTATCGTTTTCCGCCATGAAAGGAAGCTGAAAGGTGACCTTACTGCCTTTCATTCCGTAGTACGTTATGTGACAACTACTTACCGTATCACCTGAAAGATGAAGGGCATTTTGCAAAACTCATTGGGGGAAGCATAAGAGGAATAAAATTTTTCTGGAAGGAACTGCATGGAATTAAGAATTATCGTGTAACTTTGCGTTGTTTTTAAACTCTACAAACAAAGATTACAATTATGATGAACGAATGGTTTGAATGCAAGGTAAGATACGAAAAAACATTAGAAAACGGCTTGGTCAAGAAAGTCACGGAACCCTATCTGGTAGACGCCCTGAGCTTCACTGAAGCCGAAAGACGTTTTATAGAAGAAATAGAACCGTTCATGTCCGGCGAATTTCAAGTGACAGACATCAAACGGGCCAAATACGCCGAATTGTTCGAAACGGACGAAGATGCGGCCGACCGTTGGTTCAAAGCCAAAGTGGCTTTCATCACCCTTGATGAAAAAAGCGGAGCGGAAAAGAAAAGCAACCAAAACATGCTGATACAAGCTTCGGATCTGCGCGATGCCGTAAAACGCCTTGACAAAGGAATGGAAGGCACCATGGCCGACTACGAAATCGCCTCTATTGCAGAAACGCCTATTATGGACGTGTTCCATTACAAAGCCGAAGCGGACGAGAAACCGGAATTCCCCGAAGCATAATCCCGTTTCATTGAAACCATAACGCCATGTCACAGATTCAGGACAAAATAAAACGTATCACGGCCTCGCTTCCCTGCGGTGTCCGGTTGGTAGCCGTGTCCAAATACCATCCCGAAAGCCACATCGAGGAGGCATACGCTGCCGGACAACGCGTCTTCGGCGAAAGCCATGTACAAGAGCTTCGCCGTAAATACGATAACCTCCCCAAAGACATCGAGTGGCACTTTATCGGACACTTGCAAACCAATAAAGTGAAGTATATCGCTCCATACGTAGCCATGATACATGCAGTAGATTCCATGAAACTACTTCTTGAGATAGATAAACAAGGAGAAAAGTCCGGACGGGTGATACCCTGTCTGCTTCAACTTCACGTAGCCAAGGAAGAAACCAAATTCGGTTTCACACCGGACGAATGCTGCAAGTTAGTAGCAGATGGAGAATGGAAAAAGCTGGCACACGTCCGAATTTACGGCTTGATGTGCATGGCTTCCAATACGGACGATATGGCACAAGTGCGGTCTGAATTCCATCTGGCTTATGCACTGTTCAAGGAACTGAAAACCGGAGCTTTTGCAAATGCTCCCTATTTCAAAGAATGTTCATGGGGCATGAGCCATGATTATCCCATTGCAATAGAGGAAGGTAGTACGCTTATCCGCGTGGGAAGTAAAATATTTGGTGAAAGAGTGTATTAAAAGCATATTATTCTTGCTTTAATCGTTTTTTCTCCTTAGTTTTGCACAAAATAAAAAGAATTGTGCAATGGAAAAACTTAGTTTTAACGAACAAATAGAACAAAGCATCAAGGACAACTGGGATCTTGATGCTTTGTCTGATTATAAAGGAGAAACCTTTCAATATAAAGATATAGCCCGAATCATAGAGAAACTTCACATTATCTTTGAATACAGCAACGTAAAACCGGGAGACAAGATAGCCCTTTGCGGACGGAACAGTGCCCATTGGGGAGCCGTATTTTTTGCGACGCTGACATACGGGGCTGTGGCCGTGCCTATCTTACACGAGTTCAAAGCCGATCAGGTTCATAACATTGTGAACCACAGTGAAGCCAAACTACTTTTCGTAGGTGATCTGGTCTGGAAGAATCTCGACGCCAATGAAATGCCGAATCTGGAAGGGATCATCAACATTGCAGATTATTCACTCCTTGTAGGTCGCACGCAGAAAGTCGCGTATGCACGGGAACATCTGAACCAGTTGTTCGGCGAACGTTACCCCATGAACTTCCGCAAACACCATATATCATATTATAAAGGAGCACCTGAAGAACTGGCTGTCATCAACTATACTTCAGGCACAACAAGCCGTTCGAAAGGCGTAATGATTCCCTATCGCGCCCTTTGGTCCAATCTGGAATTTGCCAAGGAAGTATTAAGTCCGCACATGAAAATCGGAGACAACGTGATTTCCATGTTACCCATGGCTCACATGTACGGGATGGCTTTTGAATTTATCTTTGAGTTTTGCACGGGATGCCACATCTACTTCCTGACCAAGAACCCGTCCCCCAATGTTCTTTTTGCGGCATTTGCCGAGTTGAAGCCGCGTATCATCATCGCCGTCCCCTTAATCATAGAAAAGATTATCCGCAAGGCGGTTCTTCCTAAAATTCAGGGTACGACCGTAAAGATGCTATTGAAAGTCCCATTAGTCCGTCAAAAAATCAAAGACAAAATCTGCGAACAGCTCAAAACGGCGTTCGGAGGAAATTTCTATGAAATCATCATAGGCGGGGCAGCTTTCAATCATGAAATAGAAATGCTGCTTCACGACATTGGTTTCAATTACACTGTAGGTTACGGCACCACGGAGTGCGCCCCGATTATCTCATACGCAGACTGGAATATTTTCGCACCCGGTTCTTGCGGCAAGGCGGCTCCACGTATGGAAATCAAGATTGACAGCAATGACCCTCAACACACTGTAGGTGAAATCCTCACCCGAGGCGCCAATGTCATGTTGGGATACTATAAAAACGAAGAAGCAACCCAAGAAGCATTTCGAGACGGCTGGTATCGTACAGGCGACCTCGGTATCATGGACGAAAACGGCAACCTTTTCATCAAAGGCAGAAGCAAAAACATGCTTTTAGGTGCGAGTGGACAAAATATCTATCCGGAAGAAATTGAAGATTTGCTGAATAACCTGACTTTGGTCAACGAAAGCATCGTCATCCAAAAAGGAGAAAAACTTTACGGACTGGTGTACCCGGACTTTGAGGAAGCGCACAATCTGGGTTTACAAGACTCGGATTTGGCCAACGTCATGGAACAAAACCGGACTGAACTAAACAGTATGTTGCCCGGATATGCCCAGCTTTCCGGTATCAAAATCTTCCAAGAGGAATTCGAGAAAACCCCTAAGAAAAGCATCAAACGCTATTTGTACACGGATTGCCAGATATAGTCCCAACATCCCCTATAAAGACGAAAATCACAAATCTACCCAAGAAAAAACATAAAAGCAAAGGACAATGAAAGATTTCAATTACTACGCCCCTACGCAGGTCGCTTTCGGAAGAAAAGCGGAACAGGCGACAGGCCGATTGGTAAAACAATACGGCGGAACAAAAGTATTGGTACATTACGGAGGCAAAAGCGCAGAACGTTCCGGACTGTTAGACGCAGTATGCCATGCACTTGAAGCTGAACACCTCCCTTATGTGAAGCTGGGAGGAGTCGTGCCCAACCCACGTCTCTCAAAAGTACACGAGGGCATCGATTTATGCCGTGCCGAAGGTGTAGATTTCATCTTGGCTATCGGCGGCGGCAGCGTAATCGATTCCGCCAAAGCCATCTCCATGGGGGTAACCTACGAAGGAGACGTTTGGGATTTCTTCACCCATAAAGCCGAAGTGGACACTTGCCTCCCCTTGGGAGCCGTGCTCACCCTCCCGGCAGCAGGCAGCGAAATGAGCGACGCCACGGTCATTACCAACGAAGACGGCGACCTGAAAAAAGACTACGGCAGCGATAAGCTCCGCTGCAAGTTTGCCGTAATGAACCCGGAGCGTACCTTTACATTGCCTCCCTATCAAACGGCAGCCGGCGTAGTAGATATCATCATGCACACGTTGGAACGCTACTTCTCCCACGATGATGACATGACCGTAACCGACTCCATTGCCGAAAGCCTCATCCGCACCGTACAAGACAGCGCGTTCAAAGTACTGCAACAACCGGACAACTACCTGCATCGCGCCCAAATCATGTGGGCGAGCAGCCTTTCTCACAACGGCCTGACCGGTTGCGGTACCACTTCAGACTGGGCCACGCACTTTCTGGAACACGAACTCAGCGGCATGTTCGATGTAACCCACGGTGCGGGCCTGGCCGCCGTATGGAGCAGTTGGGCGCGTTACGTCTACCTTGAAAATCCCACCCGTTTCGCACAATTTGCTGTCAATGCCATGGGAGTACGAAACAACTTTAAGTCGGCAGAAGAAACAGCCTTGGCCGGTATCGAAGCATTGGAACGCTTCTTCCGGGCCATCGGCATGCCTACCAGCATACACGAACTCATCGGACGCGAAATCACAGACGAGGAAATTCGCGAAATGTCCCGTAAATGCAGTTATGACGGTACCCATTCTATCGGCGGCTTCAAAGTATTGAACCGCGAGGACATGGAGCACATCTACCGTGCGGCACGCTAAACCTACGGGTATTCATACGGGAAACCCTCATGGAAACGAGATACACAAAAAAGGGAAAGAGCGACACGCCTTTCCCTTTTTCTTAGGTTGCAGCCCCACTGCAAACCAGGACTTTCAGATTCCTGTACCGACTCTTCCAACCCTCATTTCTTCTTTCCTTTTAACGCAAACATTATGGGAGCGGTGAATTTCACTGATACCGGCTTGCCGTCCAACCGTGCAGGTTTCCACTTCGTCATGGCCATGATGACCCGCACGGCTTCCGCACTCAGGCGCACATCAGGACTTTTCACCACTTGCGGGCGCGTCACGTTCCCATCCTTATCCACCACGAAAGAAACCATCACCCTGCCTTCGACTTTTTCCTTGACACAGGCCTCAGGATAGTGGATATTAGACGACATATATTCCATCAGGGCGTTTATTCCTCCGGAATATTGCGGAGGAACATCAGCTTTCTCATACACCTTGTCGGCTGCATACATATCCGCCACAGACAAACCTTCCACACGCAGGAACATCGGCTTCATCACGCGAAGCACCTGCTGTTCCAAATCATCGTTTTCCACGCGCTTCCACACCTCGGTAGCCACACCCCGTCCGTTGAACCACGACATCTCAAACGTGTCGTCCGATAACCATTTCACCTTGTTGCGCCCGCCGCGCTCCTTGATGATGCTGTCACCCTCCGACGTGAAAGTCCCGGCATGTCCCTTAAAATATACACGGTCTTCCCCGGTTCGATTCGGGGTAAAGCCCAAGAAATAGCCGTCACCATACCATTTATAACTCTTCAACTTGGGTGGTATCAGTTCGCCCGTCAACGGTTGCCGCAAGCCTTGCACTTCCCACATGCCGGTGTAACGTCCGTCTGCCTCGTGGGCATCGCGCATCCCTTGGTGTATGGCGGCCAATCCCGAGGGCATGGGATACCGCTCCCACCCCTCTTCATAGTCCGTCTCCCCTACAGGGGAACGACCCGTCCATGAAAGTTCGAACATGTCTTCTGCCCGCGTCTTGATTTTCAATTTCCCGCCGCCTTCACGAATGGCTTTCTTCGACATATACTCAAACGTGGTGTATAACCCTTCGAAATCCACGTCCACATCGTTGGTGCCTACATACCGCACGGAAAGCGACACCATGTGGTCTTCTCCATAATACTTGTAATGCACGAACGGTTGGGAACCCTTATGGGAATCCCCTTTCTTCCGAATCCAAGTCTTTTTCCAAAATCCTTCCAAAGGATGTCCTGTTTCCGCCTCGTCAGCCGACATCGTTACTGCGGACTCCCCAAGGCTGCTTTCAGCCCTCATGGCTGGAGTGACCAACAATCCGGCTGCGCCGCACATACCGACCAGAACCAAGCGAACGCTTTTCTTTTTCATTAGGTTAACTCTACAATCCATAAATAAAAGATTTAATGTTTATAAAAACACCGAAAGTTAGCAAATATTATATTTACAAACAAGACTTACAGGCAAGAAATCATTATTATAATATATCAAGGTACACAAAAACACCGGATATTCTCATCAAGAACATCCGGCATTTCCATATATAAGGCCATCTCATTACCTTAACAAGTCCCTAAGACTCTGTGGACGGCTTTTCACTTCTCTCCTTTTTCGACTCTTCCAAATGAGCCGCACGCACGCGGCTTAATGTTTCAGGCGACATTTGCAAGTAAGAAGCCACATGGAGCATCGGCGCACGCAACAAAATCTCGGGTTTCGTATTCAAGAGACGAAGGTAACGTTCCGTAGCGTTCTCAAAGCGCTGGCTGTCAGCATAGACTTGGGAACTGATTAAGGCATGTTCCATAATCTTACGGAACAGCAGCTCAATCTCTTTATTCTCGTCTGCCAATTCCTGTAAGGCATCATACGGAATACCGTAAAGCCTGCTGTTTTCCAACGCCTCGACAATCAGCCGTGAAGGTTCCTGTTTCAAGAAACTTTCAATGCAAATCACGATTCGCCCTTCATAAGAAAAGTGTTCCGTTACATCACGCCCACCTTTATAATAATACTGTCTCACCATTCCGCGTTCTACGAAATACATGTGACGACACGTTTCTCCTTCAGGCAATACCACATCGCCTTTCGAATATTTGAAAGGTACGAGTATCTCGGACAATGCCTCGATGCCCGATGGAGACAAACGGCAATAAATACGGGCTATTTCACGAGCCACGTCGCGTCTTAAATCCATAGTCTATAAGGTTTTTATTAGGTTAATCCAACTTCAGCACAGCCAAGAAAGCTTTTTGCGGCACTTCCACATTACCAATCTGTTTCATCCGTTTCTTTCCTTTCTTCTGTTTCTCAAGCAATTTTCTTTTCCGGCTGATATCTCCTCCGTAACATTTCGCCGTCACGTCCTTACGCAACTGCTTCACCGTCTCGCGGGCGATGATCTTGGCACCGATGGCCGCCTGTATGGCAATATCGAACTGCTGGCGGGGCAACAACTCCTTCAGCTTCTCACACATCCGCCGCCCGAAGTCCACCGCATTGTCGATATGCGTCAAAGTAGATAACGCATCCACCGGTTCCCCGTTCAACAGGATGTCCAACTTCACCAGTTTAGACGGCCGGAAACCGTCCTGATGATAGTCGAAAGAGGCATACCCTTTTGATATGCTTTTGAGTTTATCATAAAAATCAATCACAATCTCACCCAAAGGCATGCTGTAATGGAGTTCCACACGGTTTCCGCTGATATACTCCTGTTTCAACAACTCCCCCCTTTTCCCCAGGCACAAGGTCATGATGGGACCGATGAAGTTGGTTGTCGTAATGATGGAAGCCTTGATGTACGGCTCCTCTATATGGTCGATCAGCGTCACTTCGGGCATACCGGCCGGGTTATGCACTTCTTTCACCCCGCCCTGCTTGTCATATACGAGATAAGACACGTTGGGCACGGTCGTAATCACATCCATATTGAACTCGCGGTCCAAACGTTCCTGCACGATTTCCATGTGAAGCAAGCCGAGGAAACCGCAACGGAAACCGAAGCCCAACGCCACGGACGATTCCGGCTGGAAAGTCAGCGACGCATCGTTCAACTGCAATTTTTCCAAAGAGGCGCGGAGATTTTCAAAATCCTCGGTCTCTATGGGATAAAGCCCGGCAAAAACCATAGGTTTGACTTCCTCGAAACCGGAAATGGCTTTATCGCACGGACGCTCCACGTGAGTAATCGTATCGCCGACTTTCACCTCCGTAGCCGTCTTAATACCGGAAACGATATACCCCACATCCCCGCAATGCAATTCCTTACGGGGGGACATTTCCATCTTCAGTACTCCAATCTCATCAGCCGTGTATTCCTTGCCCGTATTGATAAAAGCCACTTCGTCGCCCGACTTGATACTGCCGTTCACGATTTTGAAATAAGCGATAATCCCACGGAACGAGTTGAACACGGAATCGAATATCAATGCCTGCAAAGGAGCGTCCTCATCCCCTTCCGGATGGGGGATACGTTCCACCACAGCCTGTAATATTTCATCCACTCCCATTCCCGTACGTCCCGACGCACGGATAATCTCCTCACGTTTACATCCCAACAGGTCTATGATTTCATCCTCCACTTCCTCCGGCATGGCGTTCACCATGTCGCATTTGTTAATGACCGGGATGATTTCCAAGTCATGCTCTATGGCCATATACAAATTGGAGATGGTCTGAGCCTGCACGCCTTGCGTGGCATCCACAATCAACAACGCCCCCTCGCAAGCCGCGATGGAACGCGAAACCTCGTATGAGAAATCCACATGTCCCGGCGTATCGATCAGATTCAACGTGTACTTCTCTCCTTTATGTATATATTCCATTTGGATGGCATGGCTTTTAATCGTGATGCCACGCTCCCGCTCCAGATCCATATCGTCGAGCATCTGCCCTTCGGTAACCTTTATCGTATTCGTATATTCAAGCAAACGGTCGGCCAAAGTAGACTTACCGTGATCTATATGTGCAATAATACAGAAATTCCTGATGTTCTTCATCTTCAATCAAAAAAATGCTATGCAAAGATAGTGCAAACCGGAAAAAATACAAAATCCAAAACCTTATTTTTATATAAAGCACTGCGAATCCGAAGAAATGTTTGTCTTTTGCTAAAAATGATAGCAAAAAGATTTTTTTTCTCGTTTTTATTGGCAGTTTGCTATTAAATGCTTAACTTTGGCAACTGAAAACCAAGAGAGAGATTTTTCTTATATATAATAAGGAGAAATAAGGTAGAAAAGATAAAGTTAACGAATAATATTAATTAAAAAAGGATTTATCACATGGATGCAAAAAAAGTTCTGGAAGACTTGAAACGTCGTTTCCCTAACGAACCTGAGTATCATCAGGCTGTAGAAGAAGTTCTCAGTACGATCGAAGAGGAGTACAACAAACACCCTGAGTTCGAAAAAGCTAATCTGATTGAACGTCTTTGTATTCCTGATCGCGTTTATCAATTCCGCGTCACTTGGATGGACGATAAAGGCCAGATTCAAACCAACATGGGTTACCGTGTGCAGCATAACAACGTAATCGGTCCCTATAAAGGCGGTATCCGTTTCCACAGTTCCGTAAACCTCAGCATTTTGAAGTTCCTGGCTTTCGAGCAGACTTTCAAAAACTCTCTGACCACTCTTCCTATGGGCGGTGGCAAGGGCGGTTCCGATTTCTCTCCGCGCGGCAAGAGCAACGCCGAGGTGATGCGTTTCTGCCAGGCTTTCATGCTCGAACTCAATCGCCATATCGGTCCCGATACCGATGTGCCGGCCGGTGATATCGGCGTAGGCGGACGCGAAGTCGGTTACATGTTCGGCATGTATAAGAAACTGACCCATGAATTCAGCGGCGTATTCACCGGCAAGGGACTTGAGTTCGGCGGTTCGCTCATCCGTCCCGAAGCTACAGGGTACGGTAACGTGTACTTCCTCATGGAAATGCTGAAGACCAAAGGCACCGACCTTAAAGGCAAGACAGTCCTCATCTCCGGTTCCGGCAACGTGGCTCAGTACACGGCCGAAAAGGTACTTCAACTCGGCGGAAAGGTACTCACGATGTCCGACTCAGACGGCTACATCTACGATCCGGACGGAATCGACCGCGAAAAGCTCGACTACATCATGGAACTTAAGAACCTGTATCGCGGACGTATCCGTGAATATGCAGAGAAATACGGTTGCAAATACGTGGCAGGCGCACGGCCTTGGGGCGAAAAGGCAGACATCGCACTGCCGTCGGCCACTCAGAACGAAATCAACGGCGACCAGGCTCGCCAGTTGGTAGCCAACGGCGTAATGGCCGTGAGCGAAGGCGCCAACATGCCTTCTACTCCGGAAGCCATCCGCGTATTCCAGGAAGCCAAGATTCTGTACGCACCGGGCAAGGCAGCCAATGCCGGCGGCGTATCGGTTTCAGGTCTCGAAATGAGCCAGAACTCAGAACGTCTGTCTTGGACATCGGAAGAGGTAGATGCCCGTCTGCACGCCATCATGGAGAACATTCATCAGAATTGCGTGAAGTACGGAACGGAAGCCGACGGTTACGTCAACTACGTGAAGGGTGCCAACGTCGCCGGTTTCATGAAGGTAGCCAAGGCTATGATGGCTCAAGGTATCGTATAAGATTTAATCATAGAATCCATAAAGGGACGGAGGAATGTCTGCATTCTCTCCGTCCTTTTTCTTTGCCCGTTTTCTTACCGGCCGATGCCCCGAAACCGGACGATTACCCATTCGGATGTCACAGTGCCGTCCCTCGTCCGGGCACAAAGAAACCCTTCAAGTCTGCCCCCTCCAGATTCAGAAGCCGGACTTTACGTTCAAGCCCTCCGGCATACCCTGTCAAACTTCCGTGACTGCCCACGACGCGATGGCAAGGTATAATGACAGACACCGGATTATGCGCCACGGCTCCTCCTACAGCCTGTGCAGACATGCTCCGTATTCCACGCGTCCGGGCTATTTCTAAAGCCAAGTCGCGATAAGTGACCGTTTCTCCGTAAGGAATCTTTTGCAACATCTCCCACACAGCCAACCGAAACGGCGAGCCTTGCAAATGCAGCGGCAGCATGAAATCCGGCTTCCGGCCGCTGAAATAACCGTCAAGCCACGTCCGGGTTTCTTCAAACACCGGCAATGATTTCTCCTCATGCGCAATCGCCAAAGCGGCAGCATAGTATTTCTGTCCCTCGAACCAGGCACCCGTCAATGCCTCCCCGTCGGAAGCCAACAGCATTTCCCCTAAAAGCGACAAGTATTTACATGTGTATTGCATCGTCATGATTAATTTATAAAATTCGTTTTTTCTCTTTCATATCAGGCAGAAAACCCGCGATGATGCCCAGCAAAGGCAACCAAGCACTCACCCGGAAAATGAAATCTATACTGGTCCTATCGGCCAACCAACCGAAAAAGGCCGAACCGATTCCGCCCAACCCGAACATCAAGCCAAAGAAAATGCCCGAAATCATCCCCACTTTCCCCGGCATCAAATCCGTGGCATAAACCAGAATGGCCGAGAAAGCCGAAGCGATGACCAACCCGGCTATAACCGCTACCGTAATGGTCCAGAACAAACCGACGTAAGGCAAAACGAGCGCAAAGGGAGCCGCACCAAGAATGGAGCCCCATATCACATACTTACGCCCGAAACGGTCGCCCAACACTCCACCGAACAAAGTCCCGACAGCCAATGCCGCCAGAAAGGCGAACAAACAGACTTGGGAATGCTGTACGGACATACCGAACTTGTCCATCAAGAAGAACGTAAAATAGCTCGTCATGCAAGAGATATAAAAGTATTTCGAGAATATCAGCACGACAAGAATCAAAAGCGACGTCCGGACCCGGCTTTTCGACAGCCTGCCTGCCGCCACAGAAACAGCATGACGCTGCCTTGTGACGGTGGCCAGCTTCATGCCATACCATCGCCCCACCCTTGCCAATATCAAAGAAGCCAACACCGCCGCCATGGCAAAACAACTGATAGCAGGCTGTCCGAAAGGTATGATAATCAAGGCTGCCAGCAAAGGCCCGATGGCACTGCCGCCATTCCCTCCCACTTGGAAAATAGACTGTGCCAAACTCTTTTTACCGCCCGAAGCCAACTGCGCCACGCGCGACGCCTCCGGATGAAAAACGGACGAACCCCATCCGATGATGCTCACGGCCAGAAGTATCAGCATAAAATTATAAGCAAAAGAAAGCAACAACAATCCGGCCAACGTGAAACACATGCCCAACGAGAGTGCATAAGGACGGGGATGACGGTCGGCATAACGCCCCACAAAAGGTTGCAGGATGGAGGAAGTCAACTGGAACACCAGCGTAATGACACCAATCTGCGCAAAGGAAAACCCGAACTTATCCTTTATCATCGGATAAATGGCCGGAATGACCGACTGTATCATGTCGTTCAACAAATGGGCAAAACTGATGGTGAACAAAATGGCATAAGCCGTGCCCTCCGTCACGTCGGGCTGCCCTTTGATACGGGCGCATAAGGTTCTTATCGTCATATCGTACTTTTTCATATATACAGACAATCCGAACAAGCAAAATCGTTCGCCTGAGAAATGAAAATCAATCTCAGGCAAACGATTTCTCATTCTCCTGCAAACGATTTTTCATTCTGCGGAGAAAAACAAGAGGCTCTCAGCATTGTCTCAAACATCTATCAACCAATCATTTACAAAATTCGTCTTCTTATTCTACCAATAAGCCATAAATCCTTACTATTCCACTCCGGGAAGCATGACCACTCCTTCTTTTTTCATCCCGTCCACCTTGATGACCACGGGAGAGGAAAAGCGCACGTGACGCACGTGGGCCGTTTCTTCCACGGCCGGTTGGCTGTTCAGGAAAACCTGGTTGTATACCCCGTCGCCCAAAAAGTCATTCACCGTAAAATATCCCACGCCGAAACTGGTCAGGTTTTGGAAGAAGTGTGTGCCTTGGCTGGGGTCTACACGGTAATTCGTCAACCCGGACTCCACAATGACACGGGCGGCTGAAATGTTGGGCCATTTCACCGGAACGCCTAACCAAGGGTCGCTACTGCCCCACCGTCCCGGGCCGACCAATACATAGTTGCGCCCCTCCTCCAGGAAGCGGCGGTTGATACGGTCTATCTCATCGGCTATGGCCGGATTGTTGTAGGCGGAATAATCGTCGGTCTTCACATAGACCACATCGTACACTTCATTGCTCACCCCTTGGCCGATGGCGTTATGCGAACGTATCAGCGTCTTCTCATCGGGAATCTCCGTCAAGTCTTCGTCGAGCATCATCTTATTGTCCACCATCGGACGTATCTGCAACAAATAGAACACCCCAGTACGGTCGGGATTCAGTTTCACGGCAAATTCTATCTCCACCTCGCGACGCATGCTCTCACGCCCAAGTTTCAGAATCAGCCGTAAAAGCTCCGGAAGGGGAAACACCCCCTGTTGCAACACGCCGCAGAAGGTGACGAGTTTACGTCCTCCGTCGTAAATACCGTCGCGAATCACCATGTCGTAGGGGTCGTACGTGGAAGCAATGAATTGCAGCGAACCGTCCTGTTCAGCTTCCTTGACCGGAAGTTTCAACAGGTTGAAACCGTCGTCCACCCTGAAATCCTCCTCCACGGCTTTCATTTCGAGGGCATAAAACCGCGTCTGCGTCTCGCGCAAGGCTATTTCCATCTCGCTCGTCTGCAGCACCTTGTCGGGATGAGCCGGACAAACCCGCAGGTTCATACCGCCATCCACGATGTACTTCCCGAGCCCGAGCGCCAGATTTACCGTACCGTCTTCGGCTTGCTCGTCCCCTATGGGGTAGTAGTTCACCGAACGGGCCACACCGGAGATGTTCGGATAGAAACGGTCGCCGTAACGGTTTCCGGCCACTTCCTGAAGAATCACCGCCATTTTTTCCTGGTCGATGACGTTGCTCGTAGCCGTCATATACGCCTTGCTATCTCGGTAGAACACCGAAGCATATACCCCCTTGATGGCATCGCGCAACATCTTCAGCCGCACGTCGCGACTCTCCACGTAAGGTATCATATAGGTGGAGTATATCCCGGCAAAAGGCTGGTAATGTGCATCTTCGAGCAAGGAAGAGGAGCGGATGGCAATGGGCTGGCGCACGACATCGAGATAGGCCTCCAAGTCGCCGATCAGGCGTTCGGGAAGCCGGGCACGGAGGAACGCACGGAGAATCTCTTCGTCGGGAATGTCCGAAAGCGCAATCTGGTAAAGTTCGTTCGTATCCATGAACTCGTCAAAGATGTCCGTACAGAGCACCACCGTTTTGGGTATCATGACATCTGCATTATCGAACGCGTTCAATTCGGGATGCTGCTTGATGATGTGATCCAGAAAGGCCAGGCCACGCCCTTTTCCGCCCAACGAGCCTTCACCGATACGTGCGAAATTGCTGAAACGGTCGAAACGGTCGCGGTGGAACACGGCCACTACGCCTTGGTTCTTCATCCGGCGGTAGCTCACGATCGCGTCGTATATGATTTGACGGTGGGCATCCACGTCTTGCAGCGAATCCCACGTGATGTGCTTCAGGAACTCGGATATGGGGAACAATGCCCGCGAGCATAACCAACGCGACACGTTATTGCGCGTAATATGGTAAAGGAGTGATTCCTTGGGCAAGGTGAAAATGTTGTTCTGAAGGTCTTTCAGGTTTTTGATGCGCGCCACTTCTTCCATCGTGTTCGGGTCGAGGAAGACGAAATCACCGAACCCGAAATGACGGCGTACCAAACGACGGAGATCCACCCCTATCTTCTTGGAATTCTTGTCGATGAAATGTGCCCCGCATTTCTCGGCCCAGCCGCTTTTGTCGGCCTCCGTAGACTCCATAATCAGCGGCACAAACTCGTCTTCGGCACGGATGGCAGACAACAGTTTGTACCCGGCCATCTCGTCCGTCTTCCCGTCACGGGGAAAACGGCAGTCGCTGATGACCCCCAACGTGTTCTCCTTATGACGGGTGTACAAGTCCCAGGCCTCTTCATACGTACGGGCCAGCACGATTTTCGGCCGCCCCCTCATCCGCAAGGTCTCGAGCTGGGCGTTCAATGCCTCGGTGGAGAACTCCAGACTTTGCTGGAGTACGAACCGATAGAGGTTGGGCAGGATGGAGGAATAGAAACGGATGGAGTCTTCTACCAGCAGTATCATCTGCACCCCGGCTGCCACGTCGTTCTCCAGGTTCATTTTGTCTTCTATCAGTTTGATGATAGAGAGTAACAAGTCTGTATTGCCCAACCAGCAAAACACATAATCGAAGATGGAAAAATCCATGTTCTGCATGCTTTTCCTTATACCGTGACTGAACGGAGTCAGCACGACGATAGGTACCGTGGGATTGTCCGTCTTGATGCCCCGCGCGATGTCGAACACGTCGTTATTGTCCGTACCGGGCATACAGATAATCAAATCGAAACTGGTCTTTCCCAGCTCTTCTTCCGCTTCCTCCTGCGAAGCGACTTGAAAAAAACGGGGCGGATAACGCAAACCCAACTTCACGTATTCGTCGAAAATCTTTTCCTCCACCCGTCCGTCATCTTCCAACATGAAAGCGTCGTATGGATTGGCGATGAGTAGCACATTGAAAATGCGCCGCTTCATCAGGTCCACAAAAGCGGTATCCCGCAAGAGCGGGCATTCTTTGTTTTTATCGTCTGTCATAATAGCTTGGTCTAATCTCTGATTGCGAAAACAAATAAACACAAAAATCCGCAGGCATGCAAAAAATGCGGCACAAAAAAGCGGTACCGGAAATGATTCTTTCCGGCACCGCTCCCCTTTCTACCTCATGACAAAACTACCTATACCACTCCTTGAGCCATCATGGCCTTGGCCACTTTCATGAATCCGGCCACATTGGCTCCTTTCACATAATTGACATAACCGTCCGGCTCAGTACCGTATTTCACACACTGCTCATGAATACCGTGCATAATAGCATGAAGCTTACGGTCCACCTCTTCTGCCGACCAACTGAGGTGCATGGCATTCTGGCTCATCTCCAATCCGGACGTGGCTACACCGCCGGCGTTGACAGCCTTACCCGGAGCGTAGAGCATCTTATGGGCAATAAACGCGTCGATAGCCTCGGGCGTACATCCCATATTGGAGATTTCACCCACGCATATCACTCCGTTTTCGATAAGATGCCGGGCATCTTCTCCGTTCAGCTCGTTTTGCGTAGCGCACGGCAAAGCGATATCGCACTTCACTTCCCACGGACGGCGGCCTGCCACGAACTTAGCCCCCGCGAAGCGTTCCGCATACGGGCTGCAAATGTCGTTCCCGCTCGCGCGAAGTTCCAACATGTAAGCAATCTTTTCTTCGTCGAGCCCGTCTTCGTCATAAATGTATCCGTCGGGACCGGAAATAGTCACCACCTTGGCGCCCATCTGTGTGGCCTTTTGGGCAGCGCCCCAGGCTACATTGCCGAATCCGCTGATGTCCACGCGCTTGCCCCGGATGTCGATACCTTTGTCGGCCAACATTTCACGCACAAAATAGAGCCCTCCATAGCCGGTGGCCTCGGGGCGCACCAACGAACCGCCGAATTCAAGCCCTTTTCCGGTGAGCACGCCGCTCCAATCCCGCGTAAGTTTCTTATACTGCCCGAAAAGGTAGCCCACTTCTCTCGCTCCCACACCGATATCACCGGCCGGAATGTCGATTTCCGGACCGATATAGCGGTAAAGCTCGTTCATGAAAGCCTGACAGAAACGCATGATTTCGGCATCGCTCTTGCCTCGTGGCGAAAAATCGGAACCTCCCTTACCTCCTCCCATGGGCAGTGTAGTCAACGCATTTTTGAACGTCTGCTCAAAACCGAGGAACTTCAATATGGAAAGATTTACGGAAGCATGGAAACGCAATCCGCCTTTATACGGGCCGATGGCACTGTTGAACTGTACCCGATAACCCAAGTTGACCTGAACCTCTCCCTTGTCGTCCACCCAAGGTACTCTGAACACAATGATGCGTTCCGGCTCCACCAGTCGCTCGATTAATTTGGCACGTTCAAATTCAGGATGGCGATTATACACGTCTTCTATGGAGATAAGCACTTCATGAACTGCTTGCAAATACTCCTTTTCACCAGGATGCTTGGCCTCAAGCTGAGCCATTATTTTCTGAATATCCATAGCCTACAATTTTAAGGACATCTAACATTATGTTGACTAACACTGGGGCAAATCTACAAAAACGAGTCAACAAAATCAAGAAATAAAGGATTAAATATCCTATACAGATACCAAAATGTCAAAAACAGAAGTATCACAAAAAAAGAAACATGTCTTAAGCGTTCTTTCCTTAGCCTATGACGAAGGATTCTGCGCTTACGACATGCTTTCTTGTCAGTCGATTAAAGTCCCCTTTATTACTTCAAAGAGAATACGGGTTCTTTTTCCGTGCCTGCAACAACCAATTTATCTTCACGAAGCAACCAGCCCAGTGCAAGATACAATTCTTTGTCTGTTTTCACTTTTGCTGCTTTCTTCAGATCTTTTGCACTCAACGGTGCACTCTCATTCAAGGCATTCCATACGAGGCCTGCCACTTCACCAGCATTTTCAAACATAATACTCAAATACTTTTAGTTAATAATCTCATCCTCTCAAAGGATATTCTTTCATAAATACATACAAAGGTAATATTTTATTTGTATGCCATATAAAAAAACTTAAAATAGTTGCAGGTTTATACACTATTTTAACGTAAAAAAGGTTTTTTAGGTGTACTATGTGGCAAAACATTGACATCAACGACCGATAGAGTCCAAATAATCAGCAAAAATGCGGGCTGCCGACTCTACCATCTTCGGACAAGGACGCTTGGCATAATAAGCCGCCGTACGGGTTTCTGCCTGGTTGCTGACCGGTGCATCCCGTTTCAACCCCAACAATTCCCCGCAGGTTATGGAACCGTTTTCGGCTTTGAACCTGGCGGCAAGCTCTTGCACAATGGCATAATTCCGCGATTTCGTCTCACGGTCTTTGCCTTCCATGGCTGCCACTTCCAATCCCACCAACTGGAACATGCCGCAGGCCGCTCCGCAGGTGAGCCGCATACGGCCTATCCCTCCACCGAACGAAGCGGACATATGCAAAGCCTGTTCGTGCGTAAAGCCGTACAGGTCTGCAAAAGCCGCCACTACGGACTGCGAACAATTATACCCTTCTTTGAAATATGCCACTGCACGGGCAATCCTTTCCTCTTTGTCGTTCATATCATTTCAATGGATTGATTTGCAAAATTACAAAGAATAAATTAATTTCGCGCGTAAAACCATCAGATATGAAAAAGATTAATACCACACTTTTATTGGGTGCGCTGTTGGGGTTCTGTGCCTGTCATTTTGAGAGTTTCGACGAACGCTGTGCCCGCGAAGCACGGGAATACACGGAAAAGCAATGCCCCCGGAGAATGGACCAGTACACCCTTATGGACAGCCTTACGTATGATGACCATTCGCGTACACTCAATTATTATTATACTTTGGAAGGAGTTTTGGACAACGACACGGTGATGAACGCTCAAGCCTGCGAATCCCTCAAGGATCTCTTGCGCAAAAACGTAGTCAACTCCGTGGATTTGAAGTCCTACAAAGAAAAAGGTATCAGCTTTTCCTATTACTATTATTCCAAGGCATCGGGAAAAGTGCGCTTTCAGGTACGGTTTACCCCGGAAGATTATGACAGCAACTATAGCCCGGACCGCTAAGTTCCCCCAACGGGGAAAACAGGCTTCCTCTTCCGGGCCTATGCCATAACACGAACCCTCCCCGTCCCTACCTCTATATAATATAAGGTAAGGACGGGGAGGATTCCTTTATCATCTCATGCCATCAAGACCGGGAAACAGCCTGCTGTAGAGCCAAAGATAATTGGTCCGGGCACGAAGTTGGCTTCATGCCGCAACGGATGCCGCTCAAACAGCTTACCACATCTGCCACATTCATCCCTTCGACCAACCGGGCAATGCCCTGAAGATTTCCGTGGCAACCGCCCAAAAAGCGCACGGACTTCACCACGTCACCGTCGACCTCCAGTTCTATCTGCCTGCAACAGGTACCCTCCGTCTGATAAACCGTTTTCATTTTATTCTCCTTCAGGCTTCATATTCGTGTAAACCGTCTGCACGTCGTCGAACTCTTCCAATTTCTCTACCATCTTGTTCAACGTTTCACGCTCTTCGGCCGACACGTCCTTCAAATCGTTCGGGATATAAGTGAATTCACCGCCGACATCCTCGAAGCCCTGCTCTTCCAGATGCTTCTGGATGGCACCGTAGCTCTTCGGGTCGCCGTAAATCGTAATCGTGCCTTCCTCTTCGTCCATGTCGTAATCCTCTTCCACCCCGAAATCTATCAGGTCGAGAATCAACTCATCCATGTCCACCGTAGCCGGCTTCTTGAAGGTGAATACACACTTATGGTCGAACAAGTAGGCCAAAGAACCCATCGTACCCAACGTCCCGGAGAACTTGTTGAACACCGAACGGACATCTGCCACCGTACGTGTCGGGTTATCGGTCAAAGTATCCACGAATACGGCGATACCGTGGGGGCCGTATCCTTCGTAAGTCATGTTCTTATATTCGCTCTGATCCTTGCCCATCGCATTTTTGATGGCACGCTCGATGTTATCCTTCGGCATGTTCTCACGCTTGCAAGTCGCAATAATCGAACGTAACGTAGGATTGTTTTCGGGTTCCGGTCCGCCGGCCTTTACGGCTATGGCGATTTGTTTACCCAATTTTGTAAATGTCTTGGCCATGTGGCCCCATCTCTTCAGCTTTGCAGCCTTTCTATATTCAAACGCTCTTCCCATTGGAATTAAATTTTAAATATGATGATTTCTATCTATTTCTTTCTCATTTTATAGTTGAGCACCAAGCCATATACGATAAGCACCACCGTAGGGACAATCAATGCACGCGTGTACCCCTGAAGGGTGATCTGCAACAACCAGCAAAACACCAGCACATAATATACGACCTTGGCTACGACTAATCCTTTCATATCGCGGGTTATCTCAGTTTCGCCCCCAACTTAGCCTGCAAGTTCGCAATCAGTTTATTCATAATCGCGTCGATTTGCTTGTCATTCAAGGTCTTCGTTTCATCTTGCAGCACGAAGTTCACGGCGTAACTCTTCTTCCCGGCTTCCAGATTCTTCCCTTCGTAGACATCAAAGAGCGTCACTTCCTTCAGCAACTTCTTCTCTGTGGAATAAGCCACCTTTTCTATTTCGGCAAATTCCACGCCCTTGTCCAACAAGAGAGCCAAATCGCGGCTTACGGCAGGGAACTTGCTGATCTCGGTATAACTGATCTTGTTGTTGCGGATGGCCTTCATCAGAAGTTTCCAGTTCAGGTCGGCATAATACACTTCATGATCCACATCCATCATCTTCTGGATTTTACGGCTCACAATACCCAACATGGCCAAGACCTTACCGCCACGGTTTTGAATCTCGATACCTTTTGAATAGATATCGTTACGGCTCGGCGCAAAAACCAATGCACCGAAATTCACACCCAGACGGGTCAGGATATTCAGCACGTAAGCTTTCAGTTCATAGAAAGAGCTATCTTCGTCGGGATGCGCCCACGAACCGCTCACCCGCTTGCCCGTCACCCACAGCCCGAGGTGATAGTCTTCCGAATAAGCGTCCAAAACGTGTTGGATGACCTCCGGGTCACGACTGCTGCTCACGCCGGGAACGATATCGGGACATTTATTCTCTTCGCGGAAATAGTAGCAATTTCCGAACTCGAAGAACTTCAAATCCGCGTTCTTGCGGTTGGCGTTGTGCGCAATACATTCCAAGCCCCCGAACAGCAGCGTCTGGCGCATCGCGTTCAGGTCGGAACTCAACGGATTCATCAGTTTCACCAAATGCGAGGCCGGATAACTCTCCATCCCGTCATAATAGGCCGCACGCTGCAACGAATTGTTCAGGATTTCATTGAAACCGCATCCCACCAACTGTTCCGCCACCAGATTCTGCAACTTGTGGCTTTTGTCTTCATCGCCTTTGACATTCAGCGTAGAGCGCACCGCCGAAGGTATTTCCACATTATTATACCCGTACACGCGCAAGATGTCCTCCACCACATCGCACGGACGCTGCACGTCCACACGGTAGGCCGGCACCTGAAGTTTCAGCCCTTCGGCCGTTTCCTCCAGAATCTTCATCTCCAGACTCGTCACGATGCTTTTCACCGTATCCGCCCCGATGTTTTTCCCCATCAGGCCGTAAGCATATTCATAATTCAAGTCCACCACAAAATCGGGCAACGGATTGGGATATACATCCTTAATCTCCATGGCTATTTCCCCGCCTGCCAGTTCCTTGCACAACATGGCAGCCTGTTTCAAGGCGTAAATCACACCGTTCGGGTCGATACCCCGCTCGAAACGGAAAGAAGCATCGGTGCTCAAACCATGACGGCGTGCGCTCTTGCGAATCCACGTCGGATTGAAATAAGCACTTTCCAACAATACGTTACGGGTCGTTTCATACGTTCCGCTCCCTTTTCCGCCGAACACACCGGCGATACACATCGGCTCTTCCACGTTGCAGATAGCCAAATCGCGGTCGCTCAACTTATGTTCCTCGCCGTCGAGCGTCACGAAAGGCGTACCTTCCGGCATGGTCTTCACCACCACTTTACCCCCTTTGATCATATCGGCATCGAAACAGTGCAAAGGCTGTCCGTAGGCGAACATGATGTAATTCGTCACATCCACGATATTGTTGATGGGGCGCAGACCGATCGTGCGCAATTTGTCTTGCAACCATTCCGGACTTTCCTTGACTTCGCAATTCCGGAGCGTCACGGCGGCATAACGGGGGCATGCCTCCGCGTTCTGCACTTCGATGTCAATGTCCAGCTCGTGGCTGTCCACCTTAAAACCATCGCACGACGGACGGTGCAAAGCCGTCTTGTGGCCGTTCTGCACCAACCAGGCATACAGGTCGCGGGCCACACCGTAATGCGAGCAGGCATCCGCACGGTTGGGCGTAATGTCCACTTCGATAAGATAGTCGCTCTTCAGGTTATAGTATTCCGCTGCCGGGGTTCCGGGTACAGCCGTCTCGGGCAACACGATGATGCCGTTGTGGTCCGTACCGATACCGATTTCATCTTCGGCACAAATCATTCCGTGGCTTTCCACCCCGCGCAACTTGGATTTCTTGATGGTAAAACATTCGTCGCCGTCATACAATTTGCAACCCAGCGTGGCCACCACCACTTTCTGTCCGGCTGCCACGTTCGGCGCACCGCATACAATCTGTACCGGTTCTCCCTCGCCGAGGTTCACCGTACATACGTGCATGTGGTCTGAATTGGGATGGGGCACGCAAGTCAGCACCTCGCCGATGACCAATCCCTGCAAACCGCCCTTCACCGGCTGCACTTCCTCCACGCAACCCACTTCCAGGCCTTCCGACGTCAACGCATCGGCCACTTCCTGAGCCGTCAATTCAAAATCGACATACTCTTTCAGCCAATTATAAGAGATATTCATATCTTAAGATTTTAATTTATTTCGAAATAACGCGCAAAATTACACTTTTTCAGGCAATCCACCAAAGGGAATGCAGACAAAGCCTCAAGCAACCAGTGAGTTTCGTCCACACCCCGTTCCCACGTTGTCAAAATGGAAGAGGACCTTCGGGCAGAGGCGCACCGAAAGGAGACGCCGCATCCGACGGAGGCACCATGTCGGCCGCAGGCAAAGGAACATCCTCTCCCCGTCCGGCACCGAAAGCCACGGCCTCGCCCGGCATGGGCACATAGGCGTCTTCTTCCGGATCCTGAAAACGGGCGTATTCCCCACGGAACTTCAGCAACACGTCGCCCACGGCACCGTTACGGTGCTTGGCGATGATGATTTCCGCCATGCCGTGCAGGTCGTGCCCCTTTTCGTCCTGGTAAATCTTGTAATATTCGGGGCGATGGATAAAACAAACCATATCGGCATCCTGCTCGATGGCACCGGATTCACGCAAGTCGCTCAACTGCGGACGCTTGCCGTCGATACCCTCACGGTTCTCCACCCCACGGTTCAACTGGCTCAGCGCAATAATCGGTATGTTCAATTCCTTGGCCAGCCCCTTGAGCGAACGCGAAATGGTGCTGACCTCTTCCTGACGGCTGCCGAACGACATTCCACTGGCATTCATCAACTGGAGATAGTCTATCAGGATAATCTTGACCCCATGCTCGCGCACCAAACGCCGGGCTTTCGTACGCAACTCGAAAACGGACAGCGACGGCGTATCGTCCACATAAAACGGGGCATCATACAGTTGGGTGATTTTATTATCCAACTGCGACCATTCGTAAGGCGCCAACTGTCCGCTTTTCAATTTCTCGCCCGGAATCTCGCACACGTTGACAATCATACGGTTGACCAACTGCACGTTGCTCATTTCCAACGAGAACATGGCTACCGGAATCTTCATGTCCACCGCCATCTTCTTGGCCATGGAGAGCACGAAAGCCGTCTTTCCCATGGCCGGACGGGCTGCAATGATGACCAAATCGGAGTTTTGCCAACCGGAAGTCATCTTGTCCAACTTTTCGAAGCCGCTGCTCAACCCGCTCAATCCGTCGCTGCGCGCCGCCGCCTTCTGCAACATGTCGTAAGCCTCGCGAATCACGGGATTGATTTGCGTATAGTCTTTCTTCATGTTCTGTTGCGAAATCTCGAAGAGCTTTCCCTCGGCCTCCTGCATCAGGTCGTCCACATCCACCGTCGTGTCGAAAGCCTTCGTCTGCACCAGACTGGTGAAAGTAATCAGCTCACGTGCCAGGAATTTCTGCGCGATGATACGGGCATGGTATTCGATATGGGCGGAAGAAGCCACTTTGCCGCTCAGTTGCGTGATATAGAACGGGCCGCCCACTTCCTCCAGTTTGCCCATGGTATTCAGGTGTTCCGTCACCGTCAGGATATCCACCGGCTTCTGCTGGAGGTTCAGCGTGCGGATGGCCTCATAGATAAGCTGGTGGCGATGATCGTAAAAACTCTCGGGACGCAATATCTCGCTCACCTGCGAATAGGCATCCTGCTCTATCATCAATGCGCCCAACACAGCCTCTTCAAATTCAAGAGCCTGCGGCTGTACATGTCCGTAGGCATCCTCCTCCGGCACGTTCACTTTAGCGCGCGCGGAAGTGCGCCGCCCTGTCTTTCTCGGTTCTGCCATATCAAGTCTGATTTTACGTGCAAAGATAATCCTTTCCCTCCTAAAAAAGCCTCCGGACCACATTCTTTTATGAACATTTTATCTACCGTTGCCAAACATTGCTTACCTTTGCACACATAAAACATCATATTATGATTTGCCATCCCAACGCTAAAATCAATTTAGGACTGAACGTCACGGAACGCCGTCCCGACGGTTACCATAATCTGGAAACCGTGTTCTACCCCATCCCGCTGTGCGACACGTTGCAATTCAGTACGGATGCCGGAACGGACAGCCACCGCCCGGAGGGTATTTTCCCCAATGGCATCCCCCTGCAAGAACACTCCACGGAAGATTATACATTCCGGTCGGGCGGCATCGACATCGACTGCCCGCCGGAACAGAACCTGCTCATCAAGGGCGTGCGCCTGATACGGGAACATTATGCACTCCCCCACCTTTATATATCGTTGCATAAGCAAATCCCGTCGGGCGCAGGCTTAGGGGGCGGCTCGTCGGACGCAGCCCATACGATGAAAAGCCTCAACCAAATGTTCAACCTCGGCCTGTCCGACAACGAACTTGAAGAACACGTGACCGGTTTGGGAGCCGACTGTCCTTTCTTCGTGCGCAACCGTCCGGTATTTGCCACGGGCATCGGCAATATCTTCACTCCTATCGGCCTTTCACTCTCCGGCTGGCATCTCGTTTTAGTGAAGCCCGACATCTTCGTATCTACGAAAGAAGCCTACGCCCGAATCAGTCCCCGAAGACCCGAAACGCCTATCACAGACATCATCCGCCGCCCCGTAGAGGAATGGAAAGACCTCCTGACGAACGATTTCGAAGAAGGAGTCTTTGCCCTCCATCCCGAAATCGCAGACATTAAGGCACGGCTGTACGACCGGGGAGCGGCATACGCTTCCATGAGCGGTTCGGGTTCGAGCGTTTTCGGCCTTTTCCGGACGGCACCGGAAGAAACGGGCATGCGCAGGCTTTTCCCGGGAAGCTTTTATTTCCAGGCCTTGCTTTAGGTGAACTCCCTTTTCTCACCACATCCTTCACCATAAGCCGTTGAATGACAGCATTAAAGCAAAAATGGTGAAGGATGTTTTCACACCGCGAAAACGCATCCGCGTGAAGGCTCGGTGAAGGCCAAGAGCACAGAGCCTTCACCATAAGTCGCTGTCATTGAGGAAGTATGAAGGATGCGAACCCTTTTTTGTATTCTCGTATAGAAAGGGGTGGAAGACGGGAAAAAGCCTTCAATACATGCCTCAAACGATGCCAACCGATTCAAGAATCGTTTGGCTGAGATTGAAAAATCATTCGGCTGAGAACAGAAAATCGTTTAGCGGTCATTTTTTCGGCCGTTTCACGTCCCTTAGGGCATATCTCCTGCTCCCCAATCCACGATACTCAAATCCTTCACCGGATGATAGAACGTATCGGGTATCCGTTCGGTGAAACGGCGAACTATCTTTTCTTCCTAAAGCATTGCACTGCAAAAGAATAATTGTAACTTTGTACCACATGAACAATCAATCAAGGAGAAAACGATATGAACACAATGGTCTTTCTGGAAGATACCCTGAACCAGTTGCAGTCCTTCAGCACAGACGAAAAGCAATGGCTGGCAGACAAACTGTACGAGCAGATTCGGGAGGAGAAGAAAAAGGAGAAGTTGGTGTTCCCGCATATCTCCAAAGGATATAAGCCTAATCGCGAGGTGCTCGACATGGTGGCCGACCGCCTGCCTGTGGAAATTGACGTGGAAGCCGAACAAATAAAAATGTGGGAGGAACGCACCAAATGAAAGTATTCTTAGACACGAATGTCCTCGTAGACTATCTGAACAAACGTGAACCTTTCTTCGAGGATGCCGCGAGCATCATCGGCATCTGCCTCTCGGGACAGGCTAAAGGCGTATTGTCTGCCCTTTCTGTAGTCAATGCCGCCTACATCATGCGAAAGGCATATACCAAAGATTCCCTGATGGCCAAAATGGAATGGTTGGCAACAGCCTTTGAAATCTCCCCCATCAACCGGCAGACCATCCACGATGCCCTCACCTCCCGTGCCGCCGACTTCGAGGATGCCGTGCAATGCTTCTCTGCCGTACAATCCAGATCAGACCTCATCCTCACCCGTGACAAGTCCGGCTTCAACGGTCTTGTCCTCCCGGTGATGACCCCTGCCGAGTTCTTGGCACGCTGCGCGGAATAGCGCCAAAAGACCTATCCACTTTTGACCATACGCCTTTAGGGCATATCTCCAACTCCCCAATCCACGATACTCAAATCTTTCACCGGATGATAGAACGTATCGGGCATACGCTCGTTCATATACTTGCTTTCGTAAAGTTCTGCCGGTCCCCAGGAAACTTGGAAATTGTAGCCGAAGTTTTCAAACTGCCGAACCACATACCTGCCATTATACGCCATAGTAGGCAGCAGGAACTCGTAATGGATGGAATCATTACGTGTCATGAACTCCGCCACGTCCGTCAAGAAACCATGACTGACATACAAGATGTGGCACCAAGAGAAATAAAGATGCTCAAAAGGACAGGCCTGTATATACCGGACAGGCCAATGTTTTTGCGGACCGCCCTCCACATCGGTGGCAATATGGATATAATCCACCGCGTCCTCGGCATTGACCCGTTGGACGAAACGGCGAAAATCCCCATGTAGCACAATATCATTTTCCATCAGCAGGTAATGGTCGTAACGATATTGTTCCGCACATTCCGCCAAAGCTACAAAAGTATTGGGCAACACCTTTTCACCACGGTGAAAAAATCCTTTCAATCCGACAGACTCAAAAAAACAGAAGCGAAATCCGGGGTAATCATCTCCTTTTATCGGATGGGCAGATTGGTCGTATAAAACCAAAAGGTCCATCACCCCTTCCACTTCCTTTTTGAGGTAGGCCAGATAATCCAATATGCCTTCATCCAATTTATGTGTGGCAAAGACCAAACAATTATGATTGTAATTTTCCATTATCCTCTATCTTACTTGTTTTAGTTTATTACTTCACCGGATGATAAATCATACCAGGCAATGCCATTTCACCCTCCGTATGAGCAGGACGGAAACGATGGGTACATTTGTCCCCGCAAACATCATTCGGGTCATCCGTATAAAACAATCCCGGACAACCGGTGTATATAAATCTGCCATTCCCCCCGAAATCGGACATTTTCAAATTGAAGCATTTGAACAATGTAGGCATCAACACCTCATTGTGTCCCCTGTCGCCCAATAGGCATCGCTCGTTCAGTAAAGAAAGCGCCCTGTCAGAGAAAAGGCATATCGGATTGAAAGAACGTAACAACATCTTATGATTCAGTTTGATATTGACCAATTCTATCTCTTTCCATCTTGTCCATCGGGTATCCCCGGAAAAGTCTCCAATATGGGCAGAAATAAAATCGTCATCCTTATCCGCAAAGAACTCGAAATAGTTTTTCCAATTCCCATTGAAACGGACATCATATTCTATAAGCCAATAAAAGTCATAACCGGTATGTTTGAGATAAAAGTCCAACATCACGAAATGGAAATTCCCGTCCATCAAAGTACATCCCCACGAACGATAGCCCAACCTGTTGAGTTCCTTGACGGTGAAGGGGAAAGAACGGATGCCATCCGGCAGCGTGATTCTCACCTTGTCTGCCTGAAAACCGACATACAACGTGGCAAAATCCTTGGTCTCTTCATATAACTTGACGATTTGACGTTTTATATCCTCATTATAAATATGCGTCACAAACAAAATTGCCGTCTTCATAGCCTCCTCCTTATTCTACAGTGTGATACATGATTTCAACTAACATTACCGCATCCTCCAATGTCATCAGTTGCGGCCGAAGGTTTTTCATTCCCTCTTGCACCCTGGCCAAGAAATAACCGTCGTGCGTCAACAGATAAAGACGGAACAGCATATATACACGTTCCACCTGAGTACACTCCATACGTTCTATCTTGCGTTCCAAAACCCGAAGCTGCTCCCCCGTTTCCATTCCGCAAGCCTGCATCAACGTAAGGGCATCTACCGTAACCGCAGGAGCCTCCTCACCCATTCGGCCTTGCAACAAAACGGCCATCCTCTCGCAGTCATCGCGATGTTCCTTCGCAGGACGGTTCTGCATCTTGGCCAAGTAATAACGCCCTATCCCGGCCAAATCCTCCACCGGCATCGTTTCCCTGACATTTTGCCTGATATACGCATCCACCGTTTCAAGCAAATCTTCGGGATTCTCCTCTATAAGCCCTTCTTTTGACAGATATTCTATCAGCCAACAACATCCGCTTATGCCGCTCCGGAAAGTCATATCGTGCATCACCGTCCCCAAACTGTCCTGCGCCTTGCACAACAAATCATAACCCGCATCCGCATAGTTCTGCATCTGTGTCATACGGGCAAACAGGAACAGGAAGTGTACATATCCGAAGTACCCGTCCTCGCCTGCCGAGAAAGCCGATATTCGTTCTGTTCCTATCCAATGCCCCAACGTGTTGCAGAGTTCCCTGAAGGTGTTCCTGTCACAGCAATACCGTCTTTCAGAAGGCAGGCAATCATAATGAAGCACCTTGGTAGACAGGTTATATTTTCGTAAGTAAGCAGCCAGTTCCCTATTATGGATGGCCTGTCCCGATTGGATGGGACGCGTATGCACCACGCTTACTTCGTCAATGACGGCCATGTCCCTTTGCGAAGCATCAATCAACACCGGCCAATGGGTTTCCGTCCCCCATCCCGTCTCGTTCTCATTAAAAGTGAACAACACTTTGTTTAATGCCTCACGTGAGAAACACGGCACCATCATTTCCACGAAATTGATATACCGCAACTTGCAATATCTGTCTTGCAACGTATGGCTCCACGTGTAATAAGACATACGCAATGCCGGCTGTGCAATCTGCAAGCGGTAACGCCGCATAGCCTCGAACAGGGTATTGATGGCCGCGGCATCCATTTGGATGTCATCATCCGGAAAGAAGAAATAATCATACCGTTCTTTCAACTCCGGATACATTTCAAGATACCGGTAGATAACTCTCAACTTATATCCTTTGATGTGGCAAATATACTCCGTGTCTCCATGAAACTCTTCCATGGAATCATCGTAGACCACCAAGTGCAAGTCGAAATTGCACTCCCCCTTCAGCCACATACGGTGCAGGCTGTTCCGCCCTACTGCCGAAATCACACAATTGGAATGGTTCATTATATTTTGTTTTTAATTTGTTGGACTGTATGTTTCATAATATCCCTCATCAGTTGCTGCGACGGCCCTCCCGACCACAGCAATCCGGCACACACCAATGCCATTACAATGACCACGATGGTTATGCCGTGCCGTGTAACAAACGGCAAGCGTCCCCCCATGAGCCGCTCTACTTCCGGACAATGTTGTTTCTGCTGTTTCATGCCATGACACTCATTTGATTTTTCACTAATTCATAATACCTGCCCCGTTTTTCCAACAAGCTTTGATGGTTGCCGCGCTCCACAATCTTTCCCTTGTCCATCACGATGATTTGGTCGGCATCCTTTACGGTACTCAGGCGATGCGCACTGACCACCACCGTACGTCCTTTGTAGAAACAATGCAGATTGTCCATGATATGGGCTTCATTGGTGGCATCGAGCGAATTGGTCGCCTCGTCGAGGAAAATATACTCCGGATTCTTGTAGATGGCACGGGCTATCAGGATGCGTTGCCGCTGTCCTTGGCTCACCCCCTTGCCCTCCATGCCGATGACGGTGTCATAGCCCAAAGGAAGAGACTCCACAAAATCATCAATCCGCGCCATACGGGCGGCACTTTTCATACGTTCTTTATCCGCCTCGTCTGTATTGAAAGCAATATTCCCCTCTATGGTATCGGAAAAGATAAAACTGTCCTGCATCACCGAACCAGTGGCCGCACGCCAAGTATGAGGGTTGATGTCCGAGAGATTGACTCCTCCCACCTTGATACTGCCACGGGTCGGTTCATAAAATCCCTGAAGCAGTTTGATCAGTGTGGTCTTTCCGCATCCGCTTTCGCCCACGATAGCCGTCACCTGACGCTCCGGAATATGGAGCGAAACGTCTTTCAAAGCCCAATCCCGCTCCGAACCGGTATAGCTGAACGAAAGGCGTTCAATGCAAATGTCCCTTTTTTGAGGAAGCGTGGCCAGTTTTTTATCGATATCCGTCTCTTCGTCATCCTGCGAATGTATCTCATTCAACCGTTCCAAACTGATTTTCGCATCTTGGAACGACTGTGCAAAACCGATGAACTCCCCAATCGGAGCCGACACCTGCCCGATAATGTAGGTCAGGGACATCATCATACCCAGAGTCATCGAACCGTCCACCACGGCTTTCGCTGCGATATAATAAATAAGTATATGCGTGGTTTGCGTGAAAAACACCGAACCGGACTGCTGTACCTGCCCGATGCGAAGCCCTTTCAGGCCAATCTGAAAGAGCTTGACCTGTATCCGCTCCCACTCCCAACGCTTCTGGCGTTCGCTATTATTGAGCTTGATGTCCTGCATGCCCTGTACTAACTGTATCATCTTGCTCTGTTCCAAAGCGGACTGGTTGAACCGCTTGATATCAAGTTCCCTCCGATAGCGCATAAAGAACGAAATCCATGCCACATACAAAGTATTGCCCACGAGAAATATGACCAACACCACCGTGTTGTAATAAGCCAATATACCCAAATATACAATGAAATTCACTATCGAAAACACGATACGCATACTGTTACCCAACAGAAAATTCTTTATCCGCCCATGGTCTCCAATACGTTGCAAGATGTCGCCCGTCATGCGCGCATCAAAAAACTGCAAGGGCATGGCCGTAAGTTTGATCAGGAAATCGGAAATCAGCGCAATATCGATACGCGAATTCATGTGCAGCATAATCCACGAACGGATGTAGTCGATACTCAGTGTGGCCACAAAGAAACCCAACTGCGCCAAAAGTATCAGGGTGATGATATCCAAATTTCGCCCGTTGATACCTTGGTCTACCATCGCTTGCGAAAGGAAAGGCAACACCATCTGTATCAAACTCCCGACAAGCATGGCCAACAGCAACTGGCCTATCATGCAGCGGTAAGGCACGAAATAACGGGTAAACGAAAGAATGCTTCTGCTGTTCTTCCGATATTCATCTTCCACCTTTCCCCAATTCTCCCCCGGTTCCAACATCAAAGCCACACCGCACCCTTTATCTTCGGCACGTCTTCCAATCCAACATCGCTCAAATTCTTCTCGGGTATAGGTAAGGCGTTGCGAGGCAGGGTCTGAAATATGGATTTTATAACTTCCCACCTTATCTCTTTCTATACCGTAACAAACCACAAAGTGGATTTGGTTCCAATACAGGATACATGGAAATAGTCCGTCCTCCGCTAATTGGCTAAATGTCATTTTCACCCCCACCGTATCCAAACCGATATGTTCCGCTCCTTCGCTTATGCCTAACATATTGACTCCACGACGTGAAACATGGCAATGACGACGCAACATCTCCGCTGTATAGTCTACACCGTAGTACCGCGCAATCATGCGTAAACAGGTAGGACCACAATCGGAAGTATTGTTTTGCCTGAAATGTGGAAAACGTTTAAACTTATTCATATTTCAGAGTTTCCAAATTACTGTTCCTGTTTTTAACACTTTTAAATACTTAAAAATCCACTAAAAATTGGGACATGAACCTGAACACCCTCCTTTTTTAGGATTCTTGTTCCAGTGAAACACCAAATGCAACATCACGTAATGGGGCAGAGAACGAAACCATGTTTCGGTACGCCCTTGCGCATTGACACTATATTGTGTGGAAGAGACCTGATGCAACAGGTCGAACGCTTCAATCCTTGCAATGAGCTTGCCTTTCCAGAACGGTTGGCTGAGCGAGGCATTCAGCACAAAGTCATCCGTATTCAATTCCGCACTGCCATAGCCCCGGCGGCTGTACATTGTGGCATCGGCCGACAAGGTGGTCTTGATACGTGGTAGGGTGTAACGGGCAGAAAGTCCGTAGTTGAAATCCAAGGCATCGAGTGTCTCGAAATCGCGCATCCGTCCTTCAGAATGCCGCCAACGGATGTCACCGGAAGCCCGGATGTTGAATGCGTCCTTATTATATTGGATATAAGTACCATCGTGCAGGACAGTGGTGTTCACCGCATTCACGTGGCTTTCCGTCTCCCCCGCCAACATGGCGTGGTCTACGGAATGGTCATAATTCGCATCTGCATTCATCTGCCATGTCCAATAACGCTTCTCGCCGATGTTGGCCGAAATGTCGAACCGTGCCGTAGCGGAATAAGCTCCGCTCACATTCATAGGCTTGTAAGTGTACACGCCCGTCACCGGATTGTAACTCGCTGACTGCGCCACGTCACGGTGGCGGTAGTTGAACGACGCGCCAGCATGCCATAGGCTGACGTGCGTCCCGTATTTCCGGGTATAGTCGGCATTGGCACTTGTCGTGGCCGTCCCCTTCAAGTCAGGATTTCCCTCCTTAATCACAAGCGGTTGGCTGTCGTCACGGTAACCTATTTGGTTCAGTATATCCACCGGAGCACATTGGTAACCGGCACTGAGACGAAAATCGTGCTTTCCGTCTTCCGACATGTGCCGAAAAGATGCATCGGGTCTAAAATACACCCACGTGCCATGCATCAAAGTGTCGATACCTCCTCGCCTGTAATCAAGCGACTGATGAAAAACCGGCACATTGAGAGCCACACGCCAACGGTCGTATTGAATATCATAAAGCCCTAATTTATAAGTTCCATTTTGAGAAAAGATAATGCTGGCTGTATTACACCAATTACGATGATGGCTATCATAGGAATTGGAAGGGTCGGTAATAGCTGACAACATATCGAGCTGCGAAGCCAGTAAGAGCGTATCGGGGTGATAAAGGTAATCATGAATACGGCTATCGGAATAATTCCAATCGTCCCCAATAATAAGATCCACTTTACCAAACAAATCGGTAATAGTCCAATAGGTATTAAACATCATGTTCGTCAATTTATGGGACACATCACTGGCATTATGGCGGATATCATCGGCTTGTGTGGTGGCCTGCCACGTATCGTAACGGTTGGAAAGCCACGACTGATCATCGCTGTGCCTGAAAAAAAGGTAATAATTGCCATACCAACGTTTTTCCTTATTCACATTGAAAGATCCTCCCGTTTCCTGACAAAAAGCCCATGACCGCCCTTCACTTAATGCATCAGTACGCATAGAAGCTGTCAACCGGTCATCCCATTGGTTAAAGTGCGATCCACCTGAAGCATTCCTTTTCTCATAATCAAAATGGGACGTGAAATCAAAGTAAGCCGGCTTTTTGAAATTCAAACGGTTGACCAATTTCAAGTGCCAGTTGTCAGATTCATTACGGTTCTCCGTAAGCGACATGGGTTTGCTACCTTCAAGGAATTGCTCATAGCGTTGGTGCATCTCCAATTCGGTATTGGACGATGTGAAACCGGCATTGAAATTGTTCGTCACATTCTTATCTTTCGATTGGTAATCCAAATCGGTCGCTACGCTGCGCGTGGTGAGAAGCGACTGGGGCATGGTGGCCGGAGACCAATGGCCATGCTCTCCGATGTGGCGGCTTTCATTCACGTTGTTCACATTGCCCAACAACGCATACCGCCAGCGATCGGTAAACCCCAAAAGGAAGCCGCGCCCCAACCACCGGTCTTCCGTTCCGCCCGCAGCCTCCACATTGGCAATATATCCTTGGTTGTATTCGTTTTTCAAATTTACGTCCATCACATATTTGCGCGGTTCCACATCGTATCCCAACGCCTCACTCTTGTCCGTCTGTTTTTCATATACTTTTAGGTTTTTCACCGTATAATAAGGTAAGTTTTCCATCAACACTTTCTTGTTTCCACGGAAGAAAGTCCGCGAACCGAGCAACAATTCATCCACCCGTCGCCCGTTCACGAATATCTCGCCGCCGTCATTCATCGTCACGCCCGGCAACTGGCGTATCAAGGCATCGAGCATCGAACCATCGGGCAATTTAAAAGCGTCGGCATCATATACCAACGTATCTCCTTTATAATACATCTTGACCTTCGTAGCTTTTACAACGACCTCGTTCAAGGCCATATTACGCTCCTTGCGCATCTTAATAGTAGGGATTTTAACCGAACTTATTTGTGATGACGGCACGGAAACAGATTGCCAGACATCACCATACCCCGTCTTCGTAGCACGTACCAAATAATCCTTTTTTTCAGCCTTAACTGCGGCAGAGAACATCACCTGCAGAAGTTTTCCATTACGGTCTATAAAGTCCACTACCTTTGCGGAATCCACCACAACCGTACTATCCGGATTGAGAATAGAAATCCTCACTCCACTGAGAGGGACCTGCAGAAAAGCGTCTTCCACCTCACCGACTATTTCTACGGTCTGTGCGGAAGTGTGTACACAACAAAAAAGCAATAAAATATATACCAGTAAATTACCTTTCATATCTAATAGTTTTTACTCTCCATTTCATCTATTCTTCTCAATAAGAAAGCCTAATTCCATCGGTATCAAATCCGTGATACCGATGGAATACAAAAGCCTATCTTACATACAATAAGGAGTAGCTATTACTGTACTTCCAAATTGTTCGTACTTAACAGCACATTTGCCTATTACTATCGTCTGATGTCCGTCACTACTATTATAATCGGAGTAAAACACACAGGGGCGGCCACTTGTACTGACAGTGCAATTATCTACTGCATCTATAGTCAAACCACCCTCAATAGCGGCTAACTCTTCACGGGACAACATCCTGGCATCATTCAAAGCAAATCTTTTAAGCTTCTTCATAATGTTTCTGTTTGGAAAGTTAAACAATCACACTGACTCTTCCGCAGAGAGCGACTCTGCTCCCAATGGCGTAGTGCTTCGGCCACTGATATCATGCACAATATTTTTTCTTGGATATTCTATCTGACAGTTTGTTAGCATCACCAAATCCTCTATGTCATACTCGCGAGGCAAAAGATAACCATTCACCAATACCGTAGGTGTAGCCGTAAATCCATGTCCCTTGCACCACCGGAAATGCTTCTGTACCTCTTGCTCCACTTCGTCCGTATGAATACTGTCCGCATGCTCCTTCACAATGGATTCATATCTATTCTTTCCTCCGGCATACCATTCGCCATATATCTTGAGTGTGGCTTCCGGATTGTCTTTGTCGTAACACGAAATAAGGTATCGGCAACTGTCTTCCGCCTTTTCACTGAAAGCCGTGAAGATGTACTGCACACAAAGGTCGTCGCCATACCACTTTAGCATGTCCTCTACCCTTTTATGTAACCTTGCACACGGATTGCAATGTGGATTGCTGAGAACCGTGATATGCAAGTGAGCCTCTTTATTTCCGAAGACGACAGAAGAATCCTCTTCCGAAACCTTGTAATAGGTACTGCTTTCTATCAAAGCTTTGGCCACAACACTATTGGCTTTCAATCCCTTGTATTGCTGTACCATACGGATGCGCTCTTTGTCCGATTGATACGAAAAGGCATATTGATGCACAAGCATCACACAAGCCACCAGAACCATGGCCGACCACAAGCAAGCCTCGGCAGACAATGAAATGCCCCGAATATGGCAAGCCGCCATGATGCCCGTGCACCACACCACAGCCTGCACTGACACACAAAGCACACACCAGTTCTTAGCCACACGCCATTGATAATAGATGCTCCACACCCCGTAGCACATGGCCAACCCATTCACCACACGCAACACGTCAATACCTGATGGATAAAGCGAAAGCAACAGGATATTCGCCATAAAATAACCGAATCCGATTTCACTCCAACTGACCCCAAAAATCTTGGCATACGCCCCCTCCAATATGCTGTTGCAATCAGCATGATGGAAAAATGAGCATACCTTATCACCATATTTGCTTTCGCCCAATAACTGTTTCTGCATAAGCATGAAACAAAGGCACAAGCCTACCAGATCCAACGACATGCAAAACAAATGGAGAAAAAACAACTCACCCCAATTATTTACGCATCCCATCCCTGTAGCAAACACCAATAGGGTTGGCAGACAAAAACATCGAGCCACGAACTGCAAATCTTCCCACCGATGCTTTTTGAAATCCGGCTCACCGGCCTTTTCCAAATCCTCCACCACCAACACATTGCCTGTCCAATCCGACTTGAAAGCTTCATGCGTGGATGTCTTCTTCTTCCCCTGTTGCCAGAATACAATCCGGCTCCCATTGCTCTCCAAACCGATAACAAAATCATTTCCCGTATGGAAAATACAGGGATAGCTGAGATTCAGCAAATCCTTGTCCTCCATATATACACCCAAAGCCCTGACGCCATACACTGCCAACATCTGCTTCAGCCCGTACATATTGCCTCTATGCGGATGTTCTTCGTACAAACGCCGCACATACCGCTTTGTATAGCGCACCTCTAAAGCGTCGAGAAAAGATTCCAATATATTTTTCATTTCAACAGATAACTTATCAGAGTTTCTTTATCCATACTGCAGATTTTCACCAGTTCCCGTCTCAACCTGTCTGCATCGTCTTTCGACTGGTAACTGGAACTCGCACCACGGGGATGATACAGGTGATAGAGTTGCCCACTCTGAGTCCATGCCACCTTGTGTCCGAGTATCCTTACACGGTGCATCCGTTCCGCATCCTCAGGACTCCAACCAATAAACCGTTCATTCTCGCCTCCACATTGGAAATAACGCTGACGATGCACCAAATAAGCTCCTCCGAATAACCTACGTCCAAAAAAAGAATTTAGTCTCATGCTACGCAAATATTCCAAATCCGGCTTTTTCCTTGTATGCACCGACATTTGTTCCGAAAGCATCACAAACTGTCCGTTATAGGGATAAGCAATGGTGCATCCTTCAAGAATCCGTTGCACCGCTTCACCAATCTGAGCGTAACCGACCAACACATCCGTATCCCATACTCCTACAACCTCCGTACCGGCCATGCGCAACAATTCATTGATATACCGCGTGCGATGAAAAACCGTAGAAGCATCTTCCACGAAAGTGTACTCCACCCCATCCGGCCAAGCTTCATCTCCAAGGGCTGGCACTGCATCGGCCTCCAATACAAGCATGCGACATCCTAAACCATCGAGCTGCCTCAATACGACACGGAGGTTTTCCCGTCTTTCTTCACAATCTATGCGTACCGGAAAGACTAAAGTAAGCTGTGATTTTAAATCTTGCAGTTGCATATCTTTAAGGCATTTTGTATTATAACTCTATCTGACGGCATCTGAAAAAGCGTATCCGAACCGGGTTGCCGCACGAGCAACGCGTTCACACACGTCTTATAAAAACCGTGTTGTCCCATACTTCGTATCATGGCCCACAATTCCACAGGCAAAGGACTCGAACCAACCACATCCTGTACCCAATCCATATAGTATATCAAATGTTCCAGTATCAGGGAAGCTTGGAAATCCCCTTCTTTCCTGTCACATAAATCCAACACCCTTTTCCATAAATATACACCGATTCCTCCCATCCCGTAAAAATCCGTATCTATGTCGGGACATTGGTTTATCAACTGTATCATACGGGAATCTATATGTTTCAGATAATCGGGCGACACGGTATAATCCGGCCTGTCCCATGAACTTTCCATCACCCCGCACGTGGCATGCACCATATCTGACACCTTATAACGGGCTTCATACAATTTGCCCACGGCATCCGCCGCCCGTTGATATGCATCCTCGTCCGACAACAACAAATTCAGACAGGACACAAGACGCTCCGTAAACTCCTCATCCATCATATTATCTTCATCAATGGATACGCGCAACTCCGGTGTGGCATCCAACATCTCCGCCAACCCAGTTGTATCCGTGCCAATCAAAGGTATTTTATGACGCATCATCTCAATGGCCGTATAGCTGCATTGTTCATGAAAAGAAGGCATTACGCCGATATATGCAGACCGATAAACGTCCTCCACCTCACTGCTTGACACTTTCCCTAAAAAGGAGACACGACCTTGCAAATCCCTGCACTGCGACAAATAAAGTTGAAAATCCCCGTCCCCGGCAACCACCAAACGGATATCCGCATATTTGTCTGCAATATGCCTGAACGCATGAATCAAATAGTTCAACCCTTTAATCTCGTCCAAACGACCGACAAACAGAATTATGCGGCCATTTCCTACATTTTTATCTTTGTCGAAACATAAACCATCCCCCAAACCATTATAAACCAAGTGCATCTTATCCGAAGAAACACCATAGCCTTCAGCCAGAATCTGTTGTGTATCTTTTGACAAGACAATGACCTCGTCAGCTAAATGCAGAAATTCTTTTTCGTTTTCCACGCTCGCCAACAAGCCTCTTTCCTTGTCATCTTTCGGCTGATACTCTTCAGCTATCAGTTCACGGAAACGGGTCTTATTGCCTTTCAGCTCAAAACACCACCCCAAATAGTGCACCGTAAAAACAATCCTGCAATCAAAGTATTGCCCTTTCAGCAAAGAGGCAAGCGGCTTATGCTGGAAATAGTTGAAATGGAACACCAACCGTTCATCATCCTCCGCCTTGATATGCCTGGCTAAAAAATAAAACACATTGCGGCAATAAGGCTCATTCTCCATACCCGAAAACAAAGCCGGAACCTGATAGTGACGGCATCCGCGTTCATCGTCCGCAATCGAATACTCTTTCACGTCCGAAAACAGGTCCACAAAAGATACTTTCACACCGGAACGTCCCAAAAGCCCGTCCGACAACAAACGTACATAAGTGCCTATGCCATAATTGGCCGCACGGCTCGCATTATTGAAGATGAATATGTGCATCATACCAGTATGGATTTTAATATATAATAAGCACATCCCCCGTCTATACCTAATGGCCTTTCAATATATTCCGCTTCAGGAAACGTAGGTTCGTTCAAAACGTCCATGACATCTAATGCCCGGCAAGGCAGATTGTTCCTTGCCACTGTATCTTGCAACTCCATCATATACTGGCTGTCGAACGTCGCCACAGCCTCCACGCTCTGGCGCAGGTCAAGGTAAAGCATCAATCCCCTCACACCCGAACGTACAGACATGTCTGTCAGCCTGCGTGGATCACGCTCCATAATCTTACGGTCTATGTCTTCCAAGATGTCATTCAAGCTACATTCCACCAAACCGCGTTTACAAAGCAGTGTCGTGCCATAACCGATACCGGCCAAACCGCGTTCCAAACCTACCGGCATATCGGTATGCACCCCATCATACACTTGCTGAAACAACTCCCATGCGTACTCACGCATCACCTCGTCTCCATAAGCATCAGCATACAGATACAATGCGACCACCACGCCCATTTTGCCATGAAACAATCCGAGTTCTTGCATATAGCTGCTCCGCAACAACAAATAATCCGCGATTTTATCCATCTCTTTTTTCATAATAAAGCCTTTGAAAGTTTTAAAGCAGACGATATGGCCTGCCCCATATCCACATATTTATATGAGCCGAGTCGCCCCGCAAACCATGTATGGGGCACATTACATCGCCCCATGTCCTGATAAGCCGCATGCAAATCCCTATTCCGCTTGTTGTCCACAGGGTAATACGCCTCACTTCCGGGCGTATAATCCGCCGGATATTCCCGAGTGACCACGGTATAAGGCAAAGACAGTACCGCCCCGTTACCTGGCTCGAAATGCTTGTGTTCCACGATACGAGTATAGGGCACGGTGCGCTCAGTATAATTTACAATGGCATTGCCCTGATAGTTGGATACAGGTAACATTTCTTGTTCGAATCTCAGGCTACGGTATTCCAGAAAACCCAAACTCCATCCAAAATATTCGTCTATCGGCCCCGTGTAAACAATCTCATCCGCCAATCCGTCAAAGTAAGCCCTGTCATCCAAGTAATTGCAGCCTGTACGCCATTCGATGCCATCCAACAAACCTTTTATCAGTACATTGTACCCTCCCACCGGTATACCTTGATACCTGTCGTTAAAATAATTGTTGTCGAACGTAAACCGCACGGGTAAACGCTTGATAATCGATGCAGGCAATTCCGTACACGCACGTCCCCACTGTTTCTCTGTATACCCCTTGATAAGGGTCGCATACACATCACGCCCCACAAGACATATAGCTTGTTCTTCCAAATTAGCCGGATTTTCCATCACCGCTTCCCTACGTTGCGATTCAATTATGCGCCGCGCCTCTTCGGGTTGCGTCACACCCCACATTTGGTAAAAGGTGTACATGTTGAATGGTAAATTATAAAGCTTCCCTTTATAGTTGGCTATGGTATTTAACGTAAACCGGTTGAAAGATACAAACCGGTTGACAAAGTTCCACACTTTTTCATCATGGGTATGGAATATGTGGGGGCCGTATTTGTGTACGGTTATCCCTTCCGCATCTTCGCAATATACATTACCGCCCAAATGGGAACGCTTGTCGATGACCAGACATTTCTTGCCATGCTACTTGGCCATACAGGCAAATGTAGCCCCGAACAAGCCTGCACCAACTACCAGAAAATCGTATTCGTGCTTCATACCGCCTTATTTATAAGGTGACGGAAATAGGCTATAGTCTGCGACAGCCCTTCATCCAAACCCACCACCGGCTTCCACCCGCCCAGCACGGATGCAGCCAATGTAATATCTGGCCGCCGCCGACATGGGTCGTCCTGGGGAAGAGGTTTGTACACAATAGACGATCGGGAACCGGTCATGCGTAACACCCGTTCCGCCAAATCGTTTACCGAAATCTCGTAAGGGTTACCTATATTGATGGGACAATGCGGTACTCCGTCCTGCATAGTGCGGACAATCGCTTCTATCAAATCACTCACATACTGGAACGAACGTGTCTGGGTGCCATCGCCATGGATAGTCAAAGGCTCACCGCGAAGTGCCTGCACAATGAAGTTGGATACCACACGGCCATCCTCCGCACTCATCCGCGGCCCGTATGTATTGAATATACGAATGATACGTGTATCTACACCGTATTCTTCATGATAGTCGTGGAACAAGGTCTCGGCACCGCGCTTCCCCTCATCATAACAGCTACGGACACCGAAGGGATTCACATTGCCCCAATAAGATTCATTTTGAGGCGAGACTTGCGCATCGCCATACACTTCACTGGTGGAAGTAAACAAGATTCTTGCTCCTTTCTCTTTAGCAAGTTCCAAAAGATGGATACTGCCAAGGACAGAAGTCTTGAATGTATGTATCGGAGATTTTTGATACTGCACAGGAGAAGCCGGACAGGCCAAATGGTAAATCTCATGCAATGCCCCGGATACAGGCCATTCGTTTACTATATCATGCTCAAAGAAACTGAAATGAGGGGAGCCTAACAAATCAGCCACATTGGCTATCCTGCCGGTTTGCAAATTATCCACACAAATGACTTCCTCATAACCTGATTGAAGAAGCCTCCGGCAAAGATGGCTGCCTACGAAACCTGCACCACCTACGACCAACGCCCGAAGATTTGTTTTCCATTCCTGTTTTGTCATGGCCTTAAGATTAAGTTTGCTCAAATATAGATGTCAAATCATACTTTTTCCAAGTATAAAAGTATATTTCTGCAATTCTAAAGGCTATTTTCACCCAAAAGTGTGATTTTTTATCGTCAAAAGTCACACTTATTGAGTTTTTTTATAACTTTACACCATAAACAATTAACCTAAGTATAAAATGAAAACTAACCAATCCCTCACAACTACCAACTTCATAGGTTATGCACAGGAGGAATACGAAAATTTAAAACCGCTTATCGAGATTACCAAGGCATTCGTTAGAAGTTCCAACCAATATATCTATATCATCGATTTCCTTAAAAAGGATTTCCTATACGTATCCGATAAAATCGTCAGGCTCTGTGGAGAAGAAATAGACGGAAAGAAACGTTTCAACTATGAAATATACTTAAAACATGTCCCAACAGAAGAACAAAAGATGCTTTCGGAAATCAACGAAAAAGGCCTTGGTTTGTTCCACACATTCCCTACCAACGAACGGACAAACTACACACTATGTTATGACATAGACCTTATCCGAAACAAGAAAAAAACACTCTTAAACCACAAACTCACTCCTCTTGCGTTCACTTCCAATGGACAAGTTTGGATAGCCTTATGCGCCATATCGCCTTCGGCACATAAAGAGTCCGGACACGTCCTCATGCTACACACGAACGGTACGTATTACGAATACGATTTATTATGCCACGATTGGGGCAAAAAGGAAATAAAAAGACTGAACGAAACGGAACAGGAAATCCTGCTTTTGTCTGCCAGAGGTTACACGGTGGAGGAAATCGCCGAACAGATTTGCAAGTCGGTAAACACCATCAAAACCACCAAACGAAATTTATTCAAACGCTTTGAAACAGAATCCATCATGAACACTTGGGTCGACATCATGAACCGCAGGCAGATTTAAAACGAAACTCATATCAGCAGAACAACGCCATCCAAAAGAAAACCAGTTTATTTTTATTTCAATTCGTTCCAGGTTTATCGTTTTTTTCATACTTTTGCAAAGACTAAAAGACTTCTGCATGCGCAAGACTGTCATCTATAACACTGGAGAAACCATCCGTTTCCGTTGCTGGAACCGGAAAGGGTATGCCATATTCAGAAGTCTGCACCGCCACGTTACGATTGGGCGTGTATGCAAAAGCATCGCCGACTCCGCATTGAAAAAGGACAAAAGCACGCTGAACCTTGAAAACAGACGCGGAGGTGTTGATTTTCGGATGCAAACGGAAGAAGAGGCATGGCCACCGGAAGGCAGTCCGGAACTATCGTCCGTCCTTTTTTTCCTTTCGGCATTCGGGTCTTCTGCGGCTATAAAACTTACGAATATCCCGGAAGCCCCTGCCACGTATTCTCATTTATTTGTCACCCATAAAAGCGGAGTGACGAAGGAACCTCATCCACATCCATACGGATGCCCATCGGTTTTCTTCGTCACTCCGCTCTTTTTATACAGAACGTTATGATAGAAAAACTGGAAAGAAAAGTGCATGAAGGCCAACCCTTCACACCGGAAGAAGTGCTCCAACTTACGGAAAATGCTCCTCTCGACGCCCTCTGCGAGGCATCCCACCGCATTACGTTGAGACATGCTTCGCGTAAATTCGATTTATGTTCCATTATCAATGCCAAATCGGGACGTTGTTCAGAGAACTGTAAATGGTGTGCACAATCGGCACACCACCCCACCGGAATAGAAACATACGGAATCGTTTCGAAAGAGGAATGCCTACGTCATGCCCGAATAAACGAAAACGCGGGAATACGGCGTTTTTCTTTAGTGGCAAGTGGAAAAAAGCCCACAGACCGTGAAGTGGACACGTGGTGCGAACATCTTGCATACCTAAGCAGGCACACCCACATCAGCCTGTGCGTTTCGCTGGGGCTTGCCTCGGAAGGACAGTTGGACAAACTACACCGGGCAGGGGCAGTCCGTTACCATTGTAATCTGGAAACAGCCCCTTCATTCTTCGCCCGGCTGTGTTCCACCCATACACAAGCGGAGAAAATAGAAACTTTGCGTGCCGCACGCCGGGTGGGAATGGAGGTTTGCTGCGGAGGTATCATCGGCATGGGAGAAAACATGCGGCAACGTGCGGAACTGGCCTTCACGCTTAAATCGCTGGACATATCCTCCATCCCGCTGAACCTGCTGCATCCCATCAAAGGGACACCTCTCGAAACCATGCCGCCTTTGAGTGAAGAGGATATCCTACGCACCATCGCCTTGTTCCGTTTTGTGAATCCGTCCGCATATCTCAGATTTGCAGGAGGACGCTCCCAACTGAGCGATGAAATGATACGCCGGGCCATGTACACGGGCATCAATTCGGCCATCGCAGGCGACTTGCTTACGACGATAGGTTCAAATGTGAAAGAAGATATAAAACGAATCAAAGAAACGGGATATGAATTATGAACTGATTACCGACAGCTTCGACCGGGAGCACCTGTGGCATCCCTATACCTCTACGATTGACCCGCTTCCTACCTATAAGGTGAGACGGGCGGAGGGTTGCATCATTACGTTGGAAGACGGCACGGAACTCGTGGAAGGCATGTCGTCCTGGTGGTGTGCCGTGCATGGCTACAACCACCCCGTACTGAACCGTGCCGTGGAAAACCAGTTGCGGAACATGTCTCATGTCATGTTCGGCGGGCTGACACACGAACCGGCCATCGAACTGGGCAAACTGCTATTGGACATAGCCCCTCCTTCCATGCAAAAGATTTTCTATGCCGACAGCGGTTCGGTGGCCGTGGAAATCGCATTGAAAATGGCCGCACAATACCAATATGCGGCCGGAAAGCCGGAAAAAAACAATTTCGTGACCATCCGTTCCGGTTACCACGGCGACACGTGGAACGCGATGTCGGTATGCGACCCCGTTACGGGTATGCACAGCCTGTTCGGTTCCGCACTCCCCATACGGCACTTCGTCCCGGCTCCCCAATGCCGGTTCGACGGGGAATGGGACGAAAAGGACATCCTTCCGCTACGCGAGACCATAGAGCGGCACCACAGCGAACTGGCCGGACTGATACTGGAACCGGTAGTGCAAGGTGCGGGAGGAATGCGTTTCTACCATCCCCGTTATTTATGCGAGGCGGCCAAGCTGTGCAAGGCATACGGCCTGCTGCTCATTTTTGACGAAATAGCCACCGGCTTCGGACGGACGGGAAAACTGTTTGCCTGGGAACATGCCGGAGTGGAGCCTGACATCATGTGCATCGGGAAAGCCCTGACGGGCGGCTACATGACTTTTTCCGCCGTACTGACGACCGACCGGGTAGCCACCTGCATTTCGTCCCACGCCCCGCACACCTTCATGCACGGACCTACATTTATGGGCAACCCATTGGCCTGCGCCGTGTCTTACGCCTCTGTCAGGCTGCTCCTGTCTTACGGTTGGAAAGAAAAAGTGCTACGCATAGAGACTCAACTCCGCAGAGAACTGGCTCCGGCCCGCGGCCTGCCCCAAGTAGCCGACGTACGGGTGCTGGGTGCCATCGGAGTGATAGAAATGAAACATCCCGTGGACATGGCATGGATGCAACGCCGGTTCGTGGAAGAAGGTATATGGGTACGTCCATTCGGACGGTTGGTGTACGTGATGCCTCCGTTTGTCATCCGGACGGAGGAACTGGCAAAACTGACAAGCGGACTCTTGAAAATCGTAGGAGAAATACCCGCCGGACAAAAGCAGCCATTATAAACCGTAACAAACCATACACCGAAAATGGAAACACCGGACAAAACATATACCGACACGCTCGAAGCCTTGCAACGTTCAGGCAACTTGCGAAACCTGCCACAAGCCGGGCACCGGGACAAATGGATGATACGAAACGGTACCGACATGTTGAACTTGTCATCCAACGATTATCTGGGCCTGGCCTCCGACTTGTCGCTACGCGATGAATTCATGAAAGGCCTTTCCGAACGCGATTTCTTGCTCTCGGCTTCCTCCTCGCGTTTGCTGACGGGCAATTTTCCCGTCCACGACGAACTGGAAAAGATGCTTGCCTGCTTGTTCGGACGGGACGGGGCACTGGTCTTCTCCAGCGGTTATCACCTGAATACAGGCATTTTGCCAGCCGTGGCAGACGCACACACCCTGATACTTGCCGACAAATTGGTACACGCCAGCCTGATAGACGGCATCCGCCTGTCGGCTGCAAAATGTATCCGCTACCGCCATCAGGACTACACGCAACTGCAAACCCTGTTGGAAAAGCACCATCATGATTTTTCCAGAATCATCATCGTGACGGAAAGCATTTTCAGCATGGACGGCGACATGGCTCCCCTCGCCCTTTTGGCCGAGCTGAAAAAAACATATCCCAACGTCATGCTTTACGTAGACGAAGCACATGCCGTCGGAGTACGCGGACAGAAGGGGTTGGGAATAGCCGAAGAACAAGGCTGCCTGAAGGACATAGACTTCCTGTGCGGCACGTTCGGCAAAGCACTGGCCTCAGTAGGGGCATACGTGGTATGCAGCCAAACGATAAGGGAGTATCTGGTCAACCGCATGCGTACATTGATCTTCACCACGGCCCTGCCTCCCTTCAATATCGCGTGGACAAAGTTCGTGCTATCCCGTCTGGACACATGGAGCGAGCGCCGCAACCGGCTCGCCAAACATTCGCTCCGCGTACGGCAAGCGATACAAGAGAGTGGCAAATCCTGCCCGTCTTCGAGTCACATCATTCCCGTGGTAATAGGAGAAAGCCGCGACACCATCCTGAAAGCGGAGGATATGCAGCGCAAAGGATTTTACGTCCTGCCCGTTCGTCCGCCCACCGTACCGGAGGGGACTTCCCGTCTGCGTATCTCGCTCACTGCGGCCTTGACCGCCGAGGAGACAGACCGTCTCTGCACGGCATTGGCGACACTTTAAAGATAGAACAAAAATGAAACAAACATTCATAAAGAAAGAAGGACATCCCCGGCTCATGTTGTTTTTTGCCGGATGGGGAAGCGAAGAAAACCTGTTCCGACGCCCCGTGGAAGAAGGTTATGACTACCTGCTTTGCTTCGACTACCGCACGTTGGATTTCGACTATACCCCAATCGAGGGTTACACTGAAATCAGACTGCTGGCATGGTCGATGGGTGTATGGGTGGCAAGCCGGGTCTTCACGGGGCATTCCTTCCCGTGGCAAATGAAATTGGCTGTCAACGGGACGCCTTTCCCGATAGACGACCGGCGCGGGATTCCCGAAATGATTTTTAAAGGCACATTGGAACACTTCTCGGAAGACACATTAGCGCGTTTCCGCCGCAGGATGTGCGGCTCTTCCGGACAAACGGAAGAATTCCTGTCCCGCACCCCCACCCGTACGGCGGAAGAACTCCGCGAAGAACTGGCTGCACTGGCACTGGGAATAACCGCATACGGAAGTTCCTCTTTCACCTGGGACAGGGCCATCATAGGCAACCGGGACAAAATATTCCCGCCACGCAACCAACATGAGGCATGGCAAGAAACGGAAATCATGGAAACGGAAGCCGAACACTACGAGACATCGCTGTTCAGCCGTCTGCTCGAAGGAAAGGGGGAAGAATGGACAAGGCATTGATACGGCAACGTTTTGCGAAAGCGACCGACAGCTACGACCGACAAGCCGGGATGCAAAAACACGTGGCCCGGCACATGGCTGAGGTCATCAAAAGACACATCCCCGACAGCAACGGTTGGAACGTGCTTGAAATCGGATGCGGGACAGGGCTGTTCACCCGTGAATATCTCCGTGGGGTCCGTCCCGGCCGCTTGCTCCTGAACGACATCTGCCCCGAAGTGGAACCTTACCTGTCCGGACTGCCTACCGCCTCCCCCATACGTTTCCAAGCCTGCGACGCCGAAACCCTGCGTTTTCCTGCGGGACAACATCTAATCGTTTCATGTTCGGCCATCCAATGGTTCGAGCGTCCCGAACGGTTCCTTTCCGGTTGCCGGGAACTGCTGACAACCGGGGGATACTTGGCCTTCAGTACATTCGGCCCGCAGAACGTAAGGGAAGTAGCCTCGCTCACTTCCGAAACGTTGCCCTACCGCTCATTAGAGGAACTGCGCCGGACGCTTTCGGGCGTATACCAAATCGTGTACAGCCGGGAAGAAATCCTGCATTTCACATTCCCCTCACCCTTGGATGTGCTGAAACATTTGCAGGCCACCGGCGTGACAGGCCTACGAAGCCGGAAATGGACCAAAGGCCAACTGGAAGATTTCTGCCAACGCTACCACAGGCAATATGCCGCACAAGACGGGACTGTCCCCCTGACTTACCACCCCATTTATATGATTTGCAAAAAACAAGGAAAATGAAAGAAAATGTATTTTTCGTGAGTGGCATCGACACCGACACAGGCAAAAGTTATGCCACCGGCTATCTGGCCAAATTATGGAACGGACAAGGCATCCGTACGATTACCCAGAAACTGATCCAGACAGGGAACGACGGACTTTCGGAAGACATCGAACTGCACCGCCGCATCATGGGTACGGGACTGCTGCCCGAGGATACCGACGGACTGACCATGCCCGAGATTTTCAGCTATCCCTGCTCTCCGCACCTGGCTGCCGAGATAGACAAACGTCCGGTGGATTTCGACAAAATAGAACGTGCCACACGGCGGCTCAGCGAAACCTACGATGCGGTCTTGCTGGAAGGAGCGGGCGGCTTGATGGTACCCCTCACCCGTGATTTGCTGATCATCGACTACATCGCCCGTCGCCATTATCCGCTTATTTTCGTCACCTCCGGCAAATTGGGAAGCATCAACCATACCTTATTGAGCCTGGAAGCCATCGCACGCCGGAATATCCGGCTACACACGGTCGTGTACAACCTATACCCCGAAGAGAAAGACGACATCATCCGGCGCGATACGGAAAGCTACATCCGTCATTTACTGGAGAAGGAATATCCGGAAACCCGGTTCGTGACCCTCCCGCTCATATAGCCGGAAGTCCCGGAAGGATGCCGGACAACAAAGGGGCTAAACCCCTATTTCGCCGCTCCCGATGCAAATCTCCGCCGCCGCATCGTACACCACCCCGAACTGTCCGGGAGCTATCCCCTGTATCCTTTCGGGACTTTCCAACCGGTAGCCATGCCCTGCGCGATGCAGGCGGCCTTTCATAAAATGGGGCTGGTGGCGCGTCTTGAAGGTGACATCCACTTCCGGCGCGTCGCCCCACGGGTTTTCCGTAATGAAATGGAAGTCCTTCAAATTAAAACTATGTCCATACTGCAAAAGCGTGTCATAACCATGGGACACGTAAAGAATGTTTTGCTCCACATCCTTCTTTACTACAAACCAAGGTCCACCCCCCAGTCCTAAGCCCTTGCGCTGGCCAATGGTATGAAACCAATACCCTTTGTGCGTGCCGATGCGGCGTCCGGTCTCGATTTCTATTACAGCTCCTTCCCGTTCGCCCAAAAAACGGCGTACGAAATCATTATAATCTATCTGTCCCAAGAAACAGATGCCCTGACTGTCCCTGCGTTTGGCCGATGGCAGACGCTGCGTTTCCGCAATGCGCCTCACCTCTTCTTTCATCAGGTCGCCCACAGGAAACATCAGCTTTGCCACCTGCAAGCTGTCAATCTGCGCCAGAAAGTCCGTCTGGTCTTTCACGGGGTCGCGTGCCGTACTCAGCCATATCTTACCGTCCCGCTCGCGTACCGTGGCATAATGTCCCGTGGCGATTTTGTCGTACCGGTGTCCCACCTCCTGTTCAAAGCATCCGAATTTGATAAGCTTGTTACACATCACGTCCGGATTCGGGGTCAGTCCCCGCCGGGCACGCTCCATGGCGTAGCCCACCACAAGTTCCCAATATTGCTTTTGCAGGTCCACCACCTCAAGGTGCAGGCCGTAACGGCGTGCCGTAGCCGTAGAAAGCTCTATGTCCTCCTCGGCCGTACAGCTCAGCCCTTCGCCCTCCATTCCTATCTTAATATAAAACAAATCCGGCTTATATCCCATTTCGCAAATCCGGTGGACGGCCACTGCGCTGTCCACTCCGCCTGAAATCAATACTGCTATCCTCATATCCGCAACCTTTAGTCTTTATCGCGGCAAAGATAGCGTTTTTCCGTCAAAATGCCATATCCTGACAATTTGACATTCCGCTCCTTTCTCCTTCGTCCATACACACCCAGGGTGGGATTTGTCTGCAAAAAAACGATTCTCACGCATCGGGATTTTATCATTCTGGCATCCGAACGGGGCAAAACGAGAAATAAAGACAGAGACTATCCGCTGACTTCCGCCATGACGAGTGTGTCCGTTTCGGCTTTAGCGGGAATACACTGACATTTTGCATCCGATTCTCGTTCAGAAAAAAGGGTCAGATAATTCGTGAAAGACGAAAAAAGGGAAAAAACCGGCCTGCGAACGTCTTGCTTTTTCACGCCTGAAGCCCGTTTTTTCCACCACCGACTGACATTTCCAAACTTTTCTCAGCCGAATGATTTTCCAATCTCAGTCGAACGATTTTTCATTCGGCTGAGATTGAAACTCATTTTTTAAGAAAAGCCCCTTCGGAATGCTCCATATAAGCATTCCGGAGGGGATGTTTTTTACATTTTCTTTCTGGATTCTTTTTTCAGGCAGGCCGAAAACCGGGTCGGAAATGACATTTTGCACGCTTTACTCCCGCTTTTTAGGATTTCGTGTCAACTTCCACCCCAAAGTAAGCATATAGTAGCCTTTCACGATATTATAATAAGTCTCTGTCTTCCCCTGCACGTTCACGTCCATATAAACGGAACGCATCTGGCGCAACAAATCCACGCCTTCCACCTTCACCATCAGGCGGTCTTTCAGGAAAGAACGCGAAAGGGAGGCGTTCCATATCAGATAGTCCGTATTCATGGCGGCTTCGTCATAGCCCCTGCGGCTGTACATGTTCAAACGGGTGGACAGGTGGATTTTCCACGGCATCGTGTATTCTCCCAAAAGGCCGTAGCGGAAATCGAAAGCATCCACGGTGTTGAAGTCCGCCCGGCTGCCGTCGGCATGGCGGTAAGTGGCATCGCATCCCACATTCAGGGTCAGGCTTCCGCGCTGGTAACCGGTGGAAAGGCAGGCCTTCGTCTCGTGGTTATGCACCTTACTCAACACGCTCTCCGTCATCCCCTCCACGGACGAGAGGTCTACGCTACGGTGAAAGTCATAGTTCAAATTCGCTCCCACATTCCAATATTCGGCCATACCTTCTTTCTGAAATGCCAGACTTCCATTGACGCCCCGGTTGCCGTCCACGTTCTGCGGACGGTAGGTGTACACTCCGGTTTCGGAATTGTAGCTGAACCCCTGTGCCACGTCATTCACCCCAAGCCAGGCATTCACGTTCACTTGTGTAAACCACTTTTTCTCCGGGCTGCGGTGCAAGAATCCTGTGCGGAAGTTATACCGCCAACTGTTTTGCAGGTACGGATTCCCCACACGTACGTGCAAGGGGTCGGAAGCATCGCGGACAGACAAACGGTTCACAAGGTCGGGCGTGCCCAAAGCCATGTCGGCATTGACCATGAACGTCCTGAAATATCTTGTACCTCCAAACCAATAGACCAAATAAGTGAAATCGGGCTGAACACGGAACACGCGACGTTGCAGGCCGGCATCTATCTCCTCCCGGCGGTAGTGCATGTCTTCCTTCGACTGTGTGAAAGGCAGATGGAAATTGAACCAGACGTATTTGTCCTCCGTCCGCCGGGAATAGAAAGTACGCAGCCCTAAAGTATGCACCCGGGAAAGGTCATGCCGGTAGTAACTGTTCGGCACGTCCAACGCTGCGGACAATTCGCGTGCGGAAGGCAATTCGCCCAAATGCCGAGCCGCTCCCACCTCCCAACCGGCCAGACTGTCCAGACGATAGCGTGGCGAGGAGTCGGAACGATAGTCCTGCTTATATATATAATAAGTAAGGAAATGCCAGTCGTTCGGAAAGTTGAAGGTGTATTCCGCCGAGGGTTGGTAATAATAATTACGCCGACGTCCGCGGTCGTAACGGTTGCGACGGTCGGCTTCGGACCCGGACGAAGCATAATCCAGCAGGTAATGCTCGAAACGGTCGTTCTCCGTCCGGCTGAGAGAGCCGGTGAATCGCAACTGAAGATTGTCACCCCACGGCAACTTGGCGTCCCACATCATGTCATGCCCCACATTGTACTTCCATTCCTCGAAAAGCGACCGGGTGGAAGAGCGGTTCAGCCAGCGCATCCGTGCGCTTTCGGACGAGGGAAGGAGAAAAGCGGAATCGAGCACCTCGTCGATGCCTCCCACGGCCGAAGGGTCGGCATCGAAAGCCGCATCACGGGCATAACCGTGCGTGTCCGTACGGTCGTAACCTACGTAGGAATGCACGGTGAGCAAATGGTCCTTTGTTTTCCACGTCAACCAGTTATTGGCATTCACCCCCATATAATCCACGTCTTGAAGGGAAGAAGAACGGGTGTAACGGTTACCTTGCGGCAAGTAAGCCTCCGTAGCCGATTTCCGATTTACATCCCTGTCGCTCCATTCGGCATTGGCCGTGAGGTTGTTCTCAATGCCTTTCGCCTTATTCTGCCAGAAAAACTCCCCACCGGCCTGCCGGGTGACAAACTCACCGTTGGTCAGGCTTTCCTCCGGCCATTCGCCGTTTTCGCCCGGCCGGTCGTTATAAACGTTGGTGTTGTTCATCCCGCCGAAAAGGGTGACACGCGAGCGGTCGGAATAACGCAGGCCGAAAGCCCGTCCGGCATAGCGGCTGTCCGTACCGCCTCCCGCCGCGACATTGGCCATATAGCCGGTGTTGTATTCGCGTTTGAGGCTCACATCCATCACGTAGGCTTTTTTCTCCGTGTCGTAACCGAGGAACTCGCTGCGGTCGGTCGTCTTGTCATACACTTTCACTTGCTGCACCGTGAAGGCAGGCAGGTTGTCGAGCATCTTACGGTTGTCGCCCTTGAAAAAGTCCGTACCGTTCAGCGTCAGGTAATCCACCTTACGGCCATTGACGTAAATCTCGCCGTTCGGCTTCAATTCCGCTCCGGGCAACTGGCGGACCAGTTCATTGAGCATCGCCCCTTCGGACAAGTTGAAGGCATCTGCATTGTAGACCACCGTATCACCCCGGTAAGCCACCCGGATTTTGGTAGCCTTTACCACCACTTCTCCCAAACTGCGGTCTGCAAACGACGCATACGGACGACGGCGCATCTCATGATGCCGGGCATCGACGTAGGGATTGCGTGCCACGTAACGCACCGCGCAATCCACGTATTCCGGATAGTAATCGGGATGCTCGGCTTTGATGATGTAACGCGCCCGCCGGGCGGGTACATCGAACTTGTAATAGGTGTCCTCCTGCGGTGTACCGGGATTGAAACATTGCACGTGCATGGTGTCCACCACAGTGCTGTCTTCGCGCATCAATGTGACGAACGTGCCGTGAAGGGCGGCATAGGTAAAACCGTCCTTCACATGCCCCCAAAGGGGTATGGTGCGCACCTGAGCCGTATCTTCACGCGCCCCGGTTTCTTGGGCCCGGGCCGCCATTCCGAACGACACGCCATACAATAGCCCCAATGTCCCTATAAACTTTAACAGTCCTTTCATTCGGCTTCCTTGTTTTTCCATTTATCAAAATAAGGCTTTCCGCAAGCCTCTCGTCTTGCTTCCTCAAAAGTAACGATTTAAATGATGAACAAAGATAATTCTTTTAACTTTCTCTTTTTACCCCCCCCATTTTTTAAAATCTATTAACGCTTCTTTTCCTAAAATCATTCCCCTCTTACATGATAGGGAAATACCTACCGCAAAATAGGAAAAATCCTTTTCACGTCTCATGGAAAAGCCGGATATTTGCAACGTAGAAAAGATGAAGTACGAACCGTTAAACAACAAAGACATGAAAAAGTTATTAGGACTGATTACCGCTCTATGCTTCGGACTGGCCAGCCTTAATGCCATGTCTTACGAAGAAGCCCGCGACCGGGCCAGGTTCCTGACGGACAAGATGGCGTATGAACTGAACCTTAACGACCAACAATACAATGACGCCTACGAAATCAACCTGGACTACCTGATGAATATCCGGACGGCAAGCGACGCTTCGAGCGTGTATCTGGAATACAGAAACGCTGATTTGCGCTTTATCCTCTACGACTGGCAGTATGCTTTGTTTCAGGCTGCCACTTACTTTTTCCGTCCCGTGATATGGAGGACTTCCGGCTGGTTCTTACCGGTGTATACCATTTACAGCCCGAGTCGCTTCTATTACAGTCCACCAAGGGTATATCAGGTGTACAGGGGCGGACACTACCATTACCGGCACGAACATCGGCAGAGCTTCTATGCTCACCGACGCCCGGTATGGAACGGAGGATTGAGAGGGGAAAGCAGAGGCCCGTTACCGGGCCGGCCGGCCCTACCTCCTCATCGTCCCGGGTCGCACAACGGCAACGGCAGTCCCGGCTTTCATTTCGAATCACCCGGCAGACCGGCACGACCAGGCCAACGTCCGAACGACCACCGCGGCAATGGTTTCCGTTTTGAGCCCGTCCAAAAACCTGGAAATCAAGGAACGAAACCGGACAACGACAACAAACGGCCATCTGTTGCACGGCCGCAGTCGAACAACAGCAACCGGGAATATCCGGTGACGAATCCGCAACCGAGGAGTCACTACAACAGACGGAGTTCCACACGGACAACGGTAAACCGTTCATCGGTACGTCCGGAATCCTCGACGGTAAAGCCGCAAAGATCTCCGAAAGTGCAAAGCACACAACGGATACAAAGAAATTCTACGCGTCCGTCTTTCTCTAAACCGACACCCTCGGTCAAAAGAAGTCCGGCTGCCCCACGCAGCAAACGTGAATCTAAGAGATAGCGACCCGCGTATCGCCAAAAAGAAATATAAACCAAAGAAAACTATGAATTGAATCTAAATAAGGAAACCTCAACTATGAAAAGTCAGTGTTTTCACTGATTAAAAGAACGGTCTCTCCGTGAGGGAGAGGCCGTTTCTGCTTTTATACAACCTGCAGGTCAACGCCTTTTTCCGGAAAGTCTGATAAGAATAATTTGCAATATTTTGGGGATTTTACAGTAACTCTCCTGTGATTAATCGCTATCTTTGGATAAGATAGAATGCGGCTCAGAGCAGCCCGATAAGTTTAACGATTAATTAATAATGAATGATGAAAAGAGTCCGTCTCATGGCAGCCCTAACGGCTGCAACCGTTTTCATAACCACCGGTTGCCAAAATGATACCGAAAGCAAAATAGTAGGAAAATACGAACATCCGGCCCTACCCGGACAAACCTTTGAATTTCATGCCGACCATACATTTATGAATACGACCGGAGCCGGCACCATGGATTGCATCATCAAACATCCCGGAACTTGGAAAGTAGATGGCGACAGCCTGTTCATCGCCAACGATATTCAAAACACGACTTATGAATTCGGCGACAGCGTAACGGAGGAAAACAAAACCTTAGTAAAAGGATTGTTCGAACGCATGGCCAAAAACCAACCTGAGAAATCGGCTTTCAAGATTATAGAAGTGGACGAAAGAATGCTGAACTTAGAAAAGAACGGGCAAATCACGACTTATGTCCGTACGGATAGCCTGAACCGGTAAATGTTTACCGGAACAAGGACAGGAATGCATTATATCTTCTTCAACTTCCAACTGCCTCCACGCATGTAGGCATAACAAAGCAACAGGATGCAAAAACCGTAGACGTGCTCGGACGTCCAACACCAAGCCACATCGAAACGCAGATGTTGGATGATAACGTATATATATAAGGTGTAAAACGACAATGTCACCAACTCCAGTATAAAAGCCTTTCGGGTGTTACCCGTACCGGAAACGGCCTGGAAATAAATATTCCCCGGAGCAATCAACAAAGGAGTCGTACAATAAACCCATAATGAAGGAATAGCGGCAGCTATCAGATCCGGTATATTGGTGTAAACACCCAATATCACTCTCGGAAAAAGAGCAAAACATCCTACCATCGGCAACACAATCATAAAAGTCAGACGGACATGCTGACGAATGGTGGACATCACCATGTCTTCCCGCCCCGCACCTATCAGATTGCTGACCAGGGCACTGCACGTGGAAGCAAAAGCGGCCACAACCATAAAGGGTATTCCGGAGATATTGCGTACGACATTGGTTACGGCCAAAGCACGCTCTCCGAGGTGTTCCACGAAAAGAAAGAACAAGAACCAGGTGGAAAGAGAGATAAAATTCTGTATCATCGTCCAAAAAGACACGTCGAGCATCCTGCGAAGTTTACGCCAACTGTAACGCACAGGATGGACCAAACCGTATTTGACTAAATCCACACGACGATAGGTATAAAGAATGAAAAATACGACTGAAACCAACTCTGCCAACGACGAACCGATGGCGGCCCCGGCAATCCCCAATGCCGGAAAGCCGAACTTTCCGAACACCAATATATAATTGAACACCACATTGGACAAAACCATTATCACAGAGTTCAGCGTCAGCGTCTTAGTCTGAGTCGTACCGACAAAAAACGCCCGGAACATTACAGCTATGAAGGAAAAGAAAAAGCCGAAAATACGCCAGTCTATATAACTGAGAGCTGCTTCACAGATATGAGGTGACGACACAATAACCGGCAACAAAAGCGGAGAAATGATCTTGGTGAGCACAAAAGCGAACAAGGCCAACCCCAACATGAAATAAATACCCTGATAAAAGATTTCGCCGATTTCGCCGTAATGCTTCTCCCCATTACGACGGGCAATCAGAATCTGGGCTCCGATACCGAAACCAAAACCCATCATGAAAACAGCCAGATAGTAGATGCCGGCAATGGCAGCAGCTCCCAGTTCCACCTCTCCCACCCGGCCGAGAAAAGCGGTATCCGTCATCCCGATCATCTGTTCCATCAACAGACTGATCAGAATAGGATAAGCAATACGCATGATATCTTTCCCGGAATAGACTTTTTCTGTTAAAGCGTTCTTGGTTCCCATTTTTTATAAGCGTTCGATTTAGACGGGCAAAATTATAAAAAACACCGGATATGCCCAACGTCTACAGCATGTTTTAAATTGGTTTGGACATTTGAACTTATTTCACGGCAAGCCCGTTTTTAAGACTTGCACGTAAATCCATAACTAAAAAACATACAAATGGCATCAGTTAAAGTAAAATTCAGACCCTCGACCATCGAAGGAAAAACAGGAGCTCTTTATTTCCAAGTTATCCACCGCCGTATCGTGCGCTCACAAAAGACTAAGTATAAAATCTATCCCGACGAATGGAACGCACGTACCGCACGTATCACACTGTCTCCTTCCAGACCAGACAGACATTCCATCTTATCCCGCTACCGGCATGAAATAAAACAGGATTTATTCCGTCTGAGTGAATGTATTGCCAACCTGACGCGCAAAGGGCTGCCATACAGTACTGACGACCTTCTCCGATTCTATCGTAAGCGAAGTGAAAATGACACTCTGACCGGCTTTATGACCTCACTCATCTGTCATCTGAAAGAACAAGGAAGAATACGCACGGGAGAAACTTACCAATGTGCACTGAACAGCTTTATGCGTTTCAGAAACGGGGAAGAAATCATACTGGACGAGATGAACCAGGAAATAATAGAAGCTTATGAGGCATACTTGAAAAAAGAACGATTGAGTCTGAACACCATATCTTTTTATATGCGTATCTTAAGAGCCGTTTATAACCGGGCCGTTGAGAAAGAACTGACCACACAACGTTTTCCCTTTCGCCACGTATACACCGGAATAGAGAAAACCATAAAACGAGCTATTCCTCAGCCTATCATCCGGCAGATAAAAGATAAGGAACTCCTGGCTGGAAGCTCGGTAGATTACGCCCGCGACATGTTCCTTTTCAGTTTCTACACGCGAGGCATGTCTTTTGTAGACATGGCATATCTGAAAAAAAGGATTTGCACAACGGCATACTGACCTATCGCAGAAAAAAGACCGGACAGCAACTTTCTATCAAATGGGAACAATGTATGCAGGAAATTATAGAAAAATACCCTCCTAACCCAACAGAGTACCTGCTTCCTATCATTACATCAACCGGCGAAGACGAACGCCTGCAATACCGGAACTCTCTCACGCTGGTAAACCGGAAACTCAAGATTCTGTCCGTCTTCGTACGCAGTCCTCATCCTTTGTCTATGTACGTTGCGAGGCATTCCTGGGCAAGTATCGCTAAAAGTAAAAACATCCCCCTATCCATCATCAGTGAAGGAATGGGACATGATTCCGAAACCACCACACAGATTTATCTGGCTTCTTTGGACACGACTATCATAGACAGAGCCAATTATTTAATATTAAACGACTTGTAACGGAGCCTCCTTCCATATAAGGTGGGTTAGTTCACTATAAGTTCAGAATATGACAACGATGTACTTCACCCGTCTCTCCCGGTTTTTCCCGGGAGAGATGAATCTAAAACTGTCCCATAAAATACACTACCATGGTTCTAAATCTCTCCCAACCCTTCGTGGAAATAAAAAAATAACTTAACTTTATCCCCTCTTAAAAGAAAAAATCATGAGTGACGGAAATTTCAATCGCAGTTTATTACCTCACACCCCTTATCACAGTGGTTTACAAGCAGGAAAAGCCATGGCTCGTATGCAAGCCATAGAGACCTTCAAATGTTATTTGGCAACACTGCATCCCGACTTTACAGAGGAAGAACGAAAAGAACAAACGGAAATCTTCAAAAAGATGCTATCGGCTAAATTGTAACCGAAAGAACTATTCTATTCACCCTCCGCACAACACCAATCTCCTTATATATAATAGAGTTTATATAAAATAAAGAACTGGATTATTGAAAGAGTGCCCTAAAACTTTATTCTATCATATCGTTTAATAATAGCAACCTACATAGAGCTATGAAAGCAGGGAAAGAATAAAATCAAAAGTTCAAAGCACTTTTTTCTTTGAAAATTTGGATGAATGAAAATAATCCCGTACCTTTGCATCGCTTTTAAGGAAGATAGCTTCCCAACCAAAGTATTGGAGAGATGGTAGAGTGGTCGATTACAACGGTCTTGAAAACCGTCGTGCTGAGAGGCACCGGGGGTTCGAATCCCTCTCTCTCCGCTGAACTAACCGGACAAAACCGGACAGTAAGCAGACAAGTCCCACAAATTCAATGATTTGTGGGACTTTTTTTATCCCCTTGTGTCTGCCTTGAAGTACATCTTTTCGCCCCTGAAAGACAAAGTTCGTAACCTAACTTGTACCCCCGACAAACAAAAGCGGAAAGGGGGTACAGATTGTCCGAAATTGGCGAACTCCTGTCGCTATTTGGCTTGCCTGCATGGAACTCATTTTAAGAGATTTACAATAGTTTTGCAACTTAAAGAAGTGAGTTATGAAATCGACATTCAACATTTGCTTTTACGCAAAGAAAGACAAGCAGAAAGCCAACGGTGCGTACCCCATTTTCGCCCGTATCACAGTGGACGGCGTGGCAAGCCGTTTTAACACCAAGCTGGACGTGCCACACTCTATTTGGGACGGTAAAATGGGCAAGGCTACCGGACGTACTTCGGAAGCCAGCCGCATAAACCGTATGCTGGATGATATAAACGCATCTTTGAACACCATTTACCACGAAATGCAACGGCGTGACAATTACGTGACCGCCGAGAAAGTGAAGAACGAGTTTTTGGGGCATAGCGAGAGCCACGAAACCATCCTTACCCTGTTCCAAAAGCACAATGACGATGTGAAGCAGCTTGTGGGCATATCCAAGACGATAGCGACCTACCGCAAGTATGAAGTGACCCGCCGCCACCTCGCTGAATTTATCCAAAGCAAGTACAATGTATCGGACATATCCATAAAGGAGATAAGCCCGATGTTCATTACCGATTTTGAGTTGTATTTGCGTACCGCCTGCAAGTGCGGCTACAACACCACCGCCAAGTTCATGCAGTTCTTCAAGCGCATCATCATCATAGCCCGTAACAACGGCATATTGGTAAACGACCCGTTCGCCAGTTATAAAATCCGGCTGGAGAAAGTGGATAGGGGTTACTTGACGGAGGACGAGATAAAAATCATCCTCAAAAAGAAAATGGTTTCCGAACGGCTGGAACACGTCAGGGACTTGTTCATCTTTGCCTGTTTCACCGGACTTGCCTATATAGATGTAGCCGGGCTTACACAAGACAATATCCGTAAATCCTTTGACGGCAACCTTTGGATAATGACAAAGCGGCAAAAGACCAATACGGACGTGAATGTTCCCTTGCTGGATATTCCCAAGATGATTTTGAAGAAGTACAAGGGTAAATTACCGAACGGCAAGATACTTCCCATTATCAGCAATCAGAAGCTAAATGCGTACTTGAAAGAGATTGCCGATGTATGCGGGATTAAAAAGAACTTGACATTTCACCTCGCAAGGCATACTTTTGCCACGACCACCACGCTTTCAAAAGGCGTACCCATTGAAACGGTCAGCAAGATGCTGGGACACACGAACATTGAAACGACCCAAATTTACGCCCGCATCACTAACAGTAAGATAGGCAGCGATATGCAGGGACTTGACAAGAAGTTTGTCGGTATCGAAAAGATTTACAAGGAAGTAGCCATGTAATCTTGATTATTGGGAACTGGTCACAATTTGTGACCAGTCCTTTCTATTGTTCCAACATTACCTAAATCCCCTAAAATATACAATTATGGATTTGCAGATTATCCAAAACAAGATTTTTGAAGTCAGAGGTTGCCGGGTGATGCTCGACTTGCATTTGGCAGAACTCTATCAAGTGGAAACACGAGCCTTGAAGCAGGCGGTCAAACGCAATATCGAGCGTTTCCCCGGTGATTTTATGTTTGTCCTCACCAAAGAGGAAGCTAACTTGCTGTTATCCATAGGGGTGTCACAAAATGTGATACCCCCTGATTACAACTTCGGCGTTGCTATGCCAATGGCTTTCACGGAACAGGGCGTAGCCATGCTTTCCTCTGTTCTCCGTTCCAAAGTAGCCATAGAGGTAAACATTTCAACCATGCGGGCTTTCGTCCTCATGCGCCAAATGGTAATCGGTTACGAGGAACTGTTAAAGCGCATCGAAGAACTGGAGGTAAGCACCGATGCGCAGTTCAATGAACTGTACCAAGCCCTTACCCAGCTTCTAAGCCAGTCGCAGCAGCAAAAAGAACGCCGTCCGATAGGTTTCGTTACCTATGACTGTTCAGGTGACAAATAGGTAACGATTTCGGTAATGAAATACCGCATAACAAACTATATCCCAGTATTGTACATTCTCTCATCTTGCGGGCAGTCCGGCGACTACCCGCATTTTTCATATCCTTTTCCAACTGGTACATTCCCCGGAACGCCAGCCGTGCGTGGCATGGCTGACTGTATTCCGTGAAAAGAACCGTTGGAAACCCGCACAAGCGTATTGCAAGCAAGCTCACAACACCCTTGCCTTT